>Ga0153987_1000488_pt1 | contig 12407 bp, 13 predicted proteins | sample TSNC071MetaG_FD_102279 | JGI IMG/M metagenome (GOLD analysis project Ga0153987, IMG submission 102279) | Attine ant fungus gardens microbial communities from North Carolina, USA - TSNC071 MetaG | ecosystem: Host-associated > Fungi > Mycelium > Unclassified | place: USA: North Carolina, William B...
AAATATAAATAATAACTTAGCCATTGTGGCTAGTCAAATGCTTGGAGGGCAATTCATGACACATGTTTGGTCTAACAACATAAAGGCAGCTCTACAGGCTTGTCTTCTATGGCTTTTTGTGGAAGGATTAGAAGACTGCCCTCCTAAACCCTCTATAACACACTCTCTTGATTCTAAGGGCAAGCCCTTTGTCACCACCTCTGCTCAATACAAGGACTAGATCACTTCTAAAAGAGAATATTTTGACTGGCTGCAATCTGACTCTGCAGTTATGGGCCTAATGTGAGGCACTATTGAGTTTGGCCAACAGGAATATATTCAGGATACTACTAATTCAAAGGACATGTGGGGCCATCTCCAGATGATCCATGTTACACAATAACAAGGAATCAATGTCCATTATTATTATCAGGAATTATACACCAAGAAATGAGACAAACATACCAATATGTCTGATCACATTGGCTCTTTCTTTCACCTTTGCTGTTGTATTACTGAATCTAGTCAAAAACTCAAGGATATCCATATTGTTCATACTATTTTTCTCTTACTTCCTCGTTCTGGTATCTGGGATGTTGTGAAGCAAAATCTCTTGGATAAAGACAGTGGACTTACCCTTAATGCTGTTACTGCTGAGCTATTGTCAGTATCTGACTGTATTCAGAGAGAACATCAACTTGATGAGACTGACCAGCTGGCCCTACTTGCCAAGTCATCTTCAAGTGTAGACAATTCTGGAAAATCTAAAAGTGCAAGAAAAGGGAAGTTAAGACAAAAGTGGAGGCCTACTGGAATGTGTCACACTTGCAGTGAAAAAGGACACTAGAGTTCCAAATGTCCAAAGAAGGGAGAGGATAAAAAATACACCAAGCCCAGTGGTTCTGCCCATATGACCATTGAATCCTCTGGAAATCAAGAAATTGGGAAAATGCTTATGGCACTTAGTACTTGTTGTGAGATTGGTCAAGCTGACATGGCCTCTATTACTGGTGCAACTGATGGCATTCTTCTGGATTGCACTACAACTTCCCATATATTCTCCAAATACCATCTATTTTTCTCCTACCAACCTCTTACCAATAACAAGTACATTACAGTTGGTGGATGCAACTATGTCCCTATGGCTGGTATTGGATCAGTCACCCTAACTATGATCCTTCCTAATGGTACTTCAAAACTCACCTTAACTGACACACTCTATATTCCCAACCCAGGTGCTGATCTTATTAGTCTAGGAGTCCTTTATTGCAAAGGCACTTTGGTTCAAAGCTGGGAGAAGGGTTAAATTATATCAAAGAATGGTGAAGACTTGTTTATGGTAGTTCTTGGGGAATCTACTGGCTCATTATATCAGGTCCAATGTACTAATGCAAGTAATAGAAGTGCATTTGTTACTGAAACCACTCTTAGCATGCACTTATGGCATTGTCGGATGGAGCACTTGAGCCCCAGGATTATTGATTCAATGCTTTGCAATCAGGTTGTAAATGGACTTAAAATTGATGCTCTAAAGGACTTTGATTACCTCTGTAATGGTTGTGCTAATAGAAAATCTCATTGGTTGCCTATGCCTAGAACAAGTACTAGCCAATACTCCAAAATGGAATTGCTTGTGATGGATCTGACTAGGCCTATGTCTGTCCTTACTTGGGATGGATTCTTTTATGCACTAGTTGTGGTTGAAGTCAGTTGTTATTATGCAGTAGGGTGCTTATTATGCAACAAAGACAAAACTGGACCCACTATACACAATATTGTAGCCATGCTTGAATAGCAATCTAGCTTAAAGACCCGTTGACTCAGAAGTGATAATGGCACCAAGTTTGTTAACACAACTATGTCCCAATTTTGTTAACAGAATGGTATTATACATGAAACAACCATTCCTTACCTCCCAGAACAAAATGGAATTGTAGAACATACAATCACCATCTTCTTTGACATGGTCTGTTATATGCTATGGAGTGACCTACAGTACTGGGACAAAGCTTTCATGTATGCCATACACATCAGGAGTTTGACACTCATCTCTAGACTAAAGGATATAGTCCCTTATGAAGCTTGGACAGGACATAAGCCCAATATTTCTCACTTTTGTATATTTGGCTCCCTTGGTTGGGCTCATGTACCTAAACAGGTTAGAAAAGGAAAACCAGAATCAAGAGTAGTAAAATTCAGTTGCTTGGATGGTAGACTAACAAGATCAAAGGATATAGGCTAGAAGATATAGAAAATAACAAGTTTATTGTCTCACAAGATGTCCAATTCTTTGAAGATAGCTCACCAAGCAAGCTTGCAATAATAAACATAGGACCCCCAATAGCTTTGACAGGCCCCTTAAACAGTTTCATTGACAATACAATCAATAGAGAAACCAACCAGCAAGATACACAACAAGACTCCGAGTTAAACCATAATGTCTCAGAAATTCCCATAGTCCCATCCACTAATTGTCCTATAACTCCATCCCATAATGAATCCACCATCCCAGTTATACCTCCTTCCACTCCCAAAAAATCCCTGAAATTGAATAACTTGCCCAAGAAAAATGCCTCAAACTATACACAAAAACCCCTAGAAAAATACACCTTTTTATCCACTGATAATGCCTATTACCATAGATAACTCACTGAACCTTGGCTTTGTTGCAGTTGCAAATGAGCCTCAATTCTTCCAAGAGGCTCTCCAATCTTCTTATTCAAAGTAAAGAACAAAATAGCTCAGACGTTGTTACACCTGATATGAAAATTCAATTAAAAAGTAACATTGGACAATTGATAACCACAAGTTAGCTCTTGTAACTTGCTCTAGAAACCTTTACTATCTCTTATAGTAGACCCAGACCATTACCATTACCAATAAAAGGGTTACTCAAAACAAAATGCCTTAAAAGCCAAAATGGCACACTAGCACTTGGTATCTGGATATTTCCCTACAGGTCGGGTTCTAGATTGACATGACCTAGAATAGAGGAAACAAGTATCATTGGAAATATATATAGAATTGAACTTAAAAGACAGAGGAACTCAAGAGGGCCAATCAGAGAGTCTATTAAACTTCTCTAATCCTATCAATATATTATAACTCTAAACATAGACATAGATAAAAGAACTTAGGAAGCTCTAGGACACTTAGGAAGTACACTACATGGTTCTAGGACAAAGAAGACAGAAGATCCTCAAAGCCAAAGGTAGGAGAAGGTTCTGGAAGGATAGTAGACAGGGAGATGAAACCCAATTGATGGCAGGGGTGATGGAGGCAAGGCCACGTCAGCTATGGGTTTTAGTTAAGTGCTGTGGCGGAGGATGCATAAGTAGTACCAAAAGTAGTTCTAGATTTAGTTTTTCTAAGTCTGAACATTTGTAATACTGTAATATATTACCCAAGGAGTGAGGAGATGAAACAAGTTCCTTCTTAGCTCTTGCTTTTACCTCTGAGCTCTTCTGGACATTGTAAAGGCAATCTATGTTAATGCTAATATGAGTGCAAGACATCTAAGGGAGAATAAGAACACAGAATATACCCATAACTGGATACTAGAGACAGAATGCATAAGTTTTAGGTTTGTTTCAGAAAGGATAGCAGGTTGGAAAGGCTTGGCTCAGTGTAGGCTCTAGATTGTATTACACCTGTAAGGTTTGGTGTGGGAGTGTGGATAGGAGAACATGAGAGTGTGGTGGTGCCCATGAGTTGGTGCATCAACTATCTTTTCTAGTGGAGCAGCTTGGGGTGTGTAAAGGTTGACACTCTTAGGAGCAATAATTGTAGGACGGATCTAGATCCAGATTCCCATTATTTGGCTGCATAACCACTATTCTATAAAGCTGCATAATTGGATACCCTTTTTAATAACCTTCCTACTTCTTGATTTACCTCCCCTCAAATTCTTTAGTGCACAATTGACACCTGAACTTGTGATTTTAGCATAAGTCAGTGTTACACATAAAGTCTTTTGTCTTCCACCCCCACAACGTTACCCAAAGTGGTGAATGACTACTTTGTATTACCTAAAGGACAAAATAGCTATACAACGCAGTTTAATATATATTAGGATACTAGGATATGGGGAACATACCTTAGACATTACCCAAAGTGGTAAACAACTAAGGATATGCATTGCAAGTGGCACCAGTATATAAAAGTGAGAGCTTGAATTACGGTGTCTCAGGATTAGACTATTTTATACCTAAGACAGTCTCATCAATCCACCTCCTTGGTAAGCTGATAAGACAAGCAATTGGGTACTAGGCCACTTCAACACAAAGCAGTAGGAAGAGACTGTTTAGTCTGAATTTCACCAGTTGTAAAAAGCTGGAGTTTTTGAGTGGGTAGACAAATTACCAGAGAGAAAAAAGGCAATAGGATCTCGAATTGTTTTTAAGGAGAAGTTAGATAAACATGGTCAACAAATCAAGTTTAAAGCTAGAATTGTTACTAAAGGCTTTTCTCAAGTGCCTGGAGAAGATTTCACTGAAACTTTCTTATCAGTTGTAAAGTTCACCTTTCTCTATGTCTTTCTTGCCCTTGCTGCCCATCTAGACTTTGAAATCCACCAAGTTGGTGTTGTTGCTGCTTACCTACAAGGAGACCTAGATAAAGAAATTTATATGGAGGTGTCTAAAGGTGTTAAATATCTAGGATCTGGAGGACATTATTGGTATCTACAGAAGGCCCTATATGGCTTGAAGTAGGCTAGATGACAATAGAAGAAGAAACTCTATGATGTTTTATCAAATCTTGGCCTTGTTTGTTCATTTGCTGATAACTATTTGTACATCAAGAAGAAAAGGGGAAAGATCATTCTCCTTGTGCTCATTTATGTTGATGATATAGCAGTTAGTGGCCTCAATAGCCACTATATCATTTTATTCAAGGAATTATTGGACAATGACTTCAAAATAACAGACTTAGGCAAGCTAAAATTTATGCTAGGTATCCTCATCACATGAGATCAATGCAACCAGTTTATCTATCTCAACCAGTTAGCATACATATCTCAGATTCTCACTTGGTTTGGATTACAAAATGCTACACCAGTCTCTACACCCCTTCTTGTAAAGCATAATCTCTCCATCATCCAATCACCCTAGTCTAAAGCTGAAAAATGAGCATACAAGAATTATGCTGGTAATATTCATTACCTATCACTTGTCGGCTTACTTTTTTTTGCTACTCAAACTCAACCAGAAATCCAATTTGCAGTGAATTTTGTTACACAATTTGGTGGAAACCCAGGAATTGCTCACTTAGAGGCAATAAAGCATATCTTGCGCTATCTTAAAGGTACCATTGACCTAAATTTGGTACTGGGCAGGCAAACAAAGGGAGGATTTGACTTGGTTGGTTGGACAGACTAAAACTGGGCCCAAGACCCTGATGATCACCAATCTACAAGTGGTTTTGCTTTTGATGTTAGAGGAAGGATTATATTATGGTTATCTAAGAAATAGCCTACCATTACAATATTGTCAGTCAAAGCAGAATACATTGCATCTGCAAATGCTATAAAAGAGGCAATATGGCTTTAAACATTACTTAAAGAGCTCAACTTACCTCAAACAAAAGCAACAATCATATATGCCAACAACCAAGGTTCTATTGTCCTTGCACAAAATCCGGTCTCACACTCTAGAGCAAAGTATATAAACATCCAACATCACTTTATCCAAGAACACATTGAATGTGGAGAAGTTTCCTTGGATTATGTGTCAACAAAGGAGATAATGGCTAACATCTTCACAAAAGCACTACCACAAGAGAGTTTTGAGAAATTTCAAACAAGTTTAGGTGTCTTACGTACTACTGGATAACTTGTTGAGGGGAAGTATTGAGGTAATGATATCATGTTCCAACTTGTCATCTTTATTTCCTGTCTCATTAACATTCATTGCTTGTTATATTGCTATAGCTACACTTAAGTCTATACTAAACAATGCTGGTATATAACTACAGTCATGTTGTTCACCAGGATCCAGTCTTCAACACTTGGTCCTAGGTGTATTATCTCATATTCTGATATATCTATGTACTCAACCCAGTCTTCAACACTCGGTCCTAGGTAACTTGAGTATAATATTATTTTTCTCTATCCTGACGTTACCCTACTGCCACACTATTAGATATTCAATAGATAAGGACCCCACAATCTGAGAGATCCAGTAGAGCAAACTATCAGAGAATGGGCCTGAATGTTAAAGAGAGCACCGTTGTAGTCATCAAATTCTGAAATAGGTATGAGATTCATGATACATGTACAATAAACATATATATGCCAAGTGTAGACCCAATTGGATGCAAAAAACATGGGAAAGAGCAATATAAATAGAGGATAATCATAGAAAGTATTTACAAGATTAGTGAACTTGGTCTTCCAAGACAGATATAAGCCCAAAGTACATTACTGTAGGCTCATAGGCTCCTATATACATTGTAAATACTGCTTTCCATTTGTTGCCCTCTTTAATCCTTATGTTGTTGTAACCCCAATGAAGATCCAGTTTGGTGAATACCTTCTTTGTCCCCACCCTATCCAAGAAGTCTGCAATTAGTGGCAATGGGTAGCTGTTTTTAATCATCCATGGATTGACATATTGGTAATCTTGTACTATCCTCCTCTTCCCATCCTTTTTAGCCACAAAGTGCATTAATGATGTCTGTAGTAACTTTGACAGCCTAATGTAGTCTTTTCTTGGTTGATCTTCTATGAAAGACTGCACTTTGTCATGGATTACCTTTTGACTAAGTCTATTTCTTATTTTCTTTTCCTTTTCTTTTCTTTTTCTATTTATAGTGTGGGAAACCTATATCACACCATGTGACAGAAGGAGTGACAAGGTTACATCAGAGGTCATGTCACATATTATGTTACAAGACATATTACACATGGTTTGGTTAGGAGTGTAGGATACTAAGTGCATAGACCAAGTAGATAATATATAAGTAGGTAGACCAATAAAGCAAGGACTCTAACAAGTTCTCTTTGTCAACTCTGACTTAAAGTGGCTTTGTAAGGTAGTGTCATGAACTGCCTCCACAGGCATTTGACTAGCCACCATGGCTAAGTCATTATTTATTTTCTTTTACATTTTATTTTTATTTTATTTTATAAAAGAGTCATGGCCTAATGACAAGATGACTCAATACTGATGCAATGAGCATGTGTATGTACAAATATCAGTAAATAGAGATGTTTGTATATAAGTAAAGAGAAATCTAGCAAGAACTCTTATTAAGTTCTCTTTATTTACGCTGACATTGAGTAGTTGGCTTAATTCTAGCTTAGAAAGTTGACCACTCTAATACTAGAACTCAATATCCCTTACTCAGTGACCTTGCTTCTCATGACCTCACTACTTTACATCTAAGTCAATAGTTATCCTAATTGTTGCCCTTCTATTTTAACCCAACAACTTGGTCTAGGTCATTGCAACCAAAACCACCTCTATATATAAGTAGGCCCTAGCTTTAAGAGAACTTACCAGTTAGTAGAGAGACTGGAGAGGAATACACTTCAGCTAGCTCAAAGTAGTTGTATAGAGACCAGACCTGTTAAACTAAGGTAGTAGATAGATACTCTTTATTAGTTACCTTGTACTGGGATGCATCGTTACTCATACATGCAGAGGAATAGCAGCGAGCTCTTAAAGCCTTGCTTAGCTTAGAGGTGTCCTTCTTAGGACCAATATCATTTTACCCTTAGTAGTCACAAGTAGGATTATAAGTAGTAAGTAAGTTGACTAGTTGGGTAAAGAAAGTGTATGCCCCAATAGTTATAGAAGTTAGCATACAATAACCTTTGCCAATTTCTGGATTAGACAATACACCATATCTTTTCTATTTAGTACTAGCAATCTCCCTGAACCCACAGAGGAGGAACTCGAAGTCCTGATGGCCATTATAATGCAAAATAGCCTCATAATTCAACAACTGCAATTGATGGTCATAGTAAAGCAAAGGAAGATAGAGGAGGAAGAAAGTAGAAAAGAGAGTAGATAACAGAAAGAAAGAGAAAGAGAGGAAGAGGAAGAGAAGTAGAGCAAGTTAAGGGAGGAGGAAATTAGAAGAATAAAAGGATGGATGGAACAGGAGAGTTGGAAGTATGTGAAGAAGTACAGAGGATACCAGAGAGATATGAGGTATAGAAAGTGTGGTTGGTAAACTTATTAGAGTCCTTATTTATTCAGTCTATCTATTTATACATAATCCTACTGGTCTGTGCACTATTTTCCCACACCTCCATATAACCAAGTGTGATGTGACATGTGATATGACCTGATGTAACCTTGTCACTTCTTATGTCACACTATGTGATATATTTTCCCATGCTATAAATAGAACAGAAAATAAAGGAAAATAAATAGAAAAGAAAATACATATTAACTTAGCTGTAATAGCTAGTCAATGGTCTGAACTGGCAGTTTATAACAGATAGAGTCTGAGTTAATGGCTAGCCAGGCTTTTCCAGCCTGCTATCTTGCCAAAGGTTGTCCAAGTAACTGCTACAAATTGGCCTCTAGAAAGAATAGGGAGTAATAGTATACAAGTCATCTCAACCACCTAACTACTTCACTTAGAACTCATAAAAAGTGCCATAAGACAGCTTTAGAGCCCTTAAGATAATAGCCAAAGTTAAGATTCTATTGCCTTCTCTCTTGGCTGCTTTGAGTATCATATTAAAATTACAAACTGATAAGACTTAATTAAAAAAATCAAAAAGGAAACTCCTTCTCTTTTTAGCCTCTTTCTTCTACAACTCTATCACATACCAATGTCAGTTGTCATCACCCACTTCTTTGGCACCTCTATTACCTCTGGACATGACCATGTGCTCTTACTCCACTCCTCTGTTATATTCTTCTGTTTTCATCCCCTGACTTCTCTTACTCTTGAAACCAACATGTTTCCATCCCAAATCCACTCTAGATCCTAACCCTACTATATGTAAATCTCTCTTGTGCCATAATTGTCATAAGCTGCATTTGTATTTGAGATGAGCCTATTAATGATCAGATTAGTGGGACCCAATAGTCTTCTGAGCACTATGTTACTTTGAAACTTGATTAAGTTTGTTCTAGATTCTAGTCAGTTAGTCTTTCAGGGGTTTACCTGAGTTCTTAAGGCCTATAAGATTAGTACTGCCTTTTTACCTCCTGCTGATGAGTGACAGACCAGTGACTGCTATATATGTATGTTCATTCTAGTCTCTAGATTGTGTCTGGGGCTTGGAGAATCAAGAGCAAACTCAAAAGTGTAAATTTGAGGTTATATGTCTTTCTATGTCACATTTTTGTGGAATTTTGAATTCTGGTATAACAACGTCTTTGACACATCTAGAGGTTAGCCATTCTAGTATCCCTTTCACTTTTTTCTTTTCTATTTTAATCCCATTGGGTCTTATCACTACCCCAAGGAATCCCACCTCTCTAATCTTCTATATACACTTCTCTGGCTTGATGTACAAGTTGTTCTCTTCCAACCTCCTCAAAATCTCTTCTATTAACTCATTATGTTCTTCTTTTGTCTCTATTCCTACCAATATATTGTTAATAAAGGTTGCAACATCCCTGTTATTAAAAATATCATGGAAGGTGTTGTTCATCATTGTCTAGAAGGTTGCCAGTAAATTTGTAAGGCTAAAGTATATGACCACCAGTTCAAAGAATCCTATATGTATTGTAAAAGCTGCTTTTCATTTGTCTCCTTCTTTTATCCTGATGTTGTTGTACCCTCATCTCAGGTCCATCTTAGTGAGCACTCTTTAGTCTCCATGTTGTCTACTAAGTTGCTTATCAAGGGCAATGGATAACTATTCTTAACAGTAAATTTATTAATGTATTGATAGTTTTATACCATCCTCCTCTTTCTATCCTTCTTCAGAATAAACAATACTGGCAAAGTCTATAGTGACTTGCTCAGCTAGATGTAGCCTTTCTTAAGTTGACTATCCACAAATACCTGCACCTCTTCTCTTTCAGTCCTTGATAGAGGGTAAATCCTTCCTTTTCTTGGGATAAGCTCCTCCTAAAGATCTATTGTATAATCCTAGGGTTTTTGTACTGGCATCCTTTCTGATTCCTGCTTTCTGGATACTTTCAACCATTTATGGAACCTTCTTGGAACCATATCTTCTTTCTCCTGTCTTCTACCACTTCCTCCTCTCTTTGTCTATCTTCCATTGTCTACCTCAAATCCTTCTGGTCTTCCTCTCTTTCCTTCCTTTGTTTAATTACTACCTTCCTTCCACATAGGGGAGGGCACCTTGTCATTCTTATCTCTCTTGTCTCCCAATTGATCTCTAGGTTATGAGTAGCTAACTATAGCATATCCAGTACCACCTTTGTTCTCCCCAGGTTGCCTACATCCATCTTTATCCTCTTTTTATGTCTCTTGAAGAACACATTGCACTCTATCTTGTGCATTACTTTCCCTTCACTATTGTTTGTGTTGTCTATATTGGTAATATTTACCAGTCTGTCTAACTTCTCTAGTTCAAAGCCATGCTCCTCCATGAAATTTCTGTCTACAAACATCCCTGTTGCACTACTATCTAGTAATGTTTTCACCATTACTCTCTTGTGGTTCTCCAACTTTTCCATCCCAATATTTATTCAGACTTCCCAAAGAGGTTTCAGTGTCCTTCTTAAGACTCTGCCTTCTTCCTCTAATTGCTGCACCTCTGCTTTCTAGGGCCACACTGCTCTATTTGGAAACCTCCATATGATATGTCTCTCCACTCCACATCCCCAACACCTTATCCTTTGCTGCACCTTTCCCTTATAGGGTACACTGCTTCCATCCTCCTACCCACTTTAATCAATAGGGATGTGAACTTGTTGCCCCCACCAACTGGCTTCTTTCTTTTTTGCTCCTTAATCTCTTTCTTCCTACATTAGTAGGCCATGTGGCCAAACCATCCACATTTCTTGTATCAGTGGTCCTCTCTTCTCCCTCTCATCATCTCAAAGTATTCCCTAGTGTAGGGCTACATATTGTGATAATAAAAATTTTGAATTTTTGATCAAGGTAACTGGTGATATAATATGCTAAGATTTACAACTACTGGGATGCATTATCTTTACCCAGCTAGTCTCCTACCAGCTACTCACTAAATACTTCTCAAAGTTCAAAGCTACCTAATTAAGGGTAATACTGATAATATCCCTAAGAAGGGAATCCCTAAGCTAAACAGCATCTTAAGGACAACTGTTGTTCCTTTGTATGTACTAGTGCAGTACACTGTAGCATAAGGCTTCTAGTGAAAATACTATTTACCAACACTCAATAATACAGGTCCAATCTAGGAGGATATCCAGGTATAGTCTGCTCTATCTACCATGTAGTTCTAAACTACTACACAAGTTTCCTTAGATAGGCTAGGACCTGCCTGTATTTGGAAGTGACAGTTGGAAGGTCATGATGACCACCATTGAGGGCTGAAGATTATGAGAGTAAAGGGTAGTAAGGGCTTGAGAAGAGTAGTTACTTAAAGCATTATCAAGTTCTAATATAAGGATGAGGTTAGCAAGATGCTGTACTCAAACCTAACTTAAGGTGATGGTGCTAAGAGAACTTGATAGAGTTTCTGCTTGATTCAGGTCTACTACTGATACATTGTGTGCCTGGTCTATGTGCTATATAACTAAGTATCTCTCACAGGTACTCTATGACTTGTCTACTGATGCTATTTTTTCTCTCATATCAAACTATTGAGATCCTATTCTACAGTTCAAGATATGGGTCAGCTAGCCCATCCTTTAAGTCTAAATCTCTATCTAGTCTATCATCTACTACCTCTGTGATCCATGGGGATTCTTCCTCCTCTGAGTACATATTGTATAGCTCCTCAATTGGATCAAGAGTTTTCATAACAATTAACCTTCCCTGGTCAATAGGTAGTATTCTCCTATCTTATATTTGTTGAAGTATTGAGCTGATGTCATTATTGTTTGAGAACGTTCTGACATTTTAGTATAATATAGTTACAATTTTGTTAATTTTTACTCACTGGTTTGTGATAGAATCAATCTTTTCATTCCAAGGCAAACCAGCCTCCGTTTTTACAACACAAACCAGTTCTAGCCTTTGTGGTAGGCCAGTCTTCAATTCACCACTCTACTGTTATCCTAGGAGAGAGCCCTCCCTAGAGCTTTGTTGTTTATCTACTAGGGAGATCCTAGAACCTTGTTGATGTGTTTATCCTTTGAACCCCATATTTTTTTATTTTGGCTTCTACACTACCTACATGTCAGACCACAATTCTACATCCTGCTTCATATGCCTTAACAACACCAATTACCCTGAATGGGCACTTTGCATAGAAGCTAAACTTGCCTGTAAAGGTCTTTAGACCAATATTGTCAGAAGTGCCAACTCCAAGTTGGAATTAAGCCAACTACTCTTTATCAGCA
>Ga0153987_1000489_pt1 | contig 12404 bp, 14 predicted proteins | sample TSNC071MetaG_FD_102279 | JGI IMG/M metagenome (GOLD analysis project Ga0153987, IMG submission 102279) | Attine ant fungus gardens microbial communities from North Carolina, USA - TSNC071 MetaG | ecosystem: Host-associated > Fungi > Mycelium > Unclassified | place: USA: North Carolina, William B...
GAGAGGAAAGTACAGTACTCGCTCCGTGTTGACCATGAGAAGAAAAGTTCAATGAGAGTCGAAGGAGCTTGGGTGTTTTCCTTGTCCAAATTCGATAGTCGAGGAAGGATGAAAGCATCAAATGCGGAAGGAAGATAAGGTGCAAAATCAAACGACACAGGACATTTGAAAAAGCCTGCAAATCGTTTGAGGCCGAGCTGCCGAATACTTCGAAGCACCTTGATCGGAGTCGCGGAAACCTCAACTTCTTCTTTCTCATCTGTCTCCTCAAGACCTTCAGCATCTTCTCCCTCCACTAATTCCTCGGCTCCTTCTGCAGTCGTGTCGTTCAGTTGTTTCTGGCAGCTCGCCAGGATGTTGATGGTTGAACCTAGGAGAGCAGGCCAATAAGGAACCAACCTTGATCCCAGGTTCTTCAGAACATCTCCAAGCAAGGTAAGATATCCGATGACCTGCTTATTACTCGTGCCCTCTGGAAGCTCCCTGATCGTGAACACATCACCATCCTTTTGGTCAACATCCACTAGTCTGTCTAGGCCAAGCGATTTTAGCATTAGATCAACAAGCAAACCAAGTTCGTCATCTGTACACCCTGCTAAGGCAGTCAACACCGCCGCTCTGCGATCTGCTCCCCTGACTCGACCCCTCCTTTCAATCATCAGACCAAACAACAACCGTATGATAACATGGACGACGTCTTCTCGATCCTCCTGTCCGATTGAGTCAATTTCGAGCATGGTGAGCTCATCTCGCCATCGGGTATCATCGAGGAGGAGCCGTATTTTCTCTTCGTGATGAACAAGATGTGGAGATCTGTACGTTAATAAGCAAGATAATGCGAGAGACTGAATTGATCGATCGGGATAGGAGAGATGGTCGATGTAGAATGCGCGTAGAGTATCAGTCGAATGCAAGGCTTTGGGATTAGAAAATTTCGAAAAGAGTGTGAGCCAATTGATGAGCTTTTGCTTCGACAACTTGCTAGAGTTTGATGACGTCAAAGAGAGAAAGTAGGAAACGATGTCACGATTATGTTTCTCGGCCAAACTGTGGCATTGACCAAGTGCCAGGAGCAATTGGTGTTGGTACGAAAGGGGGTCAAAGCGATCATCGCAGCGAGAACACTAGATACTTGTCAGGCCCTCTTGTAACAAGCAATATGTTCTACGCACGTTAATCAGCTCCCTTGTCCTGTGTGTTGGATCTAACCACTTTGATAATGCAAGTCGGAGTTTATGTGCACTGGGATCTCTCCATGACCGTTCATCTTCCCAAATATCATTACTGTTACTCTTTACTTCCTCGCTTTGCAGCTCGCCAGATATTAGATTTCGTGTGACCAGATGACCGTCCTCTCCTCGTTGAATTTCTGGGTAGATGAGATCCCAAACAACATCTCCAAATCGTTGTGACAAAACTGCCAAGGCAGCAGCAGCAGGAGACCAGAGTGGCCTCAGATTTACCTTCAATTGGGCTGAAAATCAAATCAAGCGTGAGTAAGATGTGTAGAAGAAAATAGATTTATAGCGTACCAATAAGCCACCTCGCACAGAAATCAGCGGCTTCGGCATCACCCACAACCTGAACAACTCTGCCTATCCTCAAAACTCGCTCCCTAACTCCCTGAACATCACATGGCACCTCTTCTCCCTGAAGGCATCGCTTCATGATTTCATGCAGACCTGCAGGAGCCGTGATAAGCTTCGAACTCATCAATCTCATCGCGCCTAGTCGAAGGATGCGGGAGTGGGAGAGGATTGCGGCGCTTAGCTGAGGGTATAACTCAGCGAAAGGTACAAATCTTGTGGCCACACTGTCCAACGATGAGAAACTGGTCATCGGTATATGTCAAACCAGGCAAAATTCCCACCTCATCCGAGCTAAAGGTACTAGTCCTGCAATTACTTCAGGAGCCTTACCCCAGCACTTGGCCCCGGTGCATATCCAATTACGTATATCCACAATCGTATCCCACTCCGAGTGATTACGTTGTGCCAGTGCTTGCATGCACGTACCCAAAATCCAGGCTGGTGTTGCAAGCACAATACCACCATTGTTCGCTTCTAAAGATGTCATTTGTTTATCCTCGCCATGAGACGGATATAATTCGTGGTTGATAAGCTCAATGAGTCTTGTCGTAAGATTCTCAGTCATGAAAGAAGAAAGTGCCAAGATATTATACAGTTCCGTGGCCTGACGGCAAAGTTATCCTGCTGAGATGAAAAGAATCCATGATAGCTTACCATGTCGTCCCCACCTCGTCCTCCTGCTTCAAAGAGGGCCAATCGATCATTAATAAGCCATCTTTCCCAGTTCTCCTTCCAAACTACATTGACGTCTTCCACGGTTAGTTTTCGTGCCCTTACTATTCCAACCAAGAAATCGATCAATACCCTTGGGTCTACTGTCAAGCTCTCTGGTTTCCTGGTGGCTTTGAGCAAGAGAGGAAGCGCGACAAGTCTCCAGCCACCCCAATTGAGATCAGCCAGGATACCGTGTAACCTAAGGGAAAATTCTGTTGATGCAGATGTACAAATAGATGTATTTGAACACGTAGGTGTGAATGACCATGCATGTTGGAGGAACTTGAGACCGGGTCCAAGCCATAGTGAAGTTTCTGATGCGAGGAATAATGCGGAAATCAATTTGAGCAATGCAGGGTGAATCATTTCTTTATCCAACGGAAGGGTATTAATCAGGGTGAAGAGAACTGTATGGTGAGTTTCTGAGATGAAGGAAGAAGGTTTGCATCAATGGAGGAAGTTGCTCGAAGTACAATAGGACATACGGGTCATCCGGGAGCCCTGGCGAACCGAGTAGGGTATGCTAACCACCTCAATGACGCGCCGCAGCTTCTCCACATCACCGCCATCATTCCCGTCGATTATTTTCTGAAGTTCATGAATCAGGAAGTCCGCCAGTGCGGAGAATTGGTCCGCATGTTTGATATGGTGAGTCAGAGCAGTCAGAGCACGTCGAAGGACGACGAAGGTAGCATTGGGATTCTCAGAAGAGATATGCCAAGCCAAGAGCTGAGTGAAAAGGGGCACTGTGCACGTATGTAGTGTTTGTGATATCGACTAGAAATAAATCGATCAGCCTTGCAATGTGATGTTCCCATGGAGAAAACGAGCCTTTGAGGCAAAAATAATAGCCCATGCAGAAGCATCCTCCACACCCTCCGCATTCTCTGCTAACAGTCTGACTGCATGATCTCGCGAGGTACTTTTTAGTCTGCGAAGGGCTGATCCCCATACTTCAGCGATTGCTCTCTGTATCTCGGGCTGGCATTTTGGTAATATGGAACGAACGGCATTCCACGAGTGCGTGAGAAGCTCCGTGTAAATGGAGGGAACGAGAAGGTAGCGTATTAGAGAGGAAATAGTTTCGAGGAGCACGGTCAATGCAGCTGGTTCAAGGACACGCGGAAGGAGCTTGAGCAAACGCTTAAGAATTGATGGATAAACCGGGGATAGCGTAGTTCGCAAATCATACGCGAGCTTTTGCATTAAACTGAGGAGATACTTGAGCTATGAGTTTGGGCCAATACAAATTTATTCACTTACTCGAGCAGAGCTCGCAAGCCTTCATCGTTGGTTGAGTCCATAGCTGCCTCCCAGTGGACAATAATCTCCTTCCAGTGGTGCAGAAGAAGGGGCATTGATAGGGACAAGGGACTTGCATTGTTTGCAAATATGATAAATGAGGGTGCGAGGTTCAACTGTCTCCAATGTTCCAAGGATTCATGGAAGTGGGATTCATTGTCCTGGTGAAAAATGGATAGGTTTTCTAACAGAGAATCCTTATCACATACGAGTATCTCGCGTCCGAGCTGATTCTGGTTGAATACTGAGGGTAGATGAACTTCCTTCAAACTTTGGGTATAGGATTGGTGCTAACATCAACATCGTCAGTACCCAAGTTAAACAACCCACGGACTAAATTCACCTTGAAACGTTTGGTTGACTGGGAAGATTGGGCAATTTCATGAACCTGTCCGTTCGAAGACATGATAGGGTTGTTTTCTGGCTCCTCAGCAGCGATATTCTACCAGCCACTTCTCACGAAAATCCCATTTGCAAAAAATCTCGAAAGCCCTCGTGACAAGTAGTCCCAGAAAGGAAGTATGACTCATGTCCTCCAATTAATGCCCATTGCGTCTCATGAGCCTACATAAATAACATAAATAAGCTGACTGTGCTGTTCATGATGTATCGGGTTCCATGATGACAATAGCATTCGCCGTGGGATATTTCCTCGTACTCGAATTTCATACATCAAGACTGAACGACTTTTTCAACTACAGCCATTCGGCCTGGAGAAACTCTACATCGTCAGATGAGTGGTGCAGTTCTTTCTGATCAGAAATTATCGTGCACGGTTCTCTTGAAGATAATGCCTGTCCATAAATATAAGATAAACCTAGTAAAGTGTCTCAACAGAGACATCTTACATGTTTTCCGTCACAACCTGCAGCCGCAGAAAGGCCTTATATACATTGACCCTCTTTCTCGTCCTCTATCTCATCCGCACTGAAACCCTTTTCTTGGATGTTGCTTTTTCATCGAATCCAGAAAAGATATCTTCTTCTGCAAACTCTTCTTTTGTTGATGAAAGCAGTCCTGGCAGAGAACCAAAAATCCTGCTTGTATCCGCATTTTTTCCACTCGAGCAATCCAAACATCCACAGAAAGATTATGCTATCTGGTTGTCCCGGTTCATTGGATCCATTACTACCCCTATTTACTTTTACACGACACCTTCTTTCGCTACGGTCATCCTTGCACAGCGGAGCCCTCACCCTGTCCATATAAACACTTCCTTTACGTCGCCTTTCGACATCCCTCCATTTCAGGGCCTTGAGAATAACTACACGCATCTACATTCACTTGATCGAGAAGCCTTTCGACACAACCCAGAATTATACGCAATCTGGAACGCCAAACCGTGGTTACTTGATAGGGCCGTGCGGCAGTTAATGTCGGAAGGGCATGAGTATGATTTTGCCTTCTGGAGTGATGCAGGTAGCTTTAGGAGTGAACATCATTATTCAGAATGGCCTGATCCGAAGCGCGTGGGAGACGTATGGCAGGCTGGTTTTTCATGTGTGAAAGCCGCAGGAGGCGCAAAATCAAGGAAGTCGGACTTGTTGTTTTTCCCGGTAAGAGGGACGTTCAGCTGGTCGAGGAGATACTGGCGCGAGGATGATGGGCCTGTCGACGCTGAAATCAGCGAGGGTGAGCAAAAATGTATTCACCGTATCTTTCATTAAACGTCATTCCAGGATCATTTTTTGGTGGTCCCCCGGCCACAGTATCCTGGTGGTCAGAGATATTTTATGCTTATCATGACCGCTATCTACGCCAAGGTCACTTTGTCGGCAAAGACCAGACTTTAATTAATTCCCTCTTCCTTCTCTTTCCTTCTCGGATCATCGGAGTCCGGATCTTTGACCCTTCTGCTCAAACTGGCCTACCCCAATTTAGTACCATCTCACCGGGCTCGTGTGGGAGTCCATGGTTCTATTATCAATTCTTTTTAGCATCTAATAAGGAACGGCAAGCGATGAGTGACAAATGGATGAGGGACCTAGAAGACCAGGCCATATGGCCTTTTAGTAGCTGGAAGTGGTGGTTGAAGCAACAAGAATGTAGACTGACACAAGTTGTATGCATGCAGAATATGCTCTTCGATGCATTTGGGATGGGCTGGAATGAGAAGAAGCATCGTAAGCGCAGCACCCTCCACTGTTATTTAACATAAGAATTTTTGTATCTAACCACTCTTCTAGGTGACTGATTTCTCCATTTACCAGTGGCGTGTATCATTGATTAATTGAGCTTGGGTTCTCACCATAATCTCAATACTACACGCATGATAAACAACCAGTATGTAGTATGTAAATAAACAACTGTTTTACGCAGGTATGAAATTGTTCATAAGGCTGATTTTCAGTAACTTGCCTTTCAGAAGACCACTATACACTTGATGTAAACACATTCATTGCCTGATCCAGTGCTCAACTAGCCATCCTTGCACAAATGCAGAGAAAAGCCACACTATGAATCTCAGGAGCCTTCCGAACATCCCCCACTGGAGGCTTTGAAGCAATGACTGGCCTCGTACCCATAAAATTACATCTCGAGAAACTTAGAGGAAAGGGCAGACTAAAAAATCGCAAATCTCCCCCTCTGGAACACTGCTAAGTCGTAAGCACTCCAGAGAAGCACCTCTTTCGATAGAGCATTTGAGCTCCCAAACGAAACGTTTCAAATCTCCCATCACAAATACATTAACCAGCCTCAACCGCTTACAAGAAGCATTATCATCATGCAATGAGGAGTGCCAATCAGGAGCCCATGTCCTCCATACATGGAAGAACAGAATTCACTTTTATCCATGCAATAGGAAGAAGGAACGGGATGTGGCCAAACAGATCGATGTCATGTATGAAGTATGCCAAAAGCCAGCTCATGGCATGACACAAGTCATCTGCGCAACCGATGCCAGTGTTCCCACAACCTCTCAATGGCAGGCTGCAGCTGTTGCTGCCTGTTGGGTAGGAGGCCACCAAATTTTGTCAGTCAAAGCCCAGGCAGGAAGAGCCACGTCTGAGCTTTTTGCAATTCGCCTAGCCATAAGCAAGGCAACCATCCACTGGATGGGAGAACATCAGCATAGTCACAGCCTGCCTCCCAGTGGCTAAGAGACCACTCCGGACAAGAACACTCCATTGCAGTGTCAAAGCTCCTGAGATCACACCCAGAAGGGAGTATTCGCTTCTTGGAGTGTCCTACAAATGCCAAACGGTTCATACAAGGCAAAGTGAACGACGAAGCAAGACAAGGATTGATGAACGGATGCGAGAGACATTCGACGCCATAATCCAGAGCAATAGCAAGTCAAAGTAGCCAAGTTCATCCAAGGCAGCAGAAATTTTTTTCTCAGCACTAATGTCAACAAGCGAAGCCCTCTCAGCACACACAGGAGGTGCTTGGCTATTACATTTCTGTCGCCATGAGAGCCATCCTGCTCCCATAGAAAAAGGTTTCAATGAACATATTGCTTGTCCCTGCAACGAAGCACTGCAACGAAGCAGCCTTGGAAACCTGAATACACATCCTCACAGACTGCCCCAGATTCACTGAAGGCTGTATATATTCAAAGGAGTCCTCAAAGTCTAGTAATCAGTAGACTACTACAGACTGTGTATGTATACTGCATAATAAATTGCTGATAATGAAGGGAAAGTGGTGGAGAATAGAGACCAATATCCTGAGATCAAGGTACCAGCAATTTATCACAGTGTATGTAGACATCCACAGTAGTCTGCTGACCGCTATAGCTCAAGAGCTCCTTTAGAGAAAGCAGAAAGAAAGAAAAAGAGAAGGGAGCATGCAGAGTGAACATGTGATATCATGATAGTTAACTTACTCATGGAGATTCTCTGACTGAGGGGAAAGTGAAGGTAGAAGGGTTGGATGAAAGGAATTGGATGAAGATGGAAGGTGAAGATGACTTGTGGCTCATAGGGTGACAGAGTGACAGAATTGTCACAGTCACGTGAAGGGACATCAATGAAACCCTTGTCCATTTTTGGCTATGGCTCTGGCTTATGGCATCATATGAAGTGAATATTCCCTTCTGGGACCGATGTGAAGTGAGATCTCAGGAGTCTTGACACCGTGATGAAGTGTTCTTGTCTTGAGTGTATGGAGGTATCGAGTGCTCTCTTGGCCACTGGGAGGCAGTCTTCTGCGAATATGCTGACGTTCTTGCATCCTGTGGACGGTTGCCTTGCTTATGGCTAGGCGAATTGCAAAAAGCTCGAATGTGGCTCTTCTTGCCTGGGCTTTGACTGACGAATTTTGGTGGCCTCCTACCCAACAGGCAGTAACAGCTGCAGCCTGCCATTGGGAGGAAATGAGGACACTAATATCGGTTGTGCAAATGACTTAAGCCGTGTCGTAAGCTGTTTTTTCGTACATGTCATCGATCTGTTTGTTCCTTTTTCCTATTGTGTGGATGAAATTGAATTCTGTCCTCCCATGTGTCGAGGACATGAGCTTCTGGTTGGCGCTCCTCATTGCACGGTGATTTGTAAGCGGTTGAGGGTGGTTCTTGTATTTATGATTTGAAACGTTTAGTCTGGGGTTGACTCAAGTGCTGTATGAAAACAGGGTGCAGCCATTGCAATGTATCTTTCCTCATGATGTAGAAGATGTGTATACGAGGAGCGATTGCGAGCGCCCTTGCGTTCAAGCCCCAAATTATAAATCTGTGAAATGACAAGGCGCAGTTTCACAAGATCATAATAACCCTGAGTTCGGTTAAGGCGCCATCATGATTCCTAGGCAAGAAGTTTTATGACATTGGGTCTGACGTTCAAGGACCGCCGCACTCACAGATTATACATGCCGGCAGTTCGTCCCTTTGATCGAGAGCTTGATAGTTCTTCCCCATGCTTTAGCGTCGATTGAGAGCCACTTGGGCATAATTCTAGTCTGACGCAATAAACCCCACGAAGCTGTCTGTTAAACTGCATAAATACCGAGTTAAGACTGCAATTACTATATTCTAAAGGTCCTGATGATTGGTCTACTCACTGTTGCCGCTGCGCTGTCTGTCGTACAGGTTGTAAATGCTGAGACTCACACAATCACATTTACTAATAAGTAAGCTCCTTTTAGTCAATTACTCTATAACTGAGTTCCAATTTTTTGTTTCGCAGTTGCGGATTTGGAACTGTAAGTGCTCATGATTTCTCCCTTTCTCTTACGGATTCATGTCACTGGATACCATCCATAGCCTACGCTTATTCAAAATGGCAACGTACTATCAACGGGCGGCGACTTTACCCAAAACGGTCCAATTCCAGCTGTTATAGCGTCAGAGCTAGGTTTCTTAAGCACTTAAACAGCATCTTGGGCTGAGATGTGGACTCAATATCTACAGCTACCTCCAGACTGGTATGTAGAATTTACCAAGGGGCTGTCTCATGTTAGGTGAAACTTCCTCCACGTTTAGGAGCCTGCGGCTTCAACGGGGAGGGTTGTACTCTTGTTGAGGCCACCCTACAAAACCCAACGACTGCTGGAAGTGGTTCCAGCGCTGATATTTCTCTGATCCCACCGTAAGTTTCACTTTCTCCAAGCATGAGACCATTGTAGATTGGATCGAATCGCCCAGTCACACTTTCTCGGTTACCTCTGGCTTCGGGTGAGTTTCTGGTTTCAGAAGTTTTCAATCGGTTAACCTTGATCCAAAGATACTTTAATGGGTGTGATGGTGCAGGCACAGATTGTATGTCGTTGCTCCTTCTGTTGGGTTCATATCTGACATTTCTTGTAATCAAGGTACAAATGCCGACTGTCCAATGGCCTTCCGCCAGCCGGATGATACCTTTGCTCAGGTAGCTTGTCAAACCAATGATGTCAGCCTGGTCGAATTCTCCTGAGTACATCTTATTGATCATTTTCCACAGGTAAACCTTGCCATCACCTTCTGTGATTAACTAGCGTCGACCATGTAAACACCGATCTGAACTGTGTTGTTATGAGTTCACCCCAATGTTCATTCCAATTTATGCCAAATGAGCATACCGTAAAAGTTTGATCAATCTGTCGGCTGGCGTGTTCTTTGATCTAAATCTGGAACCGAGGATGTCGAAACATCAATATGACGTATGTATTCATTCGCCCCCCCAAACATGGTTAGTTATCATTACTACATCTTCATTCCCATCATTAGTTATCACTACGAGACAACACATCTCTGTATATAAGACTGTCCCTCACGCGAAGAACGATGATCACTTTTGTCTCTATAAAATCAGACGTCGTAGTATCTCGTAGACGGCTGAGGTGGTATGATGGGACTATCTGATATATATATATAATTCCTTCACTCCTCGGATGCTGGTTGGTATTGGTCATAAATGTACTAGTGAAGTTGCGAGAGATTGGAATGATGGTAGGGAATGATGAGTGACTACCGGTACGTCAGTCCATTGCAACAAAACCACACTGCGTGAACAAAGTTATTACTAGGTGAGTAGCAAGAGTGCTTACCATGTTGCTGGCCCCTCTTTCTACAGAGGACTCGTGTACGGCCACCAAATCCCCACTCTCATTAGGCACTTGTTAGTATACCATACCTATTCAGTTCAAAATAGGTACACTATACTTTGCACGTCTGTAGACTACTTCTGGATGTCAAGCGTGACTTGACAGCACCCCCAAACATCAGCCGTGCTTCCCTCATCAGTCATCGACCATTCTCCTAGTCGGCAGCGGACTTGTCCAAGGACATAAATATCACATCAGATCCGAACAGATTTATACGACGGGTTTCGCCACTACCGCGATGCCGGAGAAGTCCACAGCGTGTGAGGCCAACTCGATGATAATGTGCACTCTTCCCATCACTCTTCTCGAATACTGGCTAACCTAAGTCAGTTCAAAGAACTCAAGGCAACCTCAACCGCGAAGTAGTCTATCTCGAACGTGCCCAAGTGACCGAGACTCATCACCTTTCCGGATAAGCCATTTATCAGCCATGGATCGGAGGTACTGGGGGTCTATTATCAGTTCCATTGGTAGGAGGGTGTCAGAAGCCACCACGAAGAAGGAAGAGCTCAAGCCTGGGACTGAATCGGATGCATGTGGATCTAGACAGCCGCCGTCGTTGATGAAACAGTTGTATGTTGAGAATCGTCGGAAGAACGTTCGGTGACAAGTCACTTGATTGAAATCAGTTTGGATATTTGGATAATCTTGTATACTCTTTGTAGACGACAAAACAGTGCTTGCCCAACATATCAAACACAGCCAAAGTTCACACCAACAGAAAGAGATGAGCTACTCTTATGAACTGAAGCTTCTTTCTTCAGTATACAGTCATGGTTCTTTGCCAATGTCGAACTATTATGATAGGTGTCTTTCATCTGTCATGATTTCTACTATGCTTCTTTGGGTGCCTCTCTCTCTCTGTGTCTTGAAAGTTATTCGATGCACAGGGTTGGAGCAAATTTGACACATACCCACCAGGACGATTTTACCGCAGAAGTTTCCGAGGTGGTTCTTGCCTACTTCAAAGGCAAGTTAGGGCACTCAAGAAAATTTGACCGTCACAATTTCATCTAATTGGGATAGGCAGTGATCCATTACAGCGAATTCTGGATTTTCACCGCTTTTGTAAATCTCGTCATGATCAAAATGGCTCTTATTATAACCCTCGATTGCAGGAAGTCTACCACACTATGGTCATCTGGAGTCATTCAGGGTTCTCTTCGTTATGCCTTCCAGAATTCTCCCGCTGATCGAGTTATTCTGTACCGACACTGACTTGGAGGTATTGCTGTGATATATACCCTAAGTAGGCTTGAACAGTTTTGCAATACTCAATAGCTGCTTCGATCGTATTCATGGTGAAGTTCTAGACCACTATGGTTTACACGCTTCTAGTTGCTGTGACGGTAGCACTCGATAGATGGAGTTTCCAACCATTGAAATTTCACATTGGTCAAGATACTGATCTTTTTTGCGACATACTTGAACTGGTCAGCGAACGTCATGAAGCAGTCCCCAAGAAAGTGGAGTCCACAAATTCAAGCTTGCGACGCACAGTTGTCATTTCGACGATACGAAGTTCACCGAAGATGAGAATATAATACGAGTCACTTGACCAAATCACCAGGCTCTCTCGTTTCCGAAGGACTCAAGTCAAATGTTTGATCGTTCCTTTTGACAACTGCAACAAAAGATTTGGATTCCTCTTATTGTATACAAATTTATTCCGATCCAAACCTAAATTCGCAAGAATGAGGCTTTCTGCCTTGACCTCACTTGCTTTGCTAACAACCACGGTTGCTCAGCTGTTCCAGCCAGATGAGGTGGCATTCACAACTCCTGTAACTGTCGCCCCTGGATTGAGAGCTTCGGTGATTTTCTCTAACCTCACGGTCCCTCGTGGCATTGCTATAGATTCTCAGCAAAACATACTTGTGGTTGAACGTGGTACAGGGGTGACCGCGTTCTCGAGAGTTTCTACCCCATCTCTTGGATGGAACCGCACTGTTGTAGTTGCAAACGATGGTTTCACGCATGGCATCCAAGTTGATGACGAAACTTTATACGTTAGCACTGCTTCCGATGTGCTTGTATATGCCTATAATCCGAGCACCATGACAGCTTCAGCCGTGCCTACTCTTCTCATTACTGGTTTACCGGCGGACGGAGGTACGAACTTCATCGCTATCCTGGAAGACGTGATTCCTGAGTTCGGCACTTTCAGAATTAACGACTCACGCTCTTCAGCTCATGCATGACAATGCAGGCTCAGTAATTGCCATTCTCGTTGGTTCGGGACCCAAGACCAATATTGATATAACCGCCCGTGTCCCC
>Ga0153987_1000490_pt1 | contig 12395 bp, 16 predicted proteins | sample TSNC071MetaG_FD_102279 | JGI IMG/M metagenome (GOLD analysis project Ga0153987, IMG submission 102279) | Attine ant fungus gardens microbial communities from North Carolina, USA - TSNC071 MetaG | ecosystem: Host-associated > Fungi > Mycelium > Unclassified | place: USA: North Carolina, William B...
GAGAACTCGTTAGAGTCCTCGCTTCATTGGTCTGTCTACTTATACATAATTCACTTGGTCTGTGCACTAATTATCCCGCACTCCCAACCAAACTATGTGTGATGTGACATGTGACCATGACCGTGATGTGACCTTTGATGTGACCCTGTCACGCATTATGTCACATAGTGTGACAGAGTTTCCCACGCTATAAATAGAAAAGGAAAGTAAAAGAAAGGTAAAAGAATAATAAAATACTTGGTGAAAGGAGCGGTTTATGACAAGTTTGTGATGTTGGCGAGCACCTGATCTCTACAGTGTGCTTTGAAAACAGTGATATGTTCAGGTTTGGAGCTGGGTGGAATAGCATTGGTATTTACATGTCCCCACAAAACACCATACCTTAAATGACTTGGCATCTCCTAGAACTTCAGTCTCAAGAATGTAATAGATTTGTGCAGCCAATTTTCTAGGAGTTGTTGATTTGTGGTAAGCAGTTCCTTTTGTCAGAGAGTTGGTGGACCTTATTCAGTAGTCTTCAGGGCAATAGATTACCAGAATTATCTTACCTGCTAACTTAGTTTCTTTGCCTGAACTATGGGTATGTATAGGAGTTTGAACCCAAATTGAATCTTTGACATTAGTTGGCCCTTGCTGACTAAGTCCTAGAGTACTTGGTATAGATTGATGTGCTGAACAACAAGGTGTTCTTGGCATTAATAAAGTACTAGTTAAGTATGAGTGAATAGATTATATGATATAGTAGAATTAGCTCACCCAGATAGTGGTTGCACTTGGGTTTGGGTTAGTTGTAGTCTCAACTTCTCAATCTCACTCTCAAGAGCAAGCTCTTGCTCATGGGTTTCCTTCTGCTGCTTCATCAACTTGAACTTCTTGGCATTGAACTACTGTTGAAATATTTCCTGCATTTCAGCTATACATGACTGAAGCATACTATCAAAAATAGCCATTTGCTGGGCTTCTACAGGGATATGACCAGGTGGATATGTAGTGTGTGGATTATCATCAGAATTCATATTGGAACTCAATACATGACATTATAGTTTTAAGTCACTTGACAGAATATTTATAGGTCCAACTTGACAGTTAAATGTCTGCCATGTGAACTTGTTATGGTTCATGAACAAATTGTTCAAGAAAACATTGGCGAGGGTGTAGACAAGCAATTTAGAATTCTTCCATTGCTCTCTCAATCCTAAGCGTCACTCTTGAGTACAGGAAGAAATGATAATGGTCGTGGCGAGCAGAGTAATGGTAAAGGTGGCAAAAAGCGAATAACAAGGGAAGAGTGTGCTAAGCAATTGGCGAAAAACTTTTTCACCCAGTGTCGAGAGTAGTGAATGCTACGACAGCAATGGTGTCGCATGTTAGTCAAAACGTTCGAGGTTGGGCATGGATAGGCCAACCCTACTTAGACAGTGGTGATCCATCGACTTCTGCTCTGAGCGCTAGAAGAAGGCTTTGAAAGGATGAGAAATATCTAGTCTACTGTTCTGATCTGGAAGTACAGCGATAAGTATTGGAGATCGCCGCTGAAGTTTTCATCACATGCAACACGTTGACAAGCTCAGACGCCTTGGTAACAAATCAGTCCTTATATACATCAATGTCGATGTGCCGTACAATGTTAAGAGGGGGTTCTCATGCTCGAATGCCGCGGCAGCGGATCGGGGGGAAGTGAGGGAGAATATACATGAATCGAATATCATGATGGTTCATTCAAGCGGTTTGACGACTCGATTTGACCTGGGGCATGAATGGGGTAAACTTACGTTGTGGCGCTGAGAGCTAAATACAGGTGGAAGTAGATCAAAAGATGGACGAGGATTGACTTTTATGTTTTCATGGTCGAAGAAGCAGAACAGGCTAGCCCATATTTGAGTCTGGACGGCGGCGATTGAGAGGCCAAGATGATTGGAATCAGCGAACTTGTTATTCACCTGAAAGGTATAATTAGGAGCGTGGGAATGAGTGCAGCCAGACTGCTCTCTTTCCTGACATCCATGGCAGCGCCGTCCTCCCATGGCCAGCTAACTTACGCAGATCGTGCCAGGAAGGCACAGGCCATTCGTTCTCCTATTCAAGTCCAACAGCCCACCGGCCCTCCCTCACCCCCAAAAAAATCCCCCAATTCTGACCAAAAACCGCACAAATCGGCTGCTGTAAATGTCTGGGATCGCCGGAAAGAAGAGCTCGCTGCGCGGTCCCAGTCTCGTGAAATTACTCCTAATGGACCCTCTGAGGATGACGACGACGATCCTTTCGTAGTCCGTAGCTCCCGTGCGCGTCCCCATGTCCCCGTCAGAACGGAAGGCCTCGAAGATTGGCCAGAAGTTGGAAAATCTATCCAACCCTCAATAACAGATGAACCACGTCCTGCAAATGGCGGTCAGAACCCGAGAAAAGGTTTTTTTTTCTTTTTGCCCCTTTCCATACACCTGGTTACTGATTCTTCCTAGGCGCCCCCAAGTGGATACCTCTTCAGCTTCAGTCTCCCGTAGAAGTCCCATCTCAACACCGAAAAGAGGCCAATCATAATCGTCGGAGTGCCAATGCTTCCAGACCTTCCTCCAATCATGGTCAGGGCAGAAGTAGTAGAAATCACTCCGCCCGGAATTCCGCAAGTCATTCTAGGATACATAGCACTGAAGGCAGCGTTCACTCAAGTCCTAGAAATCCCAAGAACAGGCGATTACCAGCGGATGAACCTCCCTCTGCCTCAAAACTTATCTCCAATACCCCTCGTTCATCGAGAACAGGCTCTCCTTCTCATGTACAGGCGCCGTCTGATATTTCCACTTACAACACTTACCTTTCTCCTCCCCAGCAAGGGCCGTCTCTTTACTACTCCCAGCCCCTCGTCAATCCAGTCGTTTACCACTCACCATCCCACGCTTCCCATCCGAACCTCCCACCTACTGATACATCAATGTTACCGCAATCTGTGCACGGCTATGCTTATCCCTACCAGTATATCCCTTACGATTGCGTCACTACGTCTGCTCCATATCCCTACTGGAATGGTCATCAGGGTAGTCATCCTGGTTCTGGTACACATAGTCCTGTGTACCCACCAACAGCTATGCTTTATCCAGTTTTGCCTATGTATGTCCAGCAGCATCTTCAATCACCACCAATGCAACAACAGTCTTCTACCTATTCGTATTCCTCCAGCAAGGATGCTTCGTCAAAGGTGACTTCGGCAAGTAGCAGCCCAGGGACTACGGCTTCCAATTTGGCCATGCCGTCACAATCTTCCACTCAGACCAATGGGTTGACATCTGTTGTGTTTGGGAGCATTGATTCTCCATCGCTATCACCTGAGATGGCGTTCTCACCATCGACAAGTAGTGTTGTAGACGAAAACATCACTGAGAGAATGTCTAAGACGCTTGCTATCGGTGTTGATTCGTCAGCAGTACCAAAGTCTCGCAAATCAGCCAATAAGCCCACCAAAGAGAAAGAAGTAGTTGATGGGGAAATCACAGTTGATCCTGCAATTGTAAAAGAGGCCGAGGCAGGATCCAGTGGAGATGTGAAATGGAAATTTGGGAATGAAGGTCTCGTTCATAATAGTCCGGCTAGATGCACCGTAGCAGACTTGCCCGGTGCATCGACGAAGGCTGAGAGTTCAGGTGTGTTGAATGATATTTTCTCATTTTTGGCGCGTTTGTGAACTTGTATTGGACCAGGTCATGAATGTTCTCCACCAATCGTGGATGAAGGAGTTGGATACGATTTTGGGATTGCTGCTGGGAAGATAACGTCGGTTGATGTGCCTACAGATCAGGTTGAAGTTGATGCCCTGATAGGACATCCATCATCCTCATCGGAAAACGATATCCCGACGACGACGACAACACTAACGACTGACTATCCCTCTCAATCTGGACTGAGTAACGGTCGTCCTCGCCGAGGAAGTTACTACAAGGGCTACAGTAATTATGACCGTGGAGGATATAATGGTGAACGACGGAGAGGCCGTGGAGGAGGAGGATTAAATGGCTATAACGGTCGTGGTGGATACCATAATAGAGGGTACGCTGGACGTGGTAATGGCAATCACAATCACCATCACAATTCCTACAGCCATCAAGGTAGTGTGTATCAGCCGCGACACCAAGTTCAACCATCCACCACTCATGGTACCTCGTTTAATGCGGCATCTCCGACTTTTCAGGGGTTATTGCCCTCGCATGATTTACAACCATCACATGTCGATTATTATACTCCCCCAATTTCACATAGAGGTGGGCATGGAGGAATAGCCACGTATATTCCGATTGGGTACGAACCGTATCCGCCCCCACCTCCACCTCCACCATTATCACTACATAGAGCTTCATCGTCGTCTGCGCAAACACCGTCACATTCTTCAGCTGGACATGCTGAACATGGACATACTGCACCACCGATGCCAATGCCTATGAGTCAGATCGGGTTTCCATTGGATAGTACAAGATATTATTTGTTGGGACAGCTGGAATATTATCTGAGTCCGCAGAATATGGCGCAGGATTTGTTTCTACGTCGACGTGTGAGCATCAAATTCTAAACGCTGATTTATTTCGATGTGCTAAACCGTTTCTTCATCTTTTCTTGTAGATGGATTCGAGAGGATGGATAGAGATAGATCTATTAGCATCGTTCAACCGGGTGAAACAACTAACGTCGGATTATCGACTTGTGAGGGAGGTGTTGATGTTGTCTACGCTCGTTCAGGTTAGAGAAGGGTATGTGAGGATGGGGGGATGGGAGAGGTTTGTTTTACCGGATGCAACCAAGAGTGTGGTCCAGGGTTGTGACGGGGAAAACTCAGAGGATCTTCAGTCGCAGCGACGACAAGAATATTTAACTTCGTCATCGTACGATTTGCAATCGCCATCCTCTATAGGGGAACCTGGGAACGTGATGTCTGGCGGCGGCATCATATCATCGCCATCGTCACAAAATCCCCAGCAATGGGAAAATCAGTATAGTGGCGGTAGTGGTGGTTCAGGAGAGGAAGAACTTGAGTACGTTGAAGAGGAGGAAGAGGAAGATGATGTTGTGTTTGTGATGGGACAGAATGGAGGTGAAGAGATGTGGTCGCATGAAAAACGTGCTGTGAGATAAAAATCCCGGAATTCAGAACGCTCGCAGTCAAGAACAGGGGGAAAAGAAGAAAGGGAGTGTAAAAAATTCGTACGATGAGGCAGCGGTTAGCAATCTTATTCTCGCTTCTCGAGGCGGAAGTCCATCTGTCATCAATTGGCATATACGATTGTGTATAAATATTCGCGCACATTGCTTGTACCTCATGCGTGTGCATGTTTCTGTGGGGTTCGTTACCCTTCCAGACGTTTCATACCATAACGTGAAACTTTTCACATGGTTACTGGATTTTTCTCCTTTGCTGCTCGGCTCTCTTCTCTGTTTCTATTTTTTCTTCCCTTCCTTGGCTTGTTGGAACAGCAATAACTTTGATTGATTTACTCTGTTTTCTGAAGTTTCTCTGGTTCTCCACGAGTTCAGTTCTACTATCCTGTTGAAGATTTCTCCATGTGTGCTCTGCTCAACTCTGTTTCCAGTAAGCGGTGAAGTTGGGTTTTTCTGTCCGCCTGCTACCTTTTGTATCTCGGCTAGTTGTCGAGGTATTTCTAGGGTTTTCGTCTCTTTTTCTATATGTATTACAGGTTTTCTGCAGTGTCTCCTGTCATCTCTTTCCTTCCTTTTCATTTTTTTCGTTCATTTGGTTCTGATTACTGTTTCGCCATTTCTTTCGTCTCATTACTTGATCCCTGCACACTGTTTTTTCTGTACCTTACGTTCAAATAGCTTATATCTGGTCTAGTTTGAACTTGTCCACCAGCCATTCCTTTTACTCTTTGGTTTCGTGTGCATGCATACAGAAGTTTCACAAATACATGATATATGACAACATACACTGTTTCTTTGGTTGGCTTTGATCTTGAATTTGTCTTGAATTCCCGCCTATACATGATGTTCACTATATTTGTTTGTTTTTCACTTTTTCGGCAGCACACCACATAGGTTTTGGTACCTTGAATACCTGGAATCACAGCCACTGTCGCTGACTTCACTTGTCTGTCATGGATCTGAAGTATATATCTGTCACTTGCTTGTTATTTATATGTGGGAACTCAAATACTGATTGAAATATCTGATCTGATCAAAAGACCAGAACAATAAGGATCTGACACGTGACGTCAGCGATGGTGGACTCTTTATTCTTTTCATTCTTGGTTTCTCTGCTCTCGACTCTTGATGGCGCGTGTTCTGTTCGAGTCTCTACTCGTTGCTTTCCCCGTTTTAGCTGGTAATTTATCTTTTTTCCGTTTCATGCATAACACTGATTTCTTAGCTGCGCAATCTATCACGGATACAATCATTTTATGTGTGCCGGGGCACTGTGTGCAGGGATACTCCAACGTAACGCGTGCGTAGGACCTCATGTCCCCACCTTTCTACCTGGTAATATTTCTAATTTATTGAATCTATCGCAGTTGGGGGAACACTCTCATCATCCTCTGTATCGCCATACCCAATTCATCTCCTTCCAGGCCAATACACATCCTCAACCAACCCTGAGCTCCTTCACAATGCACTTACATCTTCCACCAAACTCCAGTCTTCTGCAGGTCTCAATAGCACAATTTCACTTCCACTCGATTTTGAACTTCAACCTGGTCTTGTGACATTTTCTGATCAACTTTATGCCGGCCAAGCTGCCTTTATGTCACTATCAAACACAAATAACCGCAGCTCTACTGCATCTTTAAATGCCCATTCATTTGCACTATCGTCGGATGTCATTGCAATTGTATCTGTTGCCTCCTCTTCAAATCATATCATTCTATGGGATTCTATCCCAGACACACAGCATCTACCTTCACCGTTAAACTCTGCCCAATTATCACTTTTGAATATACTCTCTACGACATGCGCGCCTTCATGTTCGTCTGGTGGTGACTGTAGCCCTCAAGGATTGTGCACTTGTAAATCGGGTTTTAAGGGACAAGCTTGTGAAGCTTGTGCTTCAGGGTTCTTTGGCCCGAGCTGTCAGAAATGTCCTGACAGTTGTGCCGAGTGTGATGAAGGGATCTCGGGCACGGGGAGATGTCTGAAGTCAATTGGGGGAGGGAATAGCTGTGATTGTTTGAATGGAGCGTGCAACTCAAATGGGAGTTGTCAGTGTAATGCTGGGTTCACAAAGGCAGATAACGGGACCCAGTGTGCCAAGTGTGCGACTGGGTTTTTTTTGACGACGACAGGGGACTGTAAAGGTACACTCTACGTTGTTCATCGTGGTAATCTATATTCATTTTGAATCAGTCTGCGAAGTTGGGTGTACTCAGTGCTCAGATGGTACTGGTGCCTGTCTCTCCTGCAAGTCAGGTTTTTCTCAAGATCAGAACAATCGAAAAACCTGTAATCCGGAACCTCAAATCACATCTACTGGAATAGCATGTCCCCAACTCGCATTTTCAAATGGTACTTCCTGCCGACCATGTGTTTCTCCATGTCAATCTTGTTCGGGTGGGACGTCAAATGATTGTACGGCATGTGTCCAGAATCAATACATGCTCAACGGCCTCTGTGTCAAAGCGAACGATGATGGGGTTTGTGAAGGTACGAGTCTGATCGCAGATAACATCAAGAGGGCATGCGATGCTTGTGAGTCGAAATGTACCGCCTGTAAGATCCCAAATTTCAATATCGCATCCCTTGCATCGCAAGCTCAATGTACAAGCTGCGTCTCTGGAACCTTCCTATCAGATGGTAATTGTGTAGATGCTTGCCCCTCTGGGACGTTCGTTTCTTCCCAAGATAACATGTCTTGTCTCCGTATGTGCCGTTTTTTTCTTTAATACAATAATCTCCTGCTCACGTTCTGCCTCTTACAGCCTGTGATTCAAGCTGCGGTACCTGTTCAGGCTCAGCCACTTCCTGCCTTACTTGTTCCAACTCGAATCAGCTCGCCTTCAATGGCACATGCTTTCCTGCCTCCTCCTGCCCAAAAAATACATTTGCAAACCCTTCAACATCGTCTTGTCTTTACTGCCACCCAGATTGCATGACTTGTTCCGGCTCGTCCTTCAACCAATGCCTGAGCTGTCCGCCTAGCCGGCCTGTCCTCAGCAATGGCCGCTGCATGCCTATGTGTTCCAAAAGCCAGTTTTGGGACCCAAATTCAAATTCTTGCCAAAGCTGCCACAGTTCTTGTGGTAGCTGCTCGGGTTCTGGTTCATCCACTTGCCTTTCTTGTTCGAATGCCAATGAGTATGTCCTCCGAACCGGTTCTTGTGTCAACTCTTCGCAAGTTTGTGGGGGCGGCTCGAATGCCACGACGGTTATCAATCCATTTGGTGTATGTTTCTCGGAACTCATTACAGTACCCTCTTGGACGAGCGGTCTACCGCCCATGCCAACTGTGACGGGGATTGATAAACCCACCACCGTCGTTCAAGGTAGGCGATTCGAGTGGTGGCAAATTCTGTTGATGGCATTGGGTTGTGCGTTCATTTTCATCATCGTTATCTGGTGTTGTCGGAGGAGATATAGGAAGAGGAAAACTGAAGAGCGTCGACGTGTACAGGCTTATGCTTTTGCTGATACATCCAAGAGGGCTTGGTGGCGCAGCGGAGGTGAGGCAGGCAAGAATTCTACGACGCAGCCATACCATTCTGATCTCGATAGTGAGATCATCTCAACTGATTCTCTGCCCAAAGACAAAAGCAGCTGGAAATGGCGTTTCATTCACTTCGGAGAAAAGCTCTTCTGTCATTCCAAATCTAAGAGGGTTTACCCGATGGAACTGGATCGTACGGCCCGTAACGGAAATACGACTGCTTTGCTCTCAGATCCACTGTCCTATTCCCGTAGCCATGAAACAAGCGCTGGAAATGGTTATGACTATACACCTGATCGTGACCGTGACTCCCGGGTTTCTAGCCTTCGAGATTCACTTCGTCCTTTACGCTCGCACAACGAGCATCCTCTAGATGTTCCCATTGATGTTGATGGGCAGTCTTCTGATCATCATGGTGACACGTCAGCTGTTCGACACGCCGATCATCAAAAAGATACTCCTCCGCATCGTACGTCCTTGATACAGGGTCCGACTCAAAGTCACCCAACGTTGTGCTCAAAAAACGAGGAGCAAGATATGGTCCAGCTTATTTCTTCCTACCGATACACTGCGACCCCTCAAACCCCTTTGGCAGCGAAAGTCACCCATTTCCACCATGATTCAGAGTCTAGTGCATCTACACCTTCAAATGGAAGCAGAAACGACAGCAGCACTCCGTTGCTGCCACGACTGTACTACGAATATCGGAATGAAGACAAATGTTACCGTGACCGTTCTGCCTCTCGCCATCACCCAGTCAATCACTATTCGACGAAGAATCATCAACCGCAATCAAGTCTCTCTACTGACTCGATGTATTCATCACTGACGGGGCATACACGACGTATGCCCGATGCTCGCCAACCTGTGCGAGATCCTGTACCACCTGTTCCTGAGTTGAAGAGCAGGTTTTCTATGAGCAGTGATGGTCATCATCAAGCAAAGCGTTCTAAGAAATTTAACAAGAGAATTCTTGGTAACGTTGGTGGTTTGTCCTGGAAAAAGCTGCTGCCGTGACCTGAACCCATGTTTTCCCTCGACATTTTCTACTCATTTCATTTGCCATCATCTAATACCTAACTGTTGATAGTTTACCCCAAAGTTTTTTGCAATGTAGCATTATACATGTACGAGGCTTTCACCTGTGCCAAAGGCGCAGGCTTCAACCTCACCTAATTTTGAATAGTGCTCACTATGCTTATATCTGAATTATATCGTTTATTTATTCACTCACAGACTATTCTGATTAACAGACTGACTATATATCTTTACTCACCAACTGGCTTCACAGATGTTGAGTTCATGATTTTATCTTCTTATCAAACTATTTATCAATCTCAAGTCTATTGCAACATGAAGTTGTCTATGTGAGAACGATGATGGGGCCATGTATGGCAGGAGCAATCTCAAAAGCACATAGTTCCAGATGCTTCAGTTACATGACAGATCCATGCAGGTTAATGTAAATTAATATGAATATTAATACGAATGTGCCACGCCCTCCGCAAATAGCTCACCAAGCCTTACTTATCGCACAATCACGGATCCAAATACATTGATATTCTACTATGGTGTGCATTACAATGGTGGACAAAACCTTTTGGTTTCTTATCTAGAGTATGCCGAAATTGGAAGAGGACCACGAGAGGACTCCGTGACACTAGTGATATTCGGCCTGTAAGTGTGTTAGTTTGGGCTGTAGCCATATACGATATTATCATAGTTCATAAATCTACATTTTAAATATGAGCTGCGTCCAAGTATCAGAGGACCTAATCAGTACTTACGTAGGCATCCTCTCCCCTCTCTACCGCTTTCAAATTCTTCCTTAACATTTGTTGTGCCTCAGTCTTCCAGTCTGTCTCCATAAGCTTTACCAAGCGTCCCTTTACAGCCACCTCGGTCATATGTTCTGGAATAAAGCTGTTGATCTGTTGAGAAAGCTGCATAGGCATGCTGAAGACAGATACTCGCCGGTCAATTGGAGTCTTTGTTGCGCTTTCGATAGCTTCGAGGAATCCAGTAAAGTTCTTTGCATGCACATGGTAGACATATCTGATGGGGGTTAGTCAAGAGACCATTAGTACAAGGTAGCAAGAAAAGATAGGAAAGGTGCATACGGTTGATCATACTCTACAAGTGTCGGATGTTGTGTGTCCCAGTATGATTTGTTCCACGGATCATCCACGTTCCAGCGTGATATCTTGAAATAAGATGCAGTTCTCAGATAAACATTCTTTTCATTGAATGAAGATGCTCACTGGATTCAAGAACGGTACTCCCAAACAAAGCGCATCAATAGGTGACGGACTCCAATGAGGGTTCGTCATTCCAATCATCACCTTGCTGTTCCTCACTTGATCATAAAAGTCCTCCGAAGGCTGCATACCAAGATTGAAAACGCCATGGGCATGGTCCTCAATATCTAAGATCTCTTCATCAATGTCTTTATTCCAGCCGAGGTAGTCTTTTTCCAATAACCAGCCACCAACAAAGTCTACCCCCAGCATCTCGTGCACTATGGGAAAATATGTTCTGTTCCATGGAAATCTGTTATGGTAGACATAAATTAATTGTTTCATCAACATCCACACTTGATTTTTCCGCCGATGCAGGGGCACAACAGGAATTTTGTTACAGGCGTCTTGAGTAGAATACCTGATTGAAAGAATTAGCGAATGAGATTAAGGAAGTCGCCATAAAATCCAACCCTATATATTGAATAGGACTCAAGTCAAAATCGTCGAAGGCACGATCCGGAGTAGCGGAGAGGAGCCATTTGCCTTTCATCAGATAGTTGTTGTCGTTTGTGCGGTAGTCAGGCCAATAGCTCCATTCAAAAAGCTTCCAGGCAGGAATTCCAAATGGATTCTGACCACTTTTGACACAGTTAACATCTTGATGGCAGGAGCCTGTCCCACTGCGAATGATAACCTATAATAACATCAAGAACTGGAACATCAATAGTCTTAAGTTATAGTTGTACCTTTACCAGATCAGGCATCATGCGGTATTGATGTAGCGTTTCGCCTCAAACACATGTCAGCTATCTATATGCGCGAAAATTTGATATGAGAACATACTAAAATCATTGGAAAACAATATTGTGTAACCAAGCTCCCGGAGATTCTTGTACTGAACCCAACTTATATCAGAATTTGACCAGAACTATGCGATATGTAGTAACATACTATGGACAGTGCCCTATAGGTCATCCTCCTGGTCAATAAGCAGATGAAAGCGAAAGGTTATCGCCCACCAGATGCCTTCCCCACCCCGGAAATCGCCTATCACGGCATCCGTCATCCATTTGTCTGCCAGAAGCGCAACCTTCATTTGGTTTGACCCACAAATTTCCAGTGCCATGCATGTATACAGGTCGCGCAGCGTCTTTTCGTTCCATTCATGATAGTCCCTTCGGTTTGGACTTGGCGAAGAGAAAAACCGGTCAAGTGGTGCCTCTACATAAGGCAATTTTTGTTGTTGGGTATCAACGAAGTGTAAGGACAGATTTGTGTTCGCGTCCGGAGGAGGATGATTTAAATTTCCCCATCGGAGAATGCGATGAAGAGAAAGCTTTATTCCTGGCTGAGAGGGCTCAGAGACGAGTGAAAGACAGAATAGATTGAAAATGACAAAGACAGAGGCAGCACAGCAGACAGTTCTGAGCAGTGCCCCCTGGGTGACGAGCATTTTGGCCTCGAGAAAGCACAAGAGCAACTCGAGTTAGTATAAGTATAAGCGCGTTTCAAAGATAGACCAA
>Ga0153987_1000492_pt1 | contig 12349 bp, 13 predicted proteins | sample TSNC071MetaG_FD_102279 | JGI IMG/M metagenome (GOLD analysis project Ga0153987, IMG submission 102279) | Attine ant fungus gardens microbial communities from North Carolina, USA - TSNC071 MetaG | ecosystem: Host-associated > Fungi > Mycelium > Unclassified | place: USA: North Carolina, William B...
CTATATCATATTGCTATCTAGCTTGAAGTTTTTGATTTATTTGAGGGTGGATCGTATCCTCAATGTTATGGGGACAGCATGGTTCAGGTAGGCTATTCGACAGATATGGTCTATTACCACTTGGGCGGATATTATCGTGAGTAACTTTCTGTAATATTTTGTGGGACATAGCTCTGAACACGGATAGTTGGGATTGTCCTTCTCGGCATTTTATTTCCTTCATCCATCTTTCAGTGAAAAGGAGTGCTAGTCATTTTTTCGTCTATGTCATATATACCGATTTTCTCCAATTGTAATTTTTATCATAGTCTTGACCTTCTCTAGCTGTTTCGTAGCACAAATTACATCTCACATGTGATGTCTTGTATGGATAACCTTGTTGCCCAAGAAAAGAGATACATCGCCAAGTTTTTTGGTAGAATGGTAGGGAGTGGGTTTCACGATATTTGGCTAGACAATTGAAGACAAGATACAAGTTATACCTCCACATCATCTGAGAACTGTAGGATGAGTGGAGAAAATACAACATGAAGAAAATAAGAGCTTGGACAGAGGGAAGGTGTTAAAGACCTGAAGAATTACTGGACGTTAAGTAGATAGCAAACCTAGTTTATGATCCTCTACCAGAGCAAAGTGTTTGTTAGGCACTTATTGTCAAATTTCATTCTGTGTCGTAATTACCTGAGAAGCTACTCAGCCAGACTATAACAGAGGAAAGCTTATTCTCTTTTTTTGGATCAAGAGAAAGCTCATTTTCTTAAAAATATTTATTACACGGAGCTCGATGGCAGGCCGTGAAGGAAAACCTGTTCCGAACTCAAAGAGAAATAGAGAAATTCCAAATTCGGAAGTGAACAGGCACGTGCGATCAAGAAATCTTGACGATGGGCAACAAAATCTCATTGATCTGTAAAAATGGTACGTACATGCAGTATAATGAGGAGTTTCAAGCTGATTTACGCTTCTCTATCTAATAGAGACCAATTCTACTACAGGGTATCAGCCATTGTGTTTTCGTAAATCCCGTTCGGCTCATCTTTGTTCTTTGCCTCTAGGTCATGAACGGTCACTGACTCAGATCAAATTCAATGCTGAAGGAGACTTGTTGTTCTCCTGCTCGAAGGATCATGTCATCAATGTTTGGTTCTCACATAATGGAGAAAGGCTGGGCACATACGATGGGAATAATGGGACTGTTTGGACATTGGATGTCGACGGTGCGGCTTGCTTTCTGTTTCACTATAATTCCATATTAAATCACTCGCTTGTCTATGGTGATTGTTTTTGATATGCAGTCGAGAGCAAATTCATGATATCTGGTTCTGCCGATAACACACTACGCTTGTGGTTTGTGCAAACTGGAAAAAATCTGTTCACATGGGAATTCCCCACCGCTGTCAAACGTGTCGCATTCAACGACGATGGAACGCAGGTCGTATGCATCACTGAACAACGTATGGGCTACCAGTGTGCTATTCGTGTCTTTGAAATCAATCGGGATGGAGATGGCACTAACCGTGAGTCATGAATTCTTCTTGGTTTTATGAAGTAATTTTAATGGTTTCGAACAATTAGAATCAAAAGAACCACTCTATCTCTTCAATCCTATAGGTTCAAAAGCGACAGTCTGTGCATTCACCAACACTCCAGGTGTCATCTTCACTGGCCATGAATCGGGCAAGGTTGCATTGTTCGATGTGAAGAGTGGAGAGGAGCTGAATAGCAATGAAAGAGCACATGGCGATACTGTAACTGATCTCCAGTTGAGTAAAGATAGGACGTATTGTATTACAAGCAGCAAGGACAAGTCTGCTCGAGTGAGTGTCTGGACAGACTCGTGTTTATGTTCAGGTTGGCTTTTGGCGCTGAATCATATTTCAAGATACATGATAGTAAGACGCTGCAAGTCCTTAAAACCTTTACGACAGAAACGTCGTTGAACAGTGCATCTATTCTGCCCTGTTATCCTTATGTGAGTTCTTGATACTAGGATATCCAAGAACAGATGTTTTCTCATTCTCTTTGTTCATAGATACTCCTAGGTGGTGGTCAAGACGCTATGAGCGTTACCACAACTTCGTTACGCCAGGGTAAATTTGAAACTCGTTTCTGGCACAAAATCTTCGAGGAGGAAGTCGGTCGTGTTAAAGGCCACTTTGGTCCGATCAATACGTGCGCATGCGATTTGACCTGAATCACACACTGCTCTGTACTAACTTGCTGCGGACAATATCAGCATTGCCGTACACCCAAGAGGAATTTCCTATGCGTCGGGAGGGGAAGACGGTTTCGTTCGTGTACATTATTTCGACGAATCGTTCTTCAAAGCAAAACCGTATGGAGACCTAGAGATCATTGACTAGGGCGGTAAAAATTATATTTAGTAGTCCATCGGTATAGATAGATACTTTTTTCATGTTGCGCCACCTGTGCTATAAAGAGCAATTACATAAGTGATACCAATGTGTGTATGACAATTGACTATCTCAATCCTTCTCTGCTGTCTCTACTTTCGTGAAACCTTTCGCTCGTTCACTTCGACTTCATCGTCTGCCATGATGCGCTCAAGCATGTTCCTGGTGTCTTATGTCGTTCTGATGTTAACAACTCACTCACTTTGTCTATCCCTCGATTACCGAAGTTGGAACAGGAAGCGTGCGTTTACGCTACGGATACGAGGGGACCAGAGGAATGTACCTCCAGAAGGATTTTACAATCCACTAGACTCTGGCGGCAGCATGCTAACGGTATGCTGCGCCTTTTCACTTAAAAAATGACAGCCAGCTCTAATATATCTAGCAAATACCTGTGACATTCCCAATGGGCATGGGCGAACCATTAAACGCAATTATATCTGGAAATTCGGATCCTGGTGTCCTAGTAAATGCAGAGGTCGACGGCGGATTACTTAACTACTTTATGTTTGTCGCTTTTCTGGCCGGAAGCTTTTTGTCCTGGGACTGATTGATCTATTGGCATCCATGTTCAGGTCGTTCGGTTTCTCTGGCGAATGTTTGGGGCAACATTCAGGGTCAGACCAAGCAGCCAATCTGGGTGATGGAAATGGCTCTAGTGCGTAACTTGATTTCTCTCGTGCTACGTCATCTTACGATTGTTCTTATCGTAGAAAACGAAACTGGTGTTATTCGTTTAGACTATGGTGACCCAGAGTTCGGCACATGCAAAGAAACCATTCAAGGGGGTAATCACTTTCGGTATTGGATACAGGATGGCTCGTCTGCTAATAGGTACGCTCACTGAGTCTTCAGTTGGAAAGCGCTGCATAACTTCAAACTGCTCGCTGACGACGATTCTACATGTAGTGGTGCCGTATTCATGGCTTTGTCGTACGAGAAGCCAATCTCTCGTGTGTTTTTCTCTTTGTTCTTTGAAACACTCTGCTCATCATTGATAGAACAACATGATATTATTCCTGACGGATATAACCTTGCACGGTTCGTCTAGATCTCTCTTTATCCTCTGTGATTTACGTTTTTATTTTTACATCAGCGACTGGCTCGTAGGCAATATTACTCAGTCAATGTTATCTACTCTCAATATCACGGATGGCACAACCTACACAGGTACGACCTCAAGTAATGGGTATACCTACGAAACAAACATTCGTTACACTTCTGGACTCCTTTTGAATACCAGCGTTGGGATTAATCATAACATCACTGTACCTGCAGATGGAAGGAATGCTGTAGATGGGCTTGTTGCCGTTTTGGACGTTCGGATATCACAGTCTCCACCAACATCATCGTACGTACCCTTCTCTAGGATCACGTTGCATTAACGTCGCTTCCGTTAGTGCTACTTCGTGGAATGCCACACCATCATCGTCACTGCCCTATACTACATGTGTCTTGTTTCTATGGTTCCTTGCGTACCTCCGATTATCATGATTGCTGCAGCCTGTCTCTTCCATTTAATTATTGATACTTTGGTACTGATCATCTGTACTTTCATATTTTACCAACCATTACATGCTGAAGCTTTGTTGCTCCTATCCATGCTTGACTTTATTTTCAGTTCTTTAAATTTCAACATCGTTGTCACAAGAGTAAAGGCACCACACGAGGAAGTGCATCTTGATCCTGATGCTCGGATACTGCCGCGGTCTTATTCCTATAGGTATATTATTGGTACTCCCACCTCGAGACCATTTGTCGATGTTAATTCTAGTCGAGTCTCTTCCATTTAATTGAAAACTATGTCAATAAGTCCCTACTGATACGTCAGATACAAATGAACCTGGTGGTTTGGACCTTGATGCAGCAAGTCCTTTACACCGCCAACCCCGCTTCCCATGTTCACCAACTTCCTCCTACACCAGCTTACCATTCTACCCTTTTCACCTAGTACTTGATTCCAATCCTTACGAAACGTGCAAAACAGGATAGCTCACGTAGCGAGCGCCTACGCTAAGGTCTGTCACCAACCTTTTTATTGTTTTGTTACTGAAAACTAGCTTCTTCCACGATAAGATACACAGAGACAGAGACTCAGACTTCCATGCGCAACTCAATTTCGTCTAGGGACCTTTCATGGAACCATTCTTCAGATAAAGTCAGAAATCGCCAAGATGAATGATCAGATCGTGTGTCTTGACAAAGACCTTGTTGGGAGTATAAGGACCGTTGCGCGAAAGTATTCTGCAAAGCTTATCAGCAGTCTCTCATGGAACCGTTCCTTTAGGGATGAGGGAAACCGAAGATGTAAAGAAAGGCTTGGGATCATGGGCCAGAAAAAATTGAACGAGATTTCCAGTGGTCAAATTTATGGGCGGGCCAATCATATATTTGCATGAATCTATTGGAATTTCCCTCCATTAACGTCTGCTGAAGTCAGCTCTTCCGCTTTCCTTGTATCTGTAGTAAAATATTTCTGGAGGTATGATACCAAACCGAGAATTGTCCTTCAGTGATAATTTGTCTTCTCGCCCAGTTTGATTATGCGAGTGACAGGAATTTCTTTTTGCTTTGCTTGAGTTTTTGCACGCTAATTTACTGATAACAAATTCTTTTATGAAAGTGTCTAAACATTTTCTGAACATCCCATTTCCTGATAGGTAACTCCAGCAAAATAAATCTACACTACCTGATCCGCGCTCTGAGCTCAAATGAGACTGGGTCGATGTACCATCGCATAAAGGGCATCACAATCACCACTTCCATCAACCATAGCTTTGAAATATCCAGATGGCCTCGCTAGAAGAGTTGCCGGAGAATCATATTCAACCTAGAGCGACAATCATATCTCTGTTCAATTAGACGACGAAGTCGACTCACTATGTTGCCAGCATCCAAGACAAGCTGAAATGAAAGTTTCTGTCAATAACGATGAGAGAAGGACCGGTGTCTATACTCACGATTTTGTCAGCATCCATAATGGTCTGAAGACGATGTGCGACAGTGATAATGGTAACATCTTTCCCAAGCTCATTCCGAAGGGATTGTTGGATAATAGTATCAGTCTTGTAATCTACCCGGGCAAACTTTGAGCGTATATCTTAATAATCAGTTGATGTGGCCCACCAATAGCAGATGTGGCTAAAATACATAATTGACATCAGCAGCCACCGGATACTGACCATGATGCTAACTATACCTTCATCCAGAATCAATAGTTTGCTTTCTCTCACCATCGCTCTTGCCAGGGCCAATATCTGACGTTGACCGACAGATAGATTGGATCCTCCGCTTGAAATCTGACTGTCTAAGGTCAGTCGTTTCTCGTCATCTTCTGATTGCAATGAGGACAGCCCAGATGCCCGAAGGGCAGCGTTCAGTGCTGCATCGTCAATTTGCTCGAACGGATCCAAATTCCTCCTCAGAGTACCACTGATGAGTTCAGGCTTTATATATGTGGCATCAATTGACATGAAAACGTGCGGGAGGGGCTTACAATCTGTGGAATAATTGTTATTTTGGAGCGTAGGATATCGAGGTTGATAGTGTTGGTGTTGACACCATCGAAATATACGTCTCCGTCAACTACGATGCATCGAAGAAGGGAAAGCATTAAGGAACTCTACATACAAGTGAGGTAAATTTTCAGTGTATATAGGCACTTGACACACCTTTCCGCTCCCAGTTCGACCCACTAAATCAGCAATCAGCCATTTTCCGACGATCTGACTCGATTGAAAGCTCACCTACTCCCACACGCTCTCCAGATCTCACTTCAAAAGTAAGCCCGTGCAATACACCGGGTCCAGTCTTGGGTATGGTCTAGTTATTTGTCGGTCCCACTGCTTTGAAATGGTTGCACACCTTGGAGTAACGTGCTTTTAAGTTCTCAACACGCAAGTGACCACTAGTTGGCCAAGCAGCTGGAGGGATTCCACCTTCCTTAGGTTTTTGCTCCTGTTCGATCTCGAGATAGCCTTGAATACGCTCCAGGCTGAATATCAACAGTAAGTAAAATTACATATCAAAGACTGTACTCACCTATTTGCCTGCACCTCCAGATCATTGAAAACTCGGACCCAATACAGAATCATATTGCAAAAGTCTATCGCCATGTTCAAAGTGAACCCAGTGTTTTCTGCATTGCTAGAACTTCCATAAACAAGATATGCTGCCAAAGTTGACGTGAAGAGAGCACCGAGCACATCAATTCGAATAGCAACCCAGCGGTTAAGGTTATATGACACCCTCGCAGCTCTACTGTAGTAGTCGATACGATTGAGTGACTCCTGCCTGAAAGTATCTTGGGCACCATAAGCACGAATGGATGCTATGAAAAAGTGTTAACACAACAAACAAACTAAAAATTGAACATTCGGACTTAGGCCAGAAATTGCAGCGCCAAAATGAGCGAGGACCGGAGCTTTAGCATTGCTATGGATTTGTATCAGTAAACACGCAATATCAACGGCACCGATGTTGACCTCATTTCCCGTTTGACCGATAACTGTGCTTTGAGGTAATAATCTGCTGTTCTTGCGCCAACTACTGCCACAAACAAAGCAGGAAGGAGGAAAACTGGGCTAAACACCACAATCACTATGAGTTTGGTGGACATTGCAATGGTAAATTCAACGAGAGTCAGAGTCCATTGTGCTATAGGTCCGTCAACCGCTTGAATGTCTTGTGTACATCTTGTGATGATTCGAGATGTCGGAGTTTCATCAAGCCACCTACATTGGAAGGTTAGCGATAGAATACCTCTTTCAACAATAGAACAAAACCTGAAAGTTGTACCCAGGATTGCATCAACGAGTCGTTTATGGATAGTAATACATGCTCGAAACACGCCATGTAGGTACAGGAGATCGGAAAATGCAGTGCTGATAACCGATATGACCAGGATGAGACAATATCCACTGAGGTAGCTGAAGGAGAGATTGAGAAACTAGTAAGAGACCGAAAAATAAGACATACAAGAAAGGGTCAATCTTTTTCGGGTCTGCTTCGGTATACTGAGATCCCCAATATCCAAGGAGGTATGTTTGAAACATTGTACTTAAATCCACCAGAAGCAGGCCAAAAGCAAACACGCAGAAGAATAGGATTGCGTAGCTGCCACCGACAGCCGAGAAGAAGAGCTTCATGGCTTTCCATGTAATATGCCCTTGCTGTATATCCTCAGCCACAATGAGCTTTCCCTGAGCCACACCGTCCGTGGGTATTGAATCCTTCTTGTGATCATTGGCCACTTCTCTGGTATCTTGACGTTCCTCGTTGGATTTCATTTCCGAAATCAGTTTGAAGTTCCTCGAGATCGCTACAGACATATCGGTCCCTTGACTAAGAATTGTTCCATTGCCACCGAGAGAGACAATGAAATCAGCGAGGTCACTTGTCAAGGCTATGTTATGTGTCTACAGGATCTAGATCAATCAAAATTCTGTCAATTGAGGTTAGTGGACTTACCACGAGGAGAACGGTTCTTCCTTTGACTAAATTTCCACTTAAGCAATGCTCCACAATCCATGCCGATCTGTTAGCCATCAAGTGAGCCATCCGCATAAGAATTGTTCATTTACTTACGTGTGAACGTCTAATGCTGCCAGAATATCGTCAAGCAGGAGTATTTGCGCTTGGGAATAGACAGCTCGAGCAAGCGTGATTCTGGCCTGAGATTGCCAGTATCAGAATATCATATAGACCGGTACAAGCAGATACGAACTTTCTGACCTCCACTGCAGAGTGTTAGTTGATACATGATAGCGGTACAGCAAGACCGACCTCAGACTCAGGCCCTTTTCGCCTACTTCAGTCATATCCCCAGCTTGAAAAAGCTCTATATCACGTTCTAGGGCACACTGATAGAGAACTATGCCAGATAGTAGATATTCACGGATGTGATAACGAAAATAAAATAAACACGTACCAGCCTTGTATCGCTCCTCATCCCAAGTTGCTCCAAATAGGATATTACCCCGGATGGTGTCATTCTGGACCCAAGACTCCTGCGCAACATAGCCGATGCCCTTCTCTCGTGGAAGTCCATACCATGAGCTGATTTGCGTTGGCAAAAAGTGCATCTCGCCCAAAAGTGCCATCAGTACAGATGTCTTCCCCGATCCACTAGGACCAGACACATCAAGATCACTGTAAATCTGCATGCATACTGTTTTTTTCTCACGTTGGTCCAATTATCAGATTGATTCCACCCTGTTTAAACCGTAATTCTCCTTTAATGCGCAGCGTAAACACCTGCGGGTCCACAGCGTGATTACGAGACCAGACAAAATCTGCATCATGGAATCCAATGACTCCTGGAGGTGGCTCATTTACGATATCATGATGACCCTGTTCAGAAGGTGGCTGCATGAAATCAAGAAGTTCTGTGTTCTGCATGAAATCCGTCAAGCGGTCCAGTGACACTTTACCTGCGAAGACATCAAAGATAGATCAAAAGATAGAGGCCGTGTTTCCAACCTTCAACAAATAACGAAAGCCCTTGAAAAGAGGCAGAAAGGGATCGACGAAAGAGGGTAAAAACAGCCATGCTCGAAAACACTTTGGCCGCTTTCAGATAGCTTGATATGTGTCACAATTGAAGATTGCGATTGACGTACCACTCAGATCTTCTTTCCATATGAGCGTATGAGATGCGTATGTAGCGAGCATAGTCAAAGCAGGGATCAGAAAGCTGCCACGGGTCGGTATAGAAATATCTTTTGACTAATAAGATTGAGTACGCACTTGACGATAGCGATGATTACGTCGTAGAACTTGCGCTTCCACAACCAATTCACTTCTTCCTCTCGACGAGCAGCAATCCTTTCATGCATTTCAGATTCCCATCCAAATAGCTTTAGCATCCTTAAGACACTACAGGCTTGAAGAAAATTTAATAGCCAAAAATTGGAAATCAATGACACCTACTTTCTGTGACAGCCTGTACCCTGGAATCCGTCTGCAGATCAGATTGATCGGTGCATATATCCTTTGTTACGAGTCGCTCACCATTTTCATCCTTTCAATTTGGACCGTTTGTATCATCTTCGCCATGATGACTGGAATGGGTGCCATTGCAATTATGGTAGCTAATCCAACAAAGGAGCTGCATTTTTCGCATACGAGACTGTTGGGATCGGAGGAACGGTATGTAAAAATACCTTGATCCCAGGACTTGATACAAGAAAACAACTGCCAGAATTATCTGTAGAGGATGAAACAACGCTACAATATATTAGGTTAAACCATGAGTCAATAGACGTTGTACTCACTGAGAAATAAGAAGTCTCTGGCCCCAACCACGTTGGCCATGTCAGTTGTGGCCAAATTATTGATTTTTCCAACCAGATTATCTGCCTGAGGACGACGATGATCATGTCTCAGCACTGCAGAAGCATTTGACCCGCTATCAGAATTCTCAGAAACCTCTGCTTTCATCCGAAGTCGTAGGCTGTGCTCGAAGATGAGCTGGGTGAGGAGTCCTTCGGTATGAACGAGCATCCTGGTGGCGATAAAGATGTACCATTGGCGACCAAACGACTGCATCATAGGACCACAGAACAACCAAAGGATCCAGAACCAAGGTTTCACGGTGGCGTTACGCCCATCACTCTCAATATAACTAGGAGCATGAGTTAAAAGACGCAGTGATGCGCTGATGCCAAACTCACTCCAGTATCATGTTGATACCAATTGGCGAAGCAAAGTTTGCAATGACCTGGACCAAGACCGTGAAAGCGAGAACGGAGTATTCGTAACCTTGAAGTCAATTGGTGAGGACAATGCTGCCTTTGCTCAGGGAGCGGACTCACGATATGTTCGCATAAGACCAAAGAAAAGATGATGCTTCTTCGCGCCCTGAAAAACATCCAGATGCTGGAATATGGTTTAGTCAAGGTGAAGCAAGTAGAGAGGAATAATCACAGGGAAAGCTCTCTTCGTCGTATTTCTTGAATAGTCGTAATCCGCAAGTGGGAAAAGTTGATCATGTCTCAGATGAGGAAGACGAGCCGCGAGGAAAAGCAACGGGTCTAAAAATGTATAGACCATCAATGAAAAGAGAGATGCCGTTTGTTCTGGATTAATTTCCTCAGCAGGTTCCTAGGCTTTCCATTAACAATCCACCCAAAGCAACCCAGGAGATATACTCATACTTCAGGGTTGACTGGTACATATTTCCGGGGAGAAAATAGTGGGATTATCATTGCAGTGATCATGAGTAAACCAAATCTAACCCATAAGAGAGGACCTTCTCCGGCATCAGCAGGATCTTCTGTATATTTCACCAGAGGCCATATATTGCGATATACGTCCACTGAAAGCGCACTGAATAGAAGCAGAAAGCAATGCCGGCTGAACGAGATCCTCCATTTATCACCAAAGACAGAGACAAAAGCGACGAATAAAGAATAAGCCTGCCCACAGATATCAGTTGATGATTATCCGAAAGAAACCAATGCGCACGTAGAATGGGATCATGCCATATACTATTTCAAGCATCCTCGTATTGGAAAGATTCTTGACCTCCAAGCAGACAGCAGTAAGGAACAGTCCAATACATCCGAATAAGCGAGCGACGTTGAAGATGAGAATGACTGGTCCACCATGCTCCTTCACAAGATTAGAAAAGCCTGATAAGCACTCTTCGTTGGAAGATTTTGTGTATGGATGAAATTTTCTGTGACAATGTTGTACAAACAGTGACACAATCGAAAAAACAGGAAGGAGCCTGAGGAACCAAATTGTATCGCGGACCGATCTAAGCATCTTCAGTCATAAAGAGAGATGCAGAGCAGATAGATAGCAGTTTACATGAATTCTTTTGTTTCATCTAGGAATCCCTCCACCAAATTGAGGTGCCTTTCTGCCGCCCTGCCAGAAAATCCGACCGGAGTCATCATCTGCATCGGTCCAGAGAAAAAGAAAAAGAAATTGATTCTATTATCTTCGAACTCGTAAGCCAGACACACAGTAGAGGATGTCAATGACGTTTGATAGAAAGATCAATTCATCTTCTCACGGTACAATCAATCAAGCAATGTACTCAAATTCTATTAATAGACTTTAGTGTTGAGAAATGCTCATAGAAACCTGTGTATATATATATATACTTGGAATTTCTAACACTCAGAAACGATGGAGACAAAACAATGAGACGATTTCACTACTAAAATGTCCCATATAAACAGTTGGACAACAATCCTGGTTATGATTTCATGAAATTCTGTCCCCCTTCTGCTCCAACCTGTTATAGTTACTCATTTGACCACATTTTTCGAGCCTCTGTGAAGTTTTACCTCCGAAAAAAAGACAGGAGGCGAAAAACTAGAGGATCTCGCATTCCAGCAGTTCAAGCCAAAGCAGGACCGTGACAACATCGGGACTTGTTTTTTGTCAAAGAAAAACAGGCATGCTCATTACCCACAGCCCTACTGCTTTCTAACAGTGCACATGGAAAAGTGGACAGATAGGCACATTTGAATCAGCCATTAAAATCATGGACAATCATAGAGAAGACGAGACAAGTCATCTCCCACAAATCATATTACTAATTTCTATTTGCTTGCCAAAAAATACACTTCATGAGCGATGCCACCTACTATGACCAAGACAAAAGACAACAGGTAAACAGAGAGAGGGAGAGAACTAACGAGAGGATCAAGTCATACACAGAGAAAAAAAGAAGGGAACAAGTCGTATTGTGTAATGCACGAATAAGATAGGAAGCTCAGGAATCAATTACAGACGCACAGGACACCCATCTTGACAGAAATAGATAAAAAATTACGAATGTTTGCAGTACATGTAAGTTAAGGGATGCAATGAGGAGATGGGTGTCAATGCCAAATAGGTCGATGAATCACAAGAAAGAACCGAAAGGAAGAGACTGGACAACGGAATATGAGAAAGAATGGTGAGAAGGGATACAATGA
>Ga0153987_1000493_pt1 | contig 12349 bp, 12 predicted proteins | sample TSNC071MetaG_FD_102279 | JGI IMG/M metagenome (GOLD analysis project Ga0153987, IMG submission 102279) | Attine ant fungus gardens microbial communities from North Carolina, USA - TSNC071 MetaG | ecosystem: Host-associated > Fungi > Mycelium > Unclassified | place: USA: North Carolina, William B...
CACGTTTCAGACAATTTTCAGACGTTTTAGCACTCCAACCTAGAAATTTCATGGTCGCGGAATTTCTTTTTGGTTTGGAATTGCTATCCCGCAGAATGTGAAAGCCTTAGCAGGACTAGATCACGAGTGTATCTACAGAAGGTATCACTTCCGATGCGTAGGCATGTTAAATTTTATTTAGAGGTGTCCAAGATTTGTAAGGGCAAATGAATTAGCCAAAGATGACGAAGACAAATGTAGGGCGCAGGTAACGTCGGAATGATACAGTATGTATATTTGAATCACTAGGATCCAGATAAGAAGGCTGAATTAAATGCGAGAGTAGATACCACATACCTAGGATCCAGATAAGAAGGCTGGATCCTAAGAAGGGCGATACACGGTATTTATGTGGAGGGGAATTGTAGGCATGTAATGTAGACAATGGGATATCGACAATAATGGACTTACAATAGTTCCACTTCGAGACAATAAAAGATAATAGAATTTATTCTAACAAAGACAACAACGACTTGCTGCCTAGGTAACCTTGTTTCGACAAAAGAGTCAAATAAGAGAGTCAAATCAGCCCCCTGTGTGTTTAATAACACCCGGAGTAGTAGGTGGCAAAAAAATCATTTTTGGTTAGACACTGATCTTTTGGGGTAGTCACATACATATTTCAACCACTTTATCGAATGAAAATATAAATTAGAAGCTCTAACACGTCTCCAGCCGGGTCTCACAGGTAGAATTTGTACACATCCATCCAAGCATCCTTCCCCTTTCCTTCGATAACGTCCTGAAAACGGTGGGCTTTGAACCAAAGTCAAACAAAATTATCACTTACCCCATGACAAGGAATGATGCGTTCAAAATCCCACGAGGCAACCGTTCTTGCATCTCGTTTCATCGCCCTATATTAGACGTCATCAGAGCAGGAAAATGTCTTATGTGAGAGGTCTCACTCTGTATCAACACCCATCTGCCATACTACGCGGCGATGAAACCAAGTCCAAGGGTGGATATTGAGAATTGACTCTCCACATTTTTTCGATTTCGAGTACTGTAACTTAGAGTCAACAATTATCACCCAAAATAAAACTCGACGGTTGCCTGTTCAGTGCAAGGAGTGTTCATAAGGAGGTCAGCCTCAATGAGAGTCTTGGACTCTTTGTGGAGGAAAGCAACATCCTTATTCCTGTATCCATCGAAGTAGCTGAACTAACATTGAGGCTCCATCTGTGGAATTATAGATGCCCATTCACCAGCTTTTGATCTGATGAACGGTTAGCAATCCTTGAGAATGGTTGACGACTTGAAACAAAGCTCACATCATCTTCGAAACCATACTTGGTTCCGGGAGGATCCTGCCCCCAAGCTAGTAGGTGGCGTGAGACAAAAACTTGTTACGTTGTCGTCATAAATACTAACCCCCGTCGAACTTGAGTGATTTATCCTCTAAACGGGCACGCGCAGCTTCTGGGGCAATCACTTTAGCAGAAGGATAATCTTTCTTGTACTGTGCTATACGCAGAAGTATTTTGAGAAGAAAGCATTTAGTACTGATAGAAAGGGGGTACCAAGAAATAGATGGTGTACGGCATCGGCCCCAATGATAAACCTAGATTTACAGTGTGGAACAAGTCAGTTCATTCGAACAGCTTGAGTTGACATGATATCAAAGGCTGACCGAACGGGCCCCAAATTATCAAGTGTAGTCTTGGTTTCTTCGTCCAGTGGAGTGGAAGCCAAGATCCAAACTCCTCCATCTCTCATCTTGACTGCAGTAGACCTTCCGCCAAAGGGAATGATGCCGAACCTGGCAAAGGGTCTAGGATAATTGATGAGTTACAAGAGCGATGAGGAAAAAAACTAATGTCGGTCGTGCCTCGAGAAAGTCCACACATTTCGCGCAACCTAGAGGAGGTATCAAGAGTGTTAAAAGGTTGTGTGAGGATAGTATATACCTCACGAATGACTGTCTCCGACATGTTCTAGCAGAAATTGAGACATTGAGACTATTTATATGAAGGGCGTTGGTCATCGATGATGACTCAATTGATGACTCAAGGTCCTCAATCACATGTTTTTATCTAACGTTTCGATCACAATCAGATTGTCAGACAGATGTGGTTGTTGCCGAGAATTCATCAATAATCAATGATCAATAGTTTAGGCACAGCAGGCACAGTCACGCCAGTGTAAGTGTTGTCATTCGATGACATAGAATCTACCATATACCAAAAACGAACAACGGAAAAATGTCACTCTGTATTCTGCTCGAGCAGTATAGACAGTACAAAAAAATTACCAACGCTTCCATTGCGTGATAGACCATGTTATCGGTTAAACAAGCCATCTCCAACTCAGGTTAGATAGTCGCTTGTTCACAGGTGAATTGAATTTGAAGAATTATCCATCAACTTTTGGGGGGGTTTCGCTTCCTTTTTCAACTCCAAACATAGTTTGAAGAACATCCCCATCAAACATCATCCTCCCAATTCTCTGGAACAGGTTCATCCAATACAGAAGCCTCAACCACCATCCTATTCTGTTCAACCATCGCAAACCTCGGTCTCGTAGGAACATCAGTAGACTGAAAAACGCTTCCCAAGCCCGATAATCTAGGGGCCACAGCAGACGGACTAGACGTATTCTCATTTGTGTTCAGAGCAGAGATCCTAAACATAGGCGATGGTTTTGATACAGGTCCCGAAGACAGATTGCTGGAGGCTGTTGTAGTTGAAGAAGAATGCATACTCCGCAAGTTGCCTAGTTTTCCTAACCCAGGTGGAGTCGAGGCTTGTCGTATGACTGCAGAAAGGAGTGGAGAGGGAAGCCGGATATCAACGCGCCGGATGAGCTGGACACTCCTGTGTGGCTCTTGATCAACCATCTGAGTATCAATCCTATAATATGTAGTTAGCTGAACAGAAAATTCCTCATTAGCATGCGGCAACGAGGGGTAAAAAGACGACGCACATCATGCACAAACTTCCTTCGATCAGGAGACATTTGAGGCAAAACTTGGGACTTCTTCTGAGACGATACAAACTCCGCCAAAGTCTGTTCTACCGTGTTCAGGAACTTAGTATGGACTCTAGCGAATCGGATCAACTCGTCTGTATAGCTGACAGTATTGACTAGACTCGCGTATCCAGCCAAGCCAGATCCAGTGATACCTTTCGCAGAATTAAGCCCCAATGCGTCAGCAAGCTGGGCATTGCGCTTCCCTACGGCACATTCACTTGAACATTTAAGATTGGGACGATCCGGACTAAGATTGAGAGAAGAACGGCCACAATGGGTGGCCTGTTTAATCCGTCCACAGGAACATGTCATAGTGACAAGTGCTTGGCATGGTTCAGTTTCAAAACAGCTCGAGGGTGCATGACAGGGCAGCGGGCAAAGGTGATGGTCCGGTAAACTAGGCCGTATAAGAAGCCAATCCTTCACAGTTTCGCATCGATACATACCAAGACTTTCGCAACTTTCCACATATCGCTGTGCACTTTCCACATTCACCCGGGTGACAGGATTTTTTGCAGCGGTGATACCCACAGTCCATAAGTTTCTCACATGTAGTTCCACATGAAATTTTCTCGGTATCAAGAGAGCATCGAATGTTCCGCATTGCTTTCTTTCCACATGCACATTGTTTCGTGGTCAGATGTACGCATGGTGGACAAAGTAAAGGATCTTCATGACAGGCGTGCGGAGTATGAGGGTGACCACAGGGTGGAGGTGGGCGTGAGCAGGGATAAGAGCAGTGCATCATGGTGCCGCACGGGATGGGCGGATCATAAACGGTTAGTCCGCAGAAGCACACCATCTTATAAACAAATGAGGATAGTCTGGAAAAGAACAGAAGATAAGATTATACCTCTTCAAAAGAACTCCGCAAACACGGTGGGCATGCACCTTTATGGTCTCTCTCTTCACACCGATGATTGTCACATGAAAGCATCTTTCTGCAAATAAGGTCACATTCATGCCATCCTCCTCTCTCCTCGCCAATTCCAGATATGCGTTCTTCCATTCCTCGTTTCTTTCCTTTCTTCCCTCCGATAGATGCTAGAGATGCCAAGGGACAACAAGGCCGACGGCATTCGTGCCGCCCACATGCACGAAGCGCCATGCAAGGCCTATTGCACAATATTACCACCTCTTCGGCGGTACCCTCCTTTAAGAGTTCACAACAAAGAATGTTCTTTGTCGAAAAACCGCACCGGCAGGGGCGTGTTAGTTCGACAGAACACGGGGGACAAGGACCAGTATGGCACAGTGTCTTACAAGGGTGTCCACACTGAGCGTGAGGTTTGTCGCAGACATTATTACATGTCGGTATAGGTGATGTACAGTTCGCTCGAGCCGGAAATGTGTAATTGGCAAGGTCAGAATTGAGCGAAGGAGCGATAGAGGACTTCCCACAAGGACAATGTGTCACTTTGGTTGGAGATTGGGGACAGGGAGCTGGGTGGTGTGAGGGCGGATGACATCGTTTTTGACATTTGTGAATACCACAATCAAATTTTCTAAAGAACATAAGAAACATGGAATATGGTAATGAAATGAGCGTACCTTTCACAAGTTTGATCGCATGGATATCGTCCAACCCAAGGAACCTCTCCATCAATAAGAATTTCTTGGGCTTCTCCTTCACCACATGCAAGCTCTTTTCCTGATTTGCCACACCAACATCGCGCGATCTCGCGGGCTGGACAGTCGCCGCACCCACCTGCATGGCAGACCTTCTGACAGGTATGCTTGCCGCAAGGTAGAGTTCTGCTACAAATACTCCCGCAGGACATATTCCTGTCCATTCCTCTGTCTAGATCAAGCCCACACCGGAATGCGATTACGGACTGGCGAGGACAATGACAAGGGAGCTGAGTAGTTATTTGACAGGGAGGACAAGGACCAGGATGGCAGGAAAGAGGACATGGATGGCCGCAGCCACTTTCACGTATGCGGGAACATGGTCCACCGCAAGAATGAGGAGTTGATAAACGAGGAGGTTGAGGATCTGGAGTTGATCCACAAAAGCACCTATGGATTCTGTGAGCTCCGAAGTTGCGCTTCACCATGAGATACACGGTATGGCCCACCTATAAGTCTTTGGTATGTCCTCGCGTTTCACCTGGCATCCAGGACATCGCCAATCACCAGTTTTCCCCTCCTCTCCTCGGGCTCTCCATGCGTTCTCGATGTCTTTAACGCTCTTTGATGCCCACGACCGGATGCATTTTAGATGGAATGTCGTCCAACAGTACTGGGGTAACCCGTCGGCATCCTGAGGAAGGATAGTAGGAATTATTGGAGAGCAAGACCAAATAGGTTGCTCGCGGTGGACCGACGAGAAACATATAGGACAGTCGGGATAGGGATGGGAACTGAGTTCTTGGATCAACCGAGAAGTAAGGTCATCAACGGCTGGTTTTTCCATCTTGACATGATATTTATCCGCAGGCTTAGACAGTGAAGCTGTATTAGAAGGACCGTCCTTATCTGTCAGCTTTCCATGGAACTTTGCTCGACGGTTGCTCCCTCCGTGCGGACCGGTGTTCTGTTTGGAGATAGTCGGTTGCTGCAGGTCATTAGTGCCCGGAGATGCAATCTTGGACGGATTTTGAGGCCGACGCCTCTGGTGTTGACCACGACCGGTAGATGAGGGACCTGGTAAAGAGCCTTGAACACTTGGTTGGCCCTCAGGTGCAGACTTCCGCGCCTCAGGCAGACGATAGTGAGACTGGCGCCTGGGAACGCTTGTGGCTATCTGACTATTCGTATTTTCCGTAGCCACTGGTGGACTACGGTCATTTTGCGACTGGGAATTCACTGGGTTTGAGATAACATCATCAGTTTCACGTTTGGGAGGCTTTCGATGCCATTTTGGTTTATTCTGTCGAGGTCGTGCGTTCTGGTTTGAGTGAGCGGCCGTTGATAAAATATTGGTTGAGCTTCCAGTGGCAGCAGATTCCATACAAGACAAGGGATGGAAAGGAAATGAATTTACGGTGTTTTAGTACACTGTGCTGCACCGCCACCGGCCGTGACTCAGTCCTGACTTTATCTCCGAGTGACTCCTACAAAAATTGAGATTATATTTGACCCAAAGAGTAGCATGCTAGTCACCACACACACATTTCTTCTACTAATATCGTAGATAATCACCTTTCACTATATATTGCATCTACTAGAAATTCCCCATCGGACCTTGGAAGATGCACGTGACTGTCAATGCTCGACATAACCCAAACATAGACTCGTGACGCTGGTCAGTACTGGTTATCTCCAATTAAATCCAGATGATCATGCAAATGGACAGACTGAACACTCAATGTATTTTCCTACTAATGATCCCCCACAGACCTCAACTGCTGGCCCAACGATGCCTCCTTTTCTGGTATACCTCCTGAATTAGACCATTTATTCCCGGACGAAAATGATCATACGATCCCGACATTCTCCAACGATGAACCAGCACCTAAAAAAATTCTATGACGGTCATCTGGAGCAACAAATGCGATTCACTCTCGCATCCATCGCTGCAGAAGCACGAAAAGCAGAGGAACTCTGGGTCTCACAAGGTGGCTCTCTTGTAGACGCACAAGTATTACAACATTGGAATTCATACGATCAAGCTTGGGCCAATATGCCATCCAGACTCAGAACAGCAAAGAGAGATATCATACTCATCAAATTTGATGATATACCATGGCCTCTAAAGGGAGTTGGTGAACGGGAGTTTCAGATGCAAGACCTCACGGTCGAACGTGTTGAAGAATGGAAAGTCTGACTGTTCGGAGTGTCTGTTGCACGAAGAAAGAAAGGATCTGAAGTTCATTTTTGCGTTGGCATCCGGATAAAAAACGGGAGGGCTACTTCAGCGAGTGCACCCCAACGATATTGAGATAGTGAAAATGGGTATAGGAATCGTAATGGAGTCCTTGCAGCGACTCAACTCATGGGCTGCTAAATCAGTTTTAGGCAGAATTGCCTTGAATATTCCCCTCTCCCCATCCTTAGTTAAACACCTAAATAAAACCGTGAAGTACTGACAATGTAACTTTTGTGAAGAACGACTGACCTAAAGTGGTTGATTTCTTATGTCTTGAAAAGTGTCTACTCCAGTCAGCATGCCATCTGTCGAATTGCTGCAGTGAGTGTAATGCAGTGTTGACAACTGACATATCCCAGTATCTCGTAGTAATGATCGTGGGAGGAAAAAAGGATCAAAGTTTCTTCTTACATGAATGCTCAAGATAGCATTCGTATCAAGGACCGTCTGCTGAACGTCTGTCTAAGCTCTGGATCACAATGGTCTCCGGAAAATGAACGAGGAACTCTACAACCCATCGCGGTCTCTGTTCAAATATCATATGACGTCGCTCCATGCAGTGTTACCGACAACCTCGATCTCACTCTCAATTATTCCAGCATTTCCAAGGAACTGGGATTAGTACTTGAAAAAATGGACCAATCATATCGGTCAATAGAAGACGTCATGTATTGTGCATTGACGGTGGTGCAAAGTGCACTGATAGATGTCACAGCTGCCGACATCAGCATCAAAATCGTCCAAACAAGAGGACCACTTCATTGTAAAAACGTGGGGCTGGAGATTTGGTCTGTTCGGGTTCAGGAGAGTTGGATGGTCTCTAGAACGCGCCATTTTGTGACCGATTTCATCTGCCCCACCATAATCGGGGTTAACGACGTTGAGCGTGTCGAGGAGCAGGAGATCGTGGTCAATATTTCTATCGAAACATCCAACTTTCCCCTTGATCAAGTCACCTTAGATTATAGGAATCTGACCAGATCCCTCTGGAAAGTGCGTGGAATTTTCTGGAGTTTGCCACACATAGAATCATATGATTTAGGGAATGAGACAATGCTCATACTGGACATTGGAGTCCCTCACGAGCTACATCGCTAAAGAAACACTACATTGCCTTTCGACGGAATTTTATCCCGAACTTAAGCCATTCGTTACTATCAAAGCTGCCAAACCTTGCGCTCTCGTGTACGCGGCCGCTCCTGAAATTGAGATAACCCGAACATATGACGATTTTCTACCCTTTCAACGGCCAGGTCCACATACGGCTGTGCTTGCGCTTGGATCGAATCTCGGAGATAGATTTTATAATATTGAATATGCTCTTCGTTTGCTCGAAGAACCTAGTCGATTTACTTCAGAGGCGAGCCTCAAAGCATCACCGTGTGTGACCATTATTGATACGAGCTTCCTCTATGAAACGGCACCTATGTATGTCATTGACCAACCTGCCTTCATCAATGGTGCTTGCATGGTAATTTGATTTGCGTGTTGCTTGCCCTGACCATCGCTGATAGTTTTCATAAGATAGAAACAGACCTCGAACCACTGCAGCTTCTCAGATTATTCAAGGCAATTGAACATGCAGTAGGAAGAGTGCCAACGATACGAAATGGTCCTCGAGTTGTTGACATCGACATCATCTTCTATGATGATATAATCCTTCATACGCCAGCTGCCTCTTCAGAAGATTCGATAGGCGAACTCATAATTCCGCATCCGCGTCTTCAGGAGCGCGAGTTTGTGCTAAGGCCTGTCAACGAGTAAGTGAAACTGACTTATCCTGCTGAGGCGTTCTATGATACTAGACTCCCCAATCAGCATGATACCCAATTATATCCATCCTGGCCTCGGAAGGCCTGTTTCATACTTGCTCAACAAAGTCTCACGAGCAGAACTGGATCCCACGATGTTTAAAGTTCTCCCCTTGCCCAATCTTCCGTTTATGCCTTCGTCTGCAGATATGGATGAGGCCAAACCTCCATCGACTCTCACTTACTGGGTTTATTCGTCGCCCAAAAATCTAACGCTCGGATCTAATTCTCGACCGAAGACGAAAATCATGGCAACTCTCAACGTAACGCCCGATTCCTTTTCGGACGGTTCAGAACATAATACACTTTGCGCTGCACTATCTTACGCGGAAGAGTCGGCTGCCGCAGGCGCAGATATCATAGACGTCGGTGGCTATTCCACACGGCCTGAAGCTGGTTTTGTCAGTGTGAATGAAGAATCCGAGCGTATCTCCCCTGTTGTCAGGGCCATACGCGCTAACGAAGCGACTCGTATGATACCAATTAGCATCGATACTTTCCGCCCGGAAGTCGCGGAAGCCGCGATTTTGGCAGGAGCTAACGTGATCAATGATGTCTACGCGTTCACTGGGTCAAAGTCCCTTCTTGGATCATGGAAACAGGACGACGAGGCACTCTCTATCATGGGAAAAATGAAGCAGCTCGGGAGGAAATTCGCAACTCCGGTTGTATTGATGCACTCCCGAGGCGATGCGGGTCAGGGAAGATGTTATTCTTCGTACTCATATGCCAAAAAAAACGGCACCACTACGGTAGTCGAGGGCGTTCGTACTGAACTTGGAGATAAAGTAGAATGCATTGTCAAGGGCAAGGGTGGATTGCGTCGTTGGCTCATCATCGTTGATCCTGGCATTGGGTTCAGCAAGACAGTAGCCGATAACTTGGAGCTTCTTCGGAATGGGAGCAAACTCATAGAAAACATAGAGATTGGACAAGGTAAATACGATGTTGTGTATATATCATTTCGTATCCTGATATCGATAATTCAATGCAGGAAATACCAGGAGGAGAAATCCTTTGACTGGCTTTCCGACGCTGATTGGCACTTCTCGTAAATCATTTTTGGGGTCCATTTTATCAGAAGCAGGAAAGGGGCGTGAAACTTTACCGAAGGAAAGGGCATGGGCTACTGCATCTGCTGTTGCCTGTGCAGTTGAGCAGGGTGTGATGGTGGCTCGAGTACATGATGTAAAGGAGATGCGTGACGTTTTGACTGTGGCGGATGCATTATGGTCCTAGTACCCATGCCCCGCTGATTAATACAAAAAAATGCAGTGTATTCGATATCTACAACTCTTAAGGATCACATCAAAAGAAAGAATTGCATTAGCGAGAGGTATATGAACGTGTGATAACTCGGAATGTCACGGATGTTGATTAAAGCATAGCATCCATTGATACCAGCTGGAGCATTTACATAGTTCTCTACGTGTGTCAAAATTAGTAGTGGATTCGTTTTCCAAATTACGAACGCATAATCTTTGCATCAAGCCAAGTCACGCAAAAAAGAGTTTTTATGAATAGCATCATTCATATACTTTTCTCAGGATTACGTTCAAGATACAAAGGGAAAGTCTGTGCTATTGGAAACCCCTCTGTCCACTACAAATCCTTACCCCCAAGTCCATGTATTAACAGTAGGGCAGCAGTAGACATCAGGATAAGTGAATATATTATACGCTTGAGTCAACCAGGATTGTGTACAATGAGGCATGGTGGTCTCCTGACCAATCCATATTTAGTATACTAATGTTTCTCAAAGGCAACCCCTTTGCCTTTTGTTTTGATAACACCTAATTTAGTTCTTTGTTCTTTTCTCTCTTTCTCTTTCTCTTATATAAGTAGAGTGTCTCCATAGCTCTACTATGGCCTGTCTTTGCACTCCATGTAATAAACTGTTGATTAAAAAACAAAGTTTACAACTAAATTTTTTTGAAAAATTCTTAGTTATGATAATATTTTCTTGTAGTTTAAAAATAAAAAACAATATTTAATTTTCTAGTATTGATTTAAAAATATGTTAAATAATAGCTACTTTTATGTTAAGTTAATTATTATATAATAGGTTTGTACAATTTTGTTAAATAGTATAAACATATATAAATACACAAAGTTGTATAAGTAAAGTAGCTAAATTGAACAAGAACTCCATTGAGTTTTCTTTTTATTGAAATATTAGTCTTAGAAGTCACTTATTAAGATAAATGACTAATTTATTACCTATCAAAATATTAGTTTACTTAATAGGTTAGTGTTATAAAGTACCACTTTAGACTTATAACTAGCTACCACAGCTAAGTTATTATTATTATTATTTAATTTATATTTAATTATGGGAAAGTCACATGACAAGACAACAATGACTTGATTATAATGTGATAGATATAAATATAGTGTTAGATAACTTGACCAGTAATTGGCCCTAATTCCTAGAGAAAAGTTTTATAAAGAAAAGAAAGAAAAAAGAAAATAACTACTTGTCAATCAGAGAGGATCAATAAGAACTCAACAGAGTTCTCCTAGTATTCTCTAGCTATTTAGACAAAGAGATCTACTAGGTGTCCACATATAATCTAGGTACTATTCTTGTTATAACTTGAAACCCTATGTTACGCCTCTTGTGTCATTTCTATTCTTTTTTCATAGTTGTAGGGGACATACATGTTGTCCTTGTATTATGCTTCTTTCTTGTTCCTAGACCATTCCTTTATTGCTCTTCTCTTATTCACTGGCTACTGTGCTTTGCAACGAGACATCACCTCATTGTATACCTTATAGGAGACCACTTATTTTCTTACTTGTTGCAACCCCATTCCTGTAGCACAACTAGTATATAAAGCTCTAGTAAATATACTGTATCTCTTTATGCTTAATCTATTGTGCATTCCCTTCCCTTTACTCCTGACTCATCCTTAAGCCTTAAGCCTAAGATTACAACCTGAGTTATTAGGTTATAATACTCTAACCAAATCTAACTGTGATAGGAACTTGAGGTAACCTTGTATTCTCTCCTCATCTTTTACAAGAGGCTCCAGTTAAGGATTTTAAGAAAGTTATATGAAAAGAACATAACCAGATGTTGTTTGATTTTAGCAAGTCAGCTCACAAGTCTAGCTAGTTTGCTTGCCTAAACCTTCTGGTCAATATATAACTGTAAAGGTCTTAAGGTTTGGCCAGTATAAAGCCATTGCTCTAACTCAAGATAGAGGTATCAAGAGAACTTGATAGAGTTCCTGCTGTGGGAGTGGAAACAAAAGACTTCATTTGTATACTGGGTTATGTCAAAATCACAACCTTAGGCATCAATTATGTGCTAAAGAATTCGAGGGGAGGTAAATCAAGAAATAGGAAGGGTTATTAAAAGGGATATAGAATTACACAGCTTTATAAAATAGTGATAACATGGCTAAATAATAGAAATCTGGATCTAGATCCGTCCTACAATTATTGCTTCTAAGAGTGTCAACCTTTACATACCCCAAGCTGCTCTGCTAGAAAAGATAGTTAATGGACCAACTCATGGACACCATCACACTTCCATGTTCCCCTATCTGCACTCCTACACCAAACCTTATGGATATAATACAATCTAGAGCCTATACTGAGCCAGGCTTTCCCAGCCTGCTATCCTTTCTGGAACAAACCCAAAACTCATGTATTCTGTTTCTAGAACCCAGTTATGGGTATATTCTGTGTTCCATCCTCCCTTAGACAC
>Ga0153987_1000494_pt1 | contig 12346 bp, 13 predicted proteins | sample TSNC071MetaG_FD_102279 | JGI IMG/M metagenome (GOLD analysis project Ga0153987, IMG submission 102279) | Attine ant fungus gardens microbial communities from North Carolina, USA - TSNC071 MetaG | ecosystem: Host-associated > Fungi > Mycelium > Unclassified | place: USA: North Carolina, William B...
AATTGTAAGCCTATTGATATCCATTTCACATCAGGAGAAATTCTAGATATGGTATATAACTTTGATCTGTCTATCCATAAAAGGCTAGAGAACATCTAGGGAAGTCTGGGAGACCCCCCTTCAAATTCAGGCTCGGCATCTTGGCATGGGGAATCTGTGTACACAGATTTTCCTAGATTGCCTCCGGCAAGTCATCCAATATTTTAACTGTAATTAGGTGTGTGTGAGCATATCACGGTCAATTGTGGGTCAAGTGTGAATGTTTGCTCACAAGTTTGAGAGTATTCCCATTCGCATTTGATACGACACATGGAGTACTGAAATATCAAAATCATCACAGTATATAAATCTTACACGTTATACAAAGCTCATACAAAACTTTCATGTCCCCTATTGACATTGTAAATGTTCTTCAGGAACTTGTAGTTTCCACGCATTCCGGAGAAGTCACTGATCCCCTCCAACTGTACAAGTCCAAGCAACGCATATCTGATCTTTGCCTGGCTCTACTACGCTCCAACCAGGGCCCAGAGGAGTATACAGCCATTCTAGCAGGTGAGATTTGGCTGCCTAATCAAGTTTCGGTTCTAAATATTAGGTTCGTTATGCAGAGTCTTGCCAAGAGTCCTCGGCTCTGAACCTCATCACATCTTTGGGCATTGCGGATCTTATTGCTGCGTCTCCGAATGGCAAATTAAGCTTAGCCGAGCTCAGTTCAAAGACCAATGCAGATGAGAGATATCTTGGTGAGAGCAGTAACGAGAAATCTAAGTGATTTGTTAATGGATTGCAGTCGTTGCTCTCAGTTCCTTGGCATATCACGGATACTTCACAATTGAAAAAGACAATGGATCACAAGTCGTTTCCAATAATGAATTCAGCAATCTTCTGCGGACGAATATGGATGGAGAGTCTGGGAAGAGCATGAAAGACGCTATTGGCCTATCGTGGGTGTCTATCGAGCTGTTTTTCTTACAAAATTTTTGTCTTATTGTCATAGGACTGACGAGGCAGCTAAAGCAACAGTACATTTATTGGATGTGGCTACGTGTCAGGAACGGGGAAATCGAAAGACCGCCGCAAACATTGCTTTTGGTTTCGATGGCTCTATCTTTACTTGGATGGCTTCTCCCGGGAATGAATGGCGCGGAAAGAGAACTGGAAATGCCATGGTACAGCTTCACAACATGTCAAATGAGGGTATGGGCAAAGGTATGTTAAGAATATCAAGCTGTGGAGACATCTATCAAAAATTACAGATTTCCCTTGGGAGGAGTATGCAACCCCAATCATAGACATCGGAGGTGGTATGGGCTCCTTTGAAGAAATGCTCCTTTCCATCCCTAAGAACAACAAACTTACGTTCTCCATCTTCGATATTGAAGAGACTATTTATAATGCCAAAAAGGCCAGACCACATAACCCACTCTTCTTGTCCTTGTGTAACATTGGCGAATAGGCCTGGGCTGCTAAGCCACAATGGATGCAAGATCGTGTTTCTTTCGTTGCTGGAGATTTCTTTGAATCTTCGCTTGTTGACAGCAAAATACCTACTCGGGCTGAGGGGGCAGGGACTTATGTTATACGACACGTTCTCTTTGACTGGGACGATGCACAGGTATAGAATATTGTTATTGATAATCGTTTGAGTAATTTCACTTAGCGGCTCTCAGGTCGTCACCATCTTGACGCATGTACGAGATGCAATGCTCGCCACTCCCACAGCTCCAATATCCAAACTTATCCTCGTCGAAATGATTTTGAGAGAGAACTCATCCCGCTTTATGCACGTCGCTTCCTTGCAAGTACTTGCCTTAAATGGAGGCATCACACGGACTGAAGGTAAATGTGTATGATTCATTCTGCATTTTCTGAGTACTATCCTTTGTTTTGCAGCTCATTTGAACGCACTGATTGAGAAGGCGGGATTCACAATCCAGAGTGTTACCGAGATTCGGGGTATCGATCTGATTTTGGAGTTGAAACCAAGTGCGAATTTTGACCCGAGTGTGTTTTCAGTAGCTCACCCTTAGCAAGGATTGAGTAATTAGCAGATCAACGACTCTGAAAGCTTCACAATCGTGCCAGACTAAATCGTCTTGAGCGAATATGACCTTTGATTTGTTTCTTGATCTGAAGAGCTGCCCATAATGTGCATCAAATTCGAAGAGTCCTCTGATTGATTGCATCAAACATATGCACATACAGCTATCTGTTCGCCCTGTTATCGAGACTTCTTTTTCTGGCCGCTCTCGCTTTCATTCCCTCGCTTTCATTCCCTCACTTGATTCCTGCTGTAAAAAGATCAACGTTCACGGTTCTTACCCCAGGACTCAATCAATGCCTTCAGAGGTAAACAATAACAATAGTATTCTCGAGATTTTAATGTTCTCAGGCTTTGGTTTCACCAACCTTCAAGTCCAGTTTCAATGCTGTCCCTGTTATTGATTTCTCCCTTAGAGAATCTGAACCTCATAAATACTTCGATCAACTGAGATCTGCACTTGAAGATGTTGGGTTCGGCATCTTCACCAACGTGCCCGGTTTTGAGCAATCGTTCCAGGATGAGGTTTTTAGTCTCGCTGCAAAGTTCTATGACAGACCAACGGAATGGAAACGTTCTCTTGGGACTGAGAATTCAATAGCCTTGCGTGGTTATTTCCGTTGCGATGAGACTGAAGGACTGCATAAGGTCTGACTTCATCCTTGCTTTTGCAGTTTGGGTCTGATATCGATAGTCGTATGCTGAAGCCATCCGATTCGGTGCCGATTATCCACCTCCCGCTGACGCTCTGGTGCCATTCTGGCTTCGCCTTCATGAGGGTGTGTCCATTTTATAAATACAGCAAAGTTCATGAAGTAAAGCTTCTCAGGATCCAACCAATGGCCTTCTGAAAGAGATCTTCCCCATTTCAGACAAATTATGGAGAGCCTCTTTGAACGCTATCACGACTTGAGTATTGAGCTCCACAAGCATATCGCTCAGTTGTTGGACGTTCCATTTTCTACCATCAATGATTATTTTCCGTCCAAATTGGAGTTCAATGCTGCTATTTGGCATTACTTTCCGGTGACTCCAGAAATGACGAGCGTGGAGATGGATGGTTTCATCAATGGAATGCATGAACATCGTGACCCGGCAAGCTTCCTGACATGTCTGATTCAGTCCCGTCCTGGTCTGCAAGTGCAAAACCATGTGGGTGAATGGATCGATGTTCCAATGGTAGAAGGTGCAGTTGTCTGTAATATCGGTGACTCGTCTGCACTTGGCCTTCAAATTCATTCTAATCTTTCGATTGACAGGTATGCAATTGATGCTCCTTACAAGTGGAAAGTTTGTTGCGACGATGCACAGAGTTAATACACTGAATATTGATAAAGATCGGTACGCTTCCTTTCCTTTCGAACTGTACATATTTCGTGACCCGGAGCAGGTATACCATTCCCTATGTTCTCTCTACGAGGCTTGACAAACAAGTTGTCCCGCTTCCACAATTCGATAATCCAGCCCTGGCGAAGAGTCATGCGGTCCCGAATGCAAAGATTCAGGCTCTCATGGCTGTGGAAGATCCTTTAAAGCGTAGCGGATATGCTCGACTAAGTCTTTTTCCTACTGCAGCACAGAAACTGTACCCCGAAGAGTGGGAAGAGGCTCAAAATTTGGGCATTGTATGATTGGGATCAAAAATAATTGAGATATATTCTCTTAGTTCGAAATTTCATTTGCTGTATCTTGACATTTAATTCTAACTCTCTTGTTCTGAAAATGCAAGAACGGATAAGTGCAGCTATCACTGTCTTCCTCCAGAGGGCGCAGGTTTGAAAAGTGACAAAATTAGGATACTGGAGTTTTTGTAGTGGTTGATGCATTGTTTCTTGTCTCAAACGATAAAATTCTTTACATTAAAGAACCTGGGCGTCTTTCAGGTGCATGCCAGTTCTCTAACCAAGAATGTACCTACCTTCGGGGCCAGACTCACGACTTTCCCCCATCCCTTCATTCTGAGGTCCGCACTCACAAGTCCACCGATTCGCGTTCCCAGCATTTCACGCTTGTTATTAAGTAACACTGCAGCATTGTCATCGAAACGAATGATTCTACCATCGGGTCTTCGGACTGGTTTGCGTGTTCGAACAATTACAGCGCGTCGAACGTCGCCTCGTCGCACCTTGACAACATTGACCGATGCTTGCGAAGCGGCAGAAATAGGACGGGCTTTCTTCACTACACAGACAATTTCATCGCCTACAGAGCCCCAGCCGTTATTGACCTTGTTCTTGAGGATGTTCACACACTCGACGAGGAGCGCACCAGAATTGTCTATGACCTAGACATTAGGTAGTATCAGAAAGAGACATGCGGAAAAAATGGAGGACACACATTGAGGGTACTCTTGAGTCCAATCATCGACGAGCAAAGAAAATAAAGAAAGTTTGTTAGCAGATTCCCACAAGTTCCAAATTGGGTTCAGCGATTAAGATTAATAAAGCAATCTGCTTTACTCATAGTCACTCGACATCGACAACCATCATGCCAGCTTCACGCAGAGGATCTGGAACACTTATGTTGCCCAGTGGTCATATTATGACCATACACACAAGGACTCAGGATGAAGAGGATCTGCCCCATGCGACCAAGAAGCGGGTACTCTGCCACTTCCGCACGACGATAACTGACATCCTACAGGACGATGGCAGATCACCTTCGTAGGCTCGAGAGCCTGTATGTCTGAATCCTTTTTCATGCCATTGTCTGCCTCACATGATAACTTGACGTGTAGTTTTACTTTGACCCCTCAGCGTATGCGCATGATCGTTGAAGCATTCAAGGATGCACTCGAGAATGGACTCGAGAAACCAGAACAGATCGTCGTGCGTTCTGGGCTCAGGATCTTCCAGTTATAGTGACTGATGGAGACGGTCAGCCAATGATCCCAACATATGTCTTTGGATGGCCAACTGGTCAAGAACAAGGCGATTTCTTAGCCGTTGATCTTGGTACGTGATACTGGCACCATCTCTTCGACTGCACCTGCACTACCGCACACCATGTCAAGGTGGAACCAACTTGCGTGTCTGTCTAGTGACCCTTCAGGGTGAAGGCAAATTCGAGATCACTCAGTCCAAGTATCGCTTGACAGAGGATCAAAAACAGGATGACGGTCAAAAGTTATTTGACTTCTGTGCAGAATGCCTTAAAACGTTCATCGATACCAACCTTGTCCAGGAAGATGGAGGTTTCTCGCTCAAGCAAGACGAGGCTCTTCCCCTTGGATTTACTGTAAGATTACATTACATTCTACTTTGGTCAGGGAAACTAATACTACCTCTAGTTCTCATACCCTTGCTTGTAAGGCCACACTTTTACTACAAACAGACCCCATTGACCTCTGCTCCAATAGCCAGAAAAAGATCGATCATGGAGTCCTCATCCGCTGGACCAAAGGCTTCGGAGCGCCAAATACTGAGGGTTTTGACGTTGCTGAAATGTTCCGCGAATCTCTTGCGAAATATGTGATCCTACTTTCCACCTCACAATCTCTTATTTTGGCTGAAAATATTTGTAGAAAGTGCCTGTAAAACTCACTGCCGTCATCAACGATACTACCGGGACTCTTATTGCTTCCCATTATGTGAACTCCAAATCCAAGATTGCATGTATATTTGGAACAGGTTGTAATGCAGCATACATGGAGCATGTTCGCGAGATCCCCAAAATCAACAACCTCGGAATTGATCCTGATTTTGACATGGCAATCAACTGTGAATGGGTATGTAGCGACCTCCTCAGCGCTCGATACATTCTGACTTGGTTCAGGGTGCTTTTGATGCATTCGAACACGAACACTTGCCGAGGACAAAGTATGATGTCATCGTTGATGAATCTTCCAACAAACCTCATGAACAGTCTTTTGAGGTGATCATCATTTTCACCACGAACAGACCAATATCTCACCCGACATTTGGGTCAGAAACTGATCTCGGGTCGCTATCTCGGCGAAATCCTTCGTCTTGTCATCTGTGAACTCATAGACGAGGGTGTCCTCTTCCTAGGTCAAAACACGTACAAGCTTGAAGTCCCTTATTCGTTGGATACTGCCTTCTTATCTCTGATGGAAAGGTGTGGTGATCCCATATCATCTGCCTCATCCCAAGCTTTGATCTTGATGATGTTTTCTAGCGATCCAACGGATGAACTTCTCATGATTATCGGTATCTTTACGCACTTCTTTGCTGTGGTGACTACTCTCGCCGAACGTCAATTTTTCCGGGCTTTGGCGAAATTGATAGGTCGGCGTGCTGCGCGCCTGAGTGCCTGCGGTATTGCTGCCATCGTCGGTAAGATGGGATACCTTGATGAAGGTTGCTCTGTTGGTGCAGATGGGAGCTTATACAATGTGCGTAACTTTTTCTGTTTGTCAATCATTGATGCATATGAACTAATATCTTTGGATCTATCTCTCTCAATGAACGACTATATGACCTTTGCTACCATCAGAAATATCCTGGTTTTGCGGATAGAATTCACGAAGGACTCGTGGACATATTCGGAGATAAGGGAAGGTACGGATCCTACCTGTCTTTGAGCGTCATCCCCTCCCTCCTCCTCGCTTGATACATCCAGGCGACTATGAAATTATGAGTCCTGTCTGCTGCCTCAGATCCTGATGATGTTCAAGCTACTGACGAACGTGTTTCATTTCCGGTATTTTAGGAACATTGTGACTCACCATGCCGAGGACGGAAGTGGTGTTGGGAGTGCTATCATTGCCGGTAAGCATCTTCCTCTTCTCTTTCTCCCTAGGAGCCTCGGAGCTGCAGTGAACATAGACTGAAAGGCGTTCATTGGATTCCTCGTTGTTTCTTGTTCGATGTGATACTCATAATGGGATTTATTTTTAGCTATGACCAAAATTAGAAAGGACGCCGGGTTGCATGTCGATCTTTAAGCTAGAGTCGCTGTAGGCCAAACCTGCGGAGTTGTTGGATATCTGATCAGGCTGAAAGGGGGAGCATGAAGGTCTCTTGATCATCAGAAGTGCCCCAGCTGTATCATTAGTCTCTAGTTATAATGTATAATATGATCTTGTGTCATGGATGTGAATTGATGGACTTGGTATCTATATAGTGCATGGATCCTTTCCACCAAGATTGGAAAGAGCAGTAGACAGTTTGAGGGGCACTGGAGTCATAGTTGAATAGACTAGCTCAATGCAACATCCAGGTCTTGGGGATGTTAGACTATTGTGATTAATTTCTTAGTTGACAAACAAGTGTTCACTATGATGTAATCTTTTATTACCCAAGACCAAGGCTGCAGGCACTTGTGTTAAGTCTTTAGGATGAGTAGAGAATCAAGAGAAAGGGGAGCTATAATTGATTAAACACAAGAAGTTACACTGTATCCACTGGAGCTTATATACAATTGTACTATGCTAGAAGATCATGTAATGATCTCAAGTTAGAGTTAAACTCAAGGGCATACTCCTGATCAGAGTTGATAAAGAGAACTCATTAAAATTTCCTTTTATCTACAGTATACTACTTATACATATTCTACCTGGTCTGTGCACTTTCCCATGATACCATGTGACCCATGATGTGACCAATTATGTAGCTCTTAGGTAATCATGTCACCTCTTCTGTGACATGTGACTTATGACCAGATCAAAGTCCAAATCCAATTCTAAGGTACTGATTCCTGTACTTGGAGTGTGTACTAAGCTTATTGCAAGGAAGGTGCACTATACACATGGACAAGGTGCCATGTCTCTTTGCCTTCACCATTTAGGCAGTCAATCCTAGGTAATAACAACTTAACTACTGGAGTAGAATGAACTAGCCATGGATCCCTCAAGTATGGCTTTAGCTTAAGTATCACTGGTACCTTCCTGAAAAGGGGTCTGACCAGAGTACTGTGGTTCAGTGTCCATTATTTTGCTTCTCATATATTGAAGATTGGTCTGGCAGAGTAGTATTTTTTTTCTTGAGAGTTGAGTCAGCATGGCAAATTTATCAAACTCAAAAAGGATGTAAGTTCAAAATTTACAACAAGTATTGATGCTACATAATCACTTATTTTAAAATCCATGTCTCTACATAAACCCTTCTGGAAAAAAATCTGACCACCAGAAGTTTATCAAAGGGCCTAATTTGATCCAGCAATATTCAACGCCTATCTCCAAAAGGTCGCCATTGGGAAAATGAGTTTGCGCCTTTCGTCGGTCGCAGAGTACGAGACCCTGCTCGACGAGTATGATACTTGGCTCTTTGACTGTGATGGTGTTCTGTGGCGGGGTGATCAGGTCATCGATGGTGTTGTCCAAGTATTTGACCTCCTACGTAAACGAGGTGAGATTCTCCCCCCCTCTCCTCCCCGCCATAATCTTTGACATGATTTTCTCGATCCTTATCATGGCCAAGGGAAAAAACTCGTTTTCGTTACCAATAATGCAACGAAATCTAGGAAGAGTTATAAAAAGAAATTTGACCAGTTGGGCTTGAACGTTCATGTGGTACGCATCCGATCCATACTCTGTGTATCTTGGAACATATCATCCTTTTTTTCAGGATGAAATCTATGGATCTGCATATGCAGCTGCGGTGTACATCTCCTCTGTTGTCAAGTTGCCGAAACACAAGAAAGTCTATGTTATTGGTCAAGCGGGCCTAGAGGAAGAATTACAAGATGAGGGAATTGCATGTATCGGAGGCACGGTGGGCCTTGAATTGTCTTATCAGTACGGGAAGCTCACATACGGTTTTTGCTTAGGATCCGACTGACAATACATTGGCTGCCTTCGATCTGGCCGATTTCACTCTGGATCCCGACGTAGCTGCCGTTGTATGCGGCCTTGATACCCAGATAAATTACACGAAACTATCAAAGGCATTCCAGTTCTTGACCCACAATCCGGAATGTCTCTTCATAGCGACGAATGAAGATAGTACTTATCCTAGTGCTCATGGTTTGCTTCCTGGAGCAGGGTCAATTAGCGCTCCACTCCGCTTTGCTCTCGGTCGTGATCCCGTGTGTACAGGGAAGCCAGCCAGTACTATGCTTGATTGCGTGAAGGCCAAGTAAATCGACTCATAAGTAGTGGTAGACTTTACTCATCATTCAATCCAGAGTCAACTTCGAGCCAAACCGGACAATCATGGTGGGAGATCGTTTGAATACTGATATCTTATTTGGAATAAATGGCGGACTGGCTACTCTGCTCGTCATGACAGGTATCTACGTAAAGTCTAACTTTTACTTTCAAGTGATAAGAGCCCTTTCATCAGGTATCACGACAGAGACAGACATCACAGGACCCAACGCTTCACCAATTGTACCCAAATTCATAACTGAATCTATTGGTGATTTCCGCGTCGTAAACAAAGTCTAATTTCTGTGTTGAGGACGATACGATGGAATTGAATGATGTTGTTTTCAATTAGACAAGTTAGAGGATATATCGTCTGCTAATTAGCTAATTGAATTCCTGACTAGCTTTTGTTCAAGGACAAACTGCCCAACCGTATTTAAAGAGAGGGAAACAAGTGAGCCCACGATATACCCACTGATAGCACCATATATAGGTGTCAGAGGCCATGCCTGTGCCAAAATGTTGTTGTAGTGTTGACACTTTGTCAGGAACTGATGGAAAGACCAACCTGCCATGGCCTGTCCCAATCAAGAGCAATGGGCATTGCACCAAGCCAGGCTCCGATGAAAGAGCCTACGGCAGGATAAACAATAGCGCGCTCTATGGGAGAACGAATCCTGTACATCACTTCACTTCATTAGCTGCAAAGGGGCAGACCTATAACTCACTTGAATTCAGCGAACAGCCTAATCCAAAGCAAACGTTTCAGGAAAGATGCTGTACTCGAACTCAACTCTGGGGGGCCAAATACAAATGCAGGAGTATAAATTGATAGAATAGAGAGGAGAAGGGCAAAGGCGTAAGTACGAGCTGAATACCTAACAACGAAAATCTTGTCAAATCCACATAGTAGATGAGGGATGGATGACATACCAGGAGAAGGGTGCTCCGAACAAGATGAAGATGAAGTGAAATATAAGAGAAGTGGCGAACGTTGTGATCCATGCCGTTGTGAATGCCTGAGTCATACGAATGTCATGACTGATCTTATGTGATTTCGTAAATGCATACTTTGATTTTTTGTTGATTTGCGAACGCCTTCTCGAGCTGCTCGTTGCTTGAACGATCAACGAGTACGAGGGACCACCACTCTCGAATATACCCGGCCCACCACGATTGGAGGATGGCGGCCCCGAAGCAGATGTAGAGTGTTGTCGTCAGGGGGTTCAGTGTCAATGGTTCAAGAAATGGGTGTTGAGGGTGGTCCAGGGAGGAGAGTTGAGCTGGATTGACACTGATTCCGGTGAGCTCCTGCAGGAAGGTTGTCCGGGGGAGGAATAGGGCATTGAAGGCGAGAAGCGTTGCATGTACACCAACAACTGGAATGTACGAATTGCCTGGAAGGACTTCCTTGAAGTCCTTTTGTAATAACGGCGCTTGTTTTGGTGAAGATGCCATGGATTAACATATTACTTAATCTGGACATAAGATCGTCAGATGGATCTTTAATAATGACTTGTAAAGGCTTAGAATACTGCCTAGATTACGAGGCAATACTCTGTTTATATCCGTTGTTGCTCCGCAACTCCCAGTCAACTTCGCTTCAAAATTCTGATCAGGGAGAACACTTTACAATACTGACTCGTAAAAAAATCACAAGGGGACGGCAAAGTCCTGAGTCTGTTTTATTAACCATGTTCTACCCACTATTGCAATATCTATTACTCTTCATATTCCTTTGGCCAGGAAACTTAACCTGAACGCACGTGAAGTTAGGGATTGACGTTTCTCCTCGCTATTTTATCTGTTTAATCTATAGTATAAGGACAACGTCGATATTCTCAGCTTGATACATTGGATCACTGCCCATCATCCAAAACGTGATGAGTCAGTCAGGCTGTGTCAGGTATCCCTGATAAAAGACATGAATACCAAAATAGAAAATTTGTGCGACAAATTGATTGTGTTATGTCATTACGCAAAAGGCCGGATAACTATACAGTTGTTCAGCCGCAGGACTGCTCCTGGTCAGGTGTTTCGGCGTCGGCCTAGACAACCCCAAGACAAGGTAAGTAATGCTGATATTTGCTAGAATGCGTCGTTGACCATTTTCTAGACCTTTTCATCTCCTGTCAATGTACGTTGAATCTCTCCAATCGATGTATGTCGGTTGAACGATTGAGACGGGATGTTATAGAGGCATCTATCTCGTATATCTGATACCTGATGCTCATTATTTGTTAGCTCTAACGATGGCGCAACGTGTCACTCTCCGCAAACGCAACCCGTATAACACCAGGTCAAACCTTCGGCGTGTGGTAAAAACACCTGGTGGTCAACTTGTCTACCATCACCTCAAAAAGCGTGGAACAGCACCCAAGTGTGGTGATTGTGGTATTGCACTGCCTGGTGTATGTTCTTAAGTGTGATGAAGGGTGCAGATGTTAATGTGGTTGCGTTGTAACAGATAATTGCCCTCCGACCTCGTGGGTATGCCACCGTCTCGAAGCGTAAGAAGACAGTGCAGAGAGCTTATGGTGGTTCGAGATGCGGGGATTGCGTCAAGTCCCGGTAAGTTGCATTTGGAGCGTTTCTGATTCATGCTGTGACTGAGTATTGCTAGGATTGTCCGAGCTTTCCTCGTTGAGGAAGCCAAGGTCGTGAAAAAGGTCATTAAGCAGCAAGCTGCCAGTGCGCGGAAGTAGATTTGGTCATCGTAGTCACCTTCAGCCCGAATATGCCTTGATGCACTCTCTAATACATCATATGTACATCAAAACGATTTGCAAAGGAGAATGTGATAAGATTGGTGAAGCTTGGCATGGAATATACAACTAAACTATGTAATTCATTGTTGAGCGTTTCTTGCGTGTTTGAGTTGAACAATATAGAATGGTTTATGCCAATAGAGGATAACTGTGAATTGGTGATGATCATGGTGACGACTTCGCAGTCATTGGGTCAATGACCGCTCTTTCCCGCTTCCATTTCCGCATGTAAACCTGAGCAACCTAACAAAGAGCCATTGCTTTCGACTCAAACCCATCTTGACTGTGTTTACATGATTTCGTCTTTCGAGATAGCAGAGAGCTCAATCCGTCCTGATCAGGTTTATAGGGATACATCATTATACACCCATGACAACGTAGAAACTGTGCGTTTCCCACCGCCAGATGGAGTTCCTCGTTAGAAAATCCAATCAACCACCGAGGCAGAGTCGCATCATTAGCTAAGAATATATATATATACTTTAG
>Ga0153987_1000495_pt1 | contig 12342 bp, 18 predicted proteins | sample TSNC071MetaG_FD_102279 | JGI IMG/M metagenome (GOLD analysis project Ga0153987, IMG submission 102279) | Attine ant fungus gardens microbial communities from North Carolina, USA - TSNC071 MetaG | ecosystem: Host-associated > Fungi > Mycelium > Unclassified | place: USA: North Carolina, William B...
CGAGAGAACAGTGAGGATGATCCAGGGGGACTCAGATAACCTATATACATCAATCGCGTTTGTATTCTTATGCTTTCAAGCAGTGGACATTTTTAGGAGACCTTCAACTCTTCACGAGTAGTCACGAGCAGTAAGGAAATCAGCGCAACCAGCTGACATGGACAAAACAAGAAAAATTTGGCAAACAGATCCTTTCGGAGTGCAAAGATCATATAATGAGTTCTGGGATAAATACCACATTTGATGATCTGCAGTGAAAAAACGATACTCTAAAACTGATCCTTGATCAATCAGCTAGAAATTTGTATTTTGCGTATGGTGTTATCCTATTTGAAAAACACCTGGGATTATAGATGCCATTTCAGGAGTAATGACGCCTTTGCAGAATGGAGCCGAAAAAAAAAAAACTTGCTGTCCGTCGTGTGTCATATGCCTCGGGTGATAAATATATTGTGTGCCTGCAAAATGGTTGAACGAAGGGAGGAATAGTGTGAGATGTATAGATTGTGTACGTTGGTCGGGAGCCATGTGCCGTACGGGCACATGGGAGGGATATGCAAGATTCCCTGACATTTTTCCAAGTCCAGAGAAACGAAACCTCAACTACACCAAATCTGTCCTAAGTGCGTATTCTGGTGGAGAGCGGCCACAAATTATTATCATATACTATGGCGGGGAAAGGGTGCACGCACTGAAGAATTCGTAAGATAGCCAACATAGAGCGGTGCTGGGCATCATGGTCATGACACGCGGTACGAGCCCCCTTCCAAAACCTCTGGCACCATCTCGAGTCCATATGATACGCAAAGCATCAAGCATGCCATTCGCATTCCGGATGTCGACTTGATGCGTAGCACCACGCGTCTGCAGCAGTGTCTTGGCTACGTCTAGTGGAGTCGTGACAGCACCGGCGACAGCACCGGCAATAGCACCGGCAGTAATATGTGATATGGGTGAGTATTGATTATGCGGGTTCATGAATCGCTTGACTTGTTCGTACACGGTGTATTGGATGGCATTGAATGGAATGGAGATGGCAAGGGTGGTGGGGTAGGAGACAAAAAAAGCGGCGAGACCTTCGCTGCGATAGACCGTGCTGGTGCATGCCACGAATGAGCGAAACTGAGACTTGTGTACCTGCATCCGTTGTTTGATCACTAGCATCTGCTGTGAGGCGGAGGGAGTCGGGAGAACATATCAGCGCACCATCGAAAGGATTCATGAGTGCATCACTGGCAATGGTTGCGGAGCCACCAGCCAATGCTGAAAGATGGAACGGTTCAGTGCTACGGGGGAGTGAATGGAAGGGACGCACAGTGAGCAAGCCACTGGTTCCCAGCCTCGTTCCCTCCTGCTAGATCCTTGACCATCTCAAGTGTACCAAAATGGACCGCGTGGGCAGGGCCGGCACCAAGCACGACGGACGAAACACCGCGCCAGAGGGCCCTGATGCCCTCGGTAGATGATATTCGTTTGAAGGCGCTTCCGACGCCATCATAGACCGCTGCTGGCGAAGCGGAGAAGACTTGCATACGCGTCTGAGTGGACGGACATGAGTGGTGAACGGGACAAGCGTCGAGGAACACACCTTTATGCTGTCGATGGGGAACATGACGGCATGTTCTGAGATGCCAGCCTAGAGGAGAATGAGCGGCATGAAGGGCAGAGAGGGTGGGGACTGACGAAGGCACCGGCGAGCATGTTGACCTGGCAAGGTTCAGCATGGACGGTGTGCGGGGAAGGCTGTACTGACTGCAGGACCGGCGTTGGGGGGGAGCGACTCGTAGTCGAGTTCGTGGGCCATGGCGCAAAACGAAATTGAAACTGCAGAGCCAGAAAAGCAATGCATCTGATCCTCTCAGGCGCAACCGGCACCGTCGGCTACAACGTCCTCCTCTGCTGTCTCGCCTCGCCCAGCGTCGAGAGGGTCACCGTTCTCTCCAGGAGCGACTTTGTGCTCCCCCAGGGCGCGGCAAAGGCACAGATCATCGTCCACACCGACTACAACGCATATCCGCCGGCTCTCCTCGAACAGCTCAAGGGCTGCGACGGCTGCATCTGGGCACAAGGCACAAGCCAGACAAAAGTCTCGAAAGAGTTCGTCTTGTCGCTGCCCGCTCCAGCGACTGCTGACTTTTACAAGTGAATATATACAAATCACCCATGACTACCCTCTTGCGGCTGCAAAGGCCTTTTCCTCCCTCTCTGGAAAATTCAACTTTGTATATGTCTCCGGCGAGGGGTGAGTGCCGCTCCCGCTTCTTGCAATGCTCAGCAGAGGCTGGCGTTCATGTCAACGACGACGATGCTGACGACCCGCAGCGCCGACATGGCCGAAAAATCCTGGATGCTGTTTGGTCGCATCAAGGGCCGCGCAGAAAAGGCCCTGCTGTCGCTCCCCTCTCAACCAGCCTTCAGTTCCCTTCGCCCATTCAATGCTCGACCAGCTCATGTCATACCCCCGGAACACCGTCGCCCGCTCCCTCTCGTCACCAGACTCCTCAATTACATAGTGACACGGGGGTTCCAGACTTTCGCACCCAATCATACCTCGCCAACAGGCATGCTGAGCCAAGTGCTCGTTGATCTCGCAACGGGCGATGGACAGCCTCTGTCTGGCGACGGCATCGAGGCAAATGGACGTACCCTGCGCAACACCGCTATCCGCAGGCTCGGAGGTTTGAGCCGTTGATGAGAAGTTCCTTAGATTAAAAGTACAGCGGAAACCACATTTCTACTCGAACAATCCCCTGTCAGTCGCTGCCAATTTATCATGCTGCTCGATGTCTCTACCATCGTATGTCAGTAATAACATGGAGGTGAATCTGTGATCAAGACCCACATTGCTTCCCAAGGATAATCCAACCTACCAGCAAATAAGATTCGCATCACAAAGGGACTGACCAACCTACCAAACATCACCTACATCAGCGCCAGAAAAGTATCTAAGGGGCCGTGCCCACATCAGTACATGGCCTGTTCTGATAGATATACACCAACGGGGTATCTGCAGGTATCTCAGCCAGCTTGGGCTTTTTCTTGTTGTGAACGACAAAAATAGCGAATTTGGTGGCTGCGAGAAGAGCTCCCCGCTCTGCCTCGGGTTGCTTTAGGAGTTCCTCATGCACATCCTTCTGGAGCTCCAGAAGGGCATATCTACGGGAAAAAACCATGAGCTGGTGAATCAAGCAGGTTTTTCCTAGGTTCACGAACGAAAGTGTTTTGCGCGTGTCATCGACTTCATCCTGAAAATCGTTCATCAAGATCCTCCAATACGAGAACGAAGTGGGGGAAAACAAACGACAATCAAGTTACGCTTTCCAAGGAGAAGTTTCCCGGCATTGGGTCCACTGATCAGAACAATGTTTCTGGAAAGCCAATCAATACGGAAGGGATAAAAACTCACAGCCACTGTGTACGGACAACTTCCTTGCCAATGCGCTCTGCGGACTGTCCCGGGACAGGTTCGTATAATGACAGTCCGATTGCCTGGATTTGGAGTGTCTTGTTGACGGTTGACTGGCGAAGGAACGTACGCTGGATGAGATTTTATCCATCAGCTGCAATAATTGTAGTACATAGGGCCCACCATAACCCGAGCCGGGAAAAATCCACTGTTTATAACATATACTTAGAGAAATCCTACAAAAAAACATATGCTCCAAGATACTGACCCTCCTCCTGAGTGGTTGGAAAAAAAATAGTCAATGGCATTGTGAGAGATTAGGCGGTTTCTTACCGATTGCAATCATCGAGTCTGGATTGAATTCAGCCGCAATTTTGGGAGTGACGTCGCAGATGAGGTTGTGGATATCATTGTAGGAGACGTGCAAATGCCTGACCATTTTCGAGTGTCGAGGAGGAGGTGATGTGAAGGAATTGCTCTGTAATCTAAATCACTCAAACTTTTTTTTTTTTTCTGATCCGTATCCATGTGATAGCTGATCATCGTTCCCCATGTCTGGTGCGTCTGCTCACCCTTCAAAGAACACTCATGTTTACAGAAATGGCTACCAGAAGTACCGTCTTGTTCTGCGCCAGGCTCAGCGGTGCCCAAAGCCATCGGAAGTCTAGCTAAAAAGCAGAACGATGTCACCCGTCTAGGTACCCAAAAGCTCAAGTTCACGCCTACGCTTCCCGCTCGACGAAAGAAAGAGTGAGTGAGTTCTCTCTTTTTGTCTTTCGCTCTGTATTCACTCATAAACTATCTTGTCAGTGAAGCTCAATCTGTCAGTTTTATTGATTCTGGACCTCTCCATCTTGCACTTGCACTTACACCTCCAAAGGAGCTTGTACCCTCAACATTATCAGGGTCTTCAGAGGCTACTGTAACAAGAGATCATGGACGTGGCAGTGGACGCGGCAAGACAGTTGGACCGTCCAGAGGCCGAGGTCGGGGGGGAGCCGTGCCTCCTCCAATCGAGATGGTTGCCAGTGGTCCCTTTTCCATGGGTCCTGCTCTAGCTGGAACCCAAGCCTCACGCCACCCAGCTCCTCGCGCAGCCGAATCCATGCTCGCGAATCCATCTTCCGCTACAGCAAATGCTGCTCTCGGTCAAAATCTGACACAAACAGCTGCTCCAACCTTGCTGAAAAGCAAAGGCAAAGAGAAAACAACCAAGATCAAGCATGAAGAAGAAGAAGGAGAAGCGTATTCAGATCCAGACGAGGGAGTGGAAATCATCGACATGAATAAAATCAGGGATATGGATTGGATGGCCCCTGACGCACTGAGAGAGGAGAAGAAGAGGGAAAAGGTAAAGAAGAAGGAGAGAGAATCTGATGTGGTCGGTGGGTCGTCTTTCAATTGACTTTTTTTTTTTTTTTTCCTCGACTCAAAAAAAAAAAAGGTCGCTTACACATGTCTTCTTTGATGGACAGATTTGAAAAATGCAATAGATTTGAGTGAGAGCGAAGAAGAGGAGGAAATGGAAGATCTCATCGAAGATTTTGCCACCAAGAACGACATGGAGGATGTAGTACGGATTCTCTTCCATTCTCTCATGATTGACATCTCACTTGTCACTCCTCTATAGGACCCCCTCCCTCGTGAAGACCGTCTCTACTTCTTCCAGTTCCCTCGTTATTTGCCCACATTCACACATCAGAAACCAGAGTCCTCGCCTCTCACTGTGGAACCTCCCACAGCTGAACCATCAGCTAAAAAAGTATCTTTTGCGGCAGATACAAAGCCTGCTGCAACCTCCGACTCTTCTCGGCCCTCAACGGCACCACCTGAATCTTCTCAAAGGGAGGAGGAGCATGTCGATGGCATCATCGGCCAGCTAGAGGTGTACAAAAGTGGAGCCGTCAAAATTCGCTTGACCAATGGCGCCTTGCTTGAGGTAAAGATCCTTTTTTTTCCCCCCTCCCGGATTTCATGCCACAGTAGTCAATGTACCTCCCCCAGGTCAATGCAGCCACTCAGCCTTCCTTTCTCCAACAAGCCGTGCATTTGGATATGGCCAGTCATCAACTCACCGTTCTTGGACAAGTCAATAAACAGTTTGTCGTTTCGCCGGACATTGATGCTTTACTAGACACAATTGCACGCAAGGCAGAGGACGCTGACAAAGCTATGGACATAACATAACATAACGCGTACGCGTACTTTGGAGATAGATTGGACATTCCTGTGCTGTGTGCTTCATACAGATACAAGTTATTCATACATTATGGACTTGGCTATTGACAGCTCATACATTACATCGCGGAAACCCTGCAAAAAGGAGAACCAACAAGGCGTATATCATGGGGAAAAATTTCATGGGCGAAAATCGGATGCAAAATTGCTCCATATATCGCTCTGGGACATGATGATGTCTTCGGACGGATAGCCTCGATGATGTGACAGCTGCATAGGCTGAAATGGTGCATTCCCATTCGGAATGGTGCTGAAATCCATGATAAAGTCGATTGGATGAACTGGTTGTAGATGGGAGTGCCCTAAACCGAATGGTTGTTGCCAAAACTGAATTGGGGGATACACATGAGATGTCTGATAATCTGGATGCACCTCCCCTGACGTCAAGGATGGTGGGGGAGCATGAAGTGTATTTGAGGAAGACAGTGAATTCTGATTCGAGGGAACTGAATATGGCAGATACGAGGCATGATTCACCACCGTAGGTTGTACTTGCGGTTGCGGTAGGCTTTGGGGATGGTTCGAGAGGGTCATAGAAATTTGAGGTGGAACATAATCATAATGGTCGTGCTTTTTATGACCTGAGTTGGCTTCTTGATAATACTTGTTCAGCATCTCGACAGCGCCAGCTCGAGATGGCATCGGTGCAGGGGCTGTGGTTGGCGAAACACGTTTGGAGCTCAAAGGATCCGGACTTGCACTCATACTATTTGGTGAGCTGTTAGTAGACTTGGAAACAATGAGAGATCTTCGACCGCCAAGGACGTCCAGAGCATCTGGTTCAGATTCATCCGTCTGTTGCCTGAAAACTTTACCAAGACCTCTGCTATGAGCTTCCAGAGATTCTTCTGCCCTTTCAACAAGCTTTTGCATATGTCGCTGTGAGCACATGTGAACTGGGGTGCAACAGGGCATCACGAGGAGAGCAAAACCTACCAAAGAAGCTTCTGAGCGACATGGTCGGGAACCTTCATCGTACAGGATAAGAGCTTCTTTGAGGTCTACGTAACACTCTGTAGCCAAAGAAAAGCCGGGGCATTCAACGACTACGGCACTCAGTACAATCTACGATGGAATCAAACTAGCCATTCAAGGGCAAAGCAAAGAACAAACTTACACAAGAAGAATAGACGGCCGTCCAAAAGTACCACCCTTGTCGGACAATTTTACTGTGTTTGGCATACAAGCCGTGAATATGTTGACAGATGGTTCTGGCAGATGTGATGACGGCATAAACTGATGGCGCGTATTTGTGCTTGAATGGATCACTTGGATTTTGTCGAAGCGCCTGGGCGAAGTAGCTTCGATGTATATAAAGCAGATCTGATGGTTTATCAATCGACCGCTAGGGATGCTAAACATTTTACGAACTGGATTCTTTCATGAAACGAGCACAAGCCTGTTCACAGGCCAGCTTTGTATCATCAGGCCAACCATATGGGCTTTTCGGATTCGCTGGAGTCCACAAGTGTTCAGGTGGGATGATACCGCGCAGTCGTTTGTCTATCTCAAGAAGCTCAGAATAAGGTGGCGTTTTGATCGCAAAGACATGATCTGCAGATACAGTAAGACAAGTTATGCAGTATTGTGTTCTCCAATTCTGATCTTCATAGCAGTTTGTAAAGGGATGACAGACTATCATTGTATATGGAAACTCACATCCTGATTCCAACTGACCACGAGTATTTTTATAGGCATAAAGATCATCAGGAAGCTTGCAGTCGGTGTGGTCAATGGTCAGACAGCCTGGTCGACCGTTGACGATGGCCTTGGATGGGTAAGGAAAGAAAAAGAGGTAATGTTTAAACACATACGGTATATGTATCCCATGTCCAGATGCACCAGAAGATCTATATTTCGATAAGTCAGGACACGTCACAAACACGATGAGAGGCGACACACACTACGTCGACGCTGAATTTCGTCATGAGGTAGGCTCCAGCCTCCACTGTCACGCTCTAGACAGCGTCAATTGACGAGGAAAGAGGTCCAAATAAAGTGCTTACGCAATCCAATCTTGGGAAGGTATATCAGTCAAAAAATTCTCATTGAATTGATGGAACCAACCATTTGGGCAACTCTAGCGGCCAAACCAGTTATGAGCCAGCGTTCTTCGTTCGCAGATCGGTCCGAGTTAAATAGGAAACGAATCATCATGAAGAGTGCCTCACAAGTCCCGACAGTTGCATTTGTCAACATCGAGTCGAGAGAGATAGCAGCACGCGCCAGATGGTGATATCGAGCTGATAACAAGTGGGTGTTTTCGTTTGATGACTCATCGTAAAGAGCACCATTGGCAAGCACAATGAAGAACACGGATAAACTGTGTGAATGTATGATGTCGACACTGGGAACGCCAGTCGTACCATAGATGGGATCTAAAAACGTCCGGATAAAAAGATCACGAGAAAATGGATTATACCTGGGCAAAAGAAGTAGGCGTCAGGGAAGCGACACTCAAAAAAAAGCTCACATCCATGAAGTGTACTCATAATAGGTGTCAAAGAGATGAAGGGCCCTTTCTCGTGACGGTATGAAATATAGAAAGTAGGTCTTGAGATAGGAAGCATCTCTGAGACCGTAGGGGAAAGCCGTGGCAAGCTCCTTGATTTCCTGCGGAAAATCAAGGTCCTTCAAGCGATATTTGTTTTCGTCATAAATTGACTAGTAAACATGTCGGAAAATGAAGTGAGTATGATGTTCGGGAACATACAGGAAGTAAATCTTCTAGGTACTGCGAGAGAGAGCTTCTGAGAATCATAAATTACAAAAATATACTGTTCACACACCTCGGCACCCGCTGTCTCTCCACGATATCGCATTTGTCCTTCCTGACCTATTGCAAGAGAACCGATGCGATCTGTAACAAGTTTAACATCTGTTCCGTATCCGAGGCTCTCCTCAATTGTCTCAGGTGGTGAGTTCGGTTGGGCTTCATGATGGTTGTCCAGCTCTGCAGGAGATCCTGGCTTGAGAGGATGACTTTGAGGTTCAATCTGCTCTTGCTTCGTCGTATCCATATTCGAGAGTTGTGCTTGTGTCTGTAGTATCTGTTCGAGTTCTTGAACTCTAGAATTGAGGTACTTGACCTGTTCAGAGAGCTCCTCGGCGTGTGCCATGAGCACCCTGTAGCAGACGTCCGTTACACTGACATCTGGAAGTTCTGCAAATTTTTTCCCTACTTATTTCCCTTTGTCGCTGGTAGAATGCCTATGAATGTACATGAGAGAAGAGTCGTTTACCAAGAGAGTTTCAGAATTGCCTTCGGGACATATTGCAGCGCATCCCCGACTGCATATTGTACATCTCAATCATAGGTGGCATTGAATGTAAAAATACTCACCGAACACATGATTGACATGGAAAGGCCCTGGGAGGTATGATGTTTGAGATGTTCGATTATGAAAATGGGCAAGATTTTCTGAGCATACCGGTCACATTTGAGCTTTGATCTGAATATTGTATCAGATGATTCTACGGTGAGCAAGTGGAGGGAGACGAACCGTCTACATTCAGCGCAGGACAGAATTGATTTGCGAGAAGACCCTGTGGCTGACCTGTCCTGAACTACCATGATAGTAAGAGAGAAGTATACAAAGAATATAGATTGATGTGAATGACCGATTTGTTCGGTTGTCAAGGACATCCGGACAAATCTGAGACTTCGTAATCGAGCTGGAGACAAAAATTAGTCCAAAGGCTGCGAGGCTAAGATCGACGTACATACAAGGGAATTGCTAGACATTGCATCATCAGCCAGCTGGTGATCTTTCAGGTTCCAGAAGCCCAATTGAGGTGTCGGCACACCGAAAAGATATAGATAATCTCTATGTCAGGAAAATTTTTATCGGTCCGGATGCCTTTTTTGACTAAAGTCTCGGCATCTGTCCGAACTTGTTGTTCATCGTAAGAACTTACAAATTTGTTGCTTTCTTATAGATTTTCGTATCCGATGTAGAGACTACTGACACGTAACGTCAGTATGCCGCTGCATACAGCGCGACCTCTGCAAAATGACCTCCTGTCGCATCTGCTGTGGAGGATTTGGGGCACGTCGATTCCAAGTCGATTCCAAGTCTTCTTTCACACATCCACTTTTCTTCCGAAGGTCTATCTATTACGGCTCTTTCCGGATTGATTGATGGCATCCAGAACCGCAAGAACCTTCGGGGGTAGATTAGAAAAGATATTGGACAATTCGCTCAAAATCAGATGTATTAATCATTTTCAGTACGGACTCTACTTGAGTTCATTAAACATTGCTATCGACGCCTCCAACGTCGCAACCTCAGCTTCAAACAGCTTGCGCTATAATCATATCAGCACACGCAGTTATTCAACATCTGTGCAACGCACCTTCTCCTCGTTAGCCAACCTCACACTTTCCGGAACAGTCTCCATGTAATCAGGCTGCGCCTCCGTCTTGACAATCTTGGCTTGGTTCAACAAGGCAATATCGAGCTTTTTCTTACATTTCCCAATCTCTACATCAAGATCGACCAAGCCCTTGACGAGGGTATGTATAGTCACAAAAGCAGTGACGACACTTGCTCCACATCCTTCGGGTATCTCACTGGCTGAACGGACGACCTGTGCACTCTTACAGCCTTTGATGAGGGTTACAATTGTTGGGATTTGGGATTCTAGTAGGGTAGCCTCAGCATCATTTTGAACGTGAATGAAGACTGGAAGAACCGGCATCAATGTTGTTTCTGGAACCAGCATTGAATCACATACATTGAATGCTGTTCTGGAGGTTGTATGATGCCGCCAATGAACGGCCCGTTTTAAGCGTTGAGAATACAAGGTCAAACTCTTGATCTTCCTCCTTAAACACAAAGTCAGGATCCTATCCAATCCTGAATGAGCAATATAATGTCAAAAAAGACTAATCTGCGCACCGAGATGGGGAAAGAAGACAGCATAATCGATAGAGTTGAATCATTCGGCATTCTAGGCAACCTTTGCCAAAGTTCTTCCGTAACAAAAGGCATGAAAGGATGAAGCAGGCGTAAGCCATAATCCAAACAAGTATACAACGTCTGTTGGGCAGACTTTTTTCTTTCCAGTGGTGTTGACTCTTCAGTCATGGGCTTCATAGCTTCCTACACAATACGATGAGTTATTGCGAAAACAGTAATGGGATACTCGAAGAGACATACGATGTAGACATCACAAAGCTCGTACAGCCAGAAATTATGCGCCGATGTTGTTGCAGCCATAAAGTTACGATCCGTAAGATGCTGATTTACTTCAGTAGCAGCGATGTTCAGCTTGTGTAAAATCCACTTCTCGACCAGCGATTCTTTCCCAGTCGGCTGCGAGGACAATTATCAACGAAATGCTCAAGAGACAGAAAAGTAATAGGGACACTCACCTTAATACGGGGCTGAGGTACAAACGCTTCATCCAGCTTCAACATTGCAAACTTGGTCGCATTAAAAATCTTATTGCAAAATTTCCTATAACCCTCCACTCTCAAAATTTCCAAATTGATATCTCTCCCTCCTCCGCTATATGTACACAGGGCAAACCTCAAGGCATCCGTGCCACACTGTGGAATACCTTTAGGAAAATCTTTCTTCTGTCCATCTCTTGCTTTGACAATTTCTCTATCATCCAAATTCCCCTCATAGAGTTTATCGTGTAGTTGGGCAAGGGGAAGTCCCTGAATAACGTCGATAGGATCAATAACGTTTCCCAAAGATTTGGACATTTTACGGCCGTGAGCGTCACGAATCATAGCATGGCAGTAAACTTCTCGAAATGGCATTTGGCCCGTGAGTTTGATACCAAGGAGGACCATACGCGCGACCCAGAAGAAAAGGATATCCCAACCAGTTTCAAGGACAGATGACGGATAAAAGTATTTGAGATCGTCAGTCTATGAATCTACCTAAGCATTCCAAAAGATTGAAAGCTAATAAACAGCCATACCTTGTCTGGCCAACCCATGATAGAAAATGGCCAAAGTCCAGAAGAGAACCAAGTGTCGAGAACATCCTCATCCTGCTCTAGAGTGAAAGGAACTCCATTGGCGAGGATTTCAGCACGTTCATTCGCTTGATCAATTGTCCTTCCAACCACCCAATTCTTACCGTCATTAATCTTTCAAAAGTAAATCAGGTTGATTCAATCACCAATGGCAAGCCGAAATCACATACATCCTGTTCCTGTCCATCGATGCGAACAAAGTAGGCTGGGCATCGATGACCCCACCATAGCTGACGCGATATACACCAGTCCTGGATACCTTCTAACCAACGATACCATTCATTTTCCGACTGCTTTGGTTGGATCAACAATTCGCCCGCTCTGGTGCGCTATTTCATCGTCAATTACGAAGCTTAGCAGCCGGGAATATCAGAAGTTTCCTTACTTTGATAGCTTCCTCTGCTAATGGCTTACAGTTGACCCACCACTGCGGTTTCAGAATCGGCTCAATTATATCTCCCGACTTGCTACAAATTGGGATCTGCATTGCGTTATCTTTCGTCTCAACATACAACCCTAATTCCTTGAGAGCCTTGATGATAGCTACCCGTGCATGGAAGCGTTTCATCCCCTAAATCATTATGACATCCTCGTCATTATGAAACGTCTAGGATCCCACATACTTTGAATTTGTCACCCGCGTTCGCATTTAGCGTCCCATCATCATTCAGAATATTCACAAATTCCAATCCATGCCGCAATCC
>Ga0153987_1000497_pt1 | contig 12319 bp, 12 predicted proteins | sample TSNC071MetaG_FD_102279 | JGI IMG/M metagenome (GOLD analysis project Ga0153987, IMG submission 102279) | Attine ant fungus gardens microbial communities from North Carolina, USA - TSNC071 MetaG | ecosystem: Host-associated > Fungi > Mycelium > Unclassified | place: USA: North Carolina, William B...
AGAACTCGACAAGAGTCCTCCTAGTATTCTCTACCTATTTATACAAGAGATCTACTAGGTATCACATGTGACTAGGTACTCTATTATTATCTATGTATTTCCTATGTCTATTTGTTAACATGTGTTGAATGTCCAACTGTCGTATGTCCATGTCATGTACCTGACAGGACTGTTCCCATGTTGTCCTATTAATATTAATACCTCCCAGGGTGTCACTGCTAACTCCCACAGCTGTCCATCAATGACAGCCACCGTCCCCTGATGTCAGAAGGCCTGTCCAAGGCAAATCATAACAGTCTGCTATCATTTTGATATTTTCTTTCCACGTTGCCCAGTTTGCTCCATTGAGTTTGTCTGTGTCTCCAAAGAAAGATGGCATTCTAGTCGATGTCATATTATCAAGTTGAACGTTATGCTGTGGTATTGTCTGTATAGATGTCTGGGGGCCAGGGCCCATAACCTAAAAGATTACAGGCTCAGACATCACTAAAGTGGTAACAACTAAATTACTATACCTAAAAGATTACAGGCTGTGCAGTACATCATTAGGAAGGAGTACTATCAACTGGTAAGGAAGAGTACATACCTTAGATGTTACTCAAGTGGTAATGGCTGAGGTATGTCTATTACTTGAAAGGTTTAAGTACTTTGCTGAAGTTTGGAAGAGTAGTACATGATGTGACTTATCACCTGAGACAGTAACACTAGGTCTCACTCCTTGTTCCCCAATGTCTCAGATGTGCACGGCAGACCATTCCAACAAGTATAACAGTGACAATTGGTGTAGCTATAGATGACCTGGTTAGGTGGTGGCATAGCTATGTCTGTATTGGCTAAGTGTGACTGTGTGACAAGTCTAAATGACTTGACAGGTGACTTGACATCCCAATTCAAATGGTGACTTGACATTTAAATATCTGCTGTGTAACATTATACACATTTCTAGTGGTCTGTGCACCTCTTCTTCTGCACTCCCAACCAAATCCTGTGTGACATGACATATGACATGACTTCCCATGCTATAAATAGAAAAAGATATTTAAAAGAAAAGAAAAATAGAAATGAACTTAGTGCAGAAAGGGCAGTTCATGACAAATATCCAATATTCAAGCAGCAACTTGACATCTAGATATCCACCATGCATGAATGGATGAATTTCCTGCTTAGGGTTTACTGAGGGCAAGGCTGGCATCAGTCACCCTTGATCTGTATTTCTCAACCAGGAGGGTCATCCTTCTTTGATATAGAAATTTCTTCGTTTCTTCCTTCTGAAAATTTCTTCCAAAATTTTATGCTAATGATGGTACATAGATGATAATGATATCTGATATCAGAAATCATCCCATTCATTTCTGAACTTTGAATTATTAGCAACTGCCCCTTTACAAGATATATTGCTAGGTCAGCAACAGACAAACACTATTGGCTCGACCCTTTTCAACACGGTGACTGCCCTCTCTTAATTAGAAACCCACACCTAAACCTGATCACCACGGTTCCGTGCTTCTGCGAGACTCAACTGAATGGCTGTTTTCAGGTCATCGTCTGCTTTATAGCCGGATCTCGTGGGATGAGACGACACAGTTGGGACCCATCTCTGTGACACCGGGGATGATACAACTGACGTCGTGTTGTGAGAACCCTGCGATGAAATCATACGATCCTTTCCCCATGCCGATGACCGAGAATTGAGCCGTGGAGGGGATCTAGAACCCTGTGCTAGGTTGTTGACGGAGCTATGGCTCACACTGATGGGGGGAAAATGAGCCTCATCGCTGGTATTGAGCAATGGTACTGGAGAAAAATCAGAAAACTGTGCATCATCATTTTCATGCGAACTGGAAGAAGACCCAGATGCAGGTATGGGGTCGTTATCTGAGTGTTGATCTTTAATGGACAGTGCGTCTTCGGTATCCCATCCAAATACGCCTTCTTCAGCTTCTTCAGCCACAAGAGGGTCTTGATGAATCAAAGGTACCAGGGGAGGAGAGTCGTGAGACATACTGACTTCTCCTCCGGACTTAGGATTATTGTCCTCCTGGCTAAGCATGATGACATATTCCAGAGCTTCCTGTTCAGTAAGACCAAGTAGACTGAGGCTTTCCTGATGCTCTCTGGCTGTCCCATATTCATGATCTGGTTTTTTTTCCAGCTGCCGCTCCAGTAGATGACGGGAGTCAGCAATATTCTGCTTCAATTCGACTGCATCTAATAGAGTCGTCAGCTTGATTATCCAGGAAAGCAACAACAAAGAATTCACCCAACCATTTCCCTCCAGCATTCTTCTTCTTTCTGACACCACCACCCAGGTGGAGTCGATGTCGCCCTCTCACGCTACTGATACCCTTGCCAATCGGCCCTGCTTTCCAAGCAAGAACTGCGTTGCCCACATTCACAATTAAAACATCGCGATCAGGACTGACAAGGATCTGGCGCACTCGACCATCGTCGTTGGGATCAATAGGGGGCAGGTATCTATGTCCTCGAATTCGTGGTATTGGATTGGGGAAACTTCGTAATTTACGGAAGGTGAGGCCGTCAAAGACGTGGGTTTCTCCTCGGGCGCTACCAGTGATGAGAGTAATTCCGTCCCAGTGAATAGCTGTCACAGCAGAACCATCGACATGGGCCTCAAAGTGGCGCACAGGAAGGACGGCTGTTTCTGTATCTGAGTCCTTTCCTTGCCAGTCATAGACACCAATGCATCCCACACGATCACCGACAAGTACAAAGCTGCACTGATTAGCTCGAGTAGCGAAAAATGGGCGAACACAGGAAACAACTCCAAATCTCTCGTCGCCAAACGCTTCTGTGCGGGGAGACGAAATGCAATCACTGCCAACATCGAGGAAAATCTTATGAAAATAAGTATCGTGTTCATACGCAACAAGCACAGCTGACTGCGCTGACGAAGCACTATTATCAAGGCAAAGGCAGGTGACAGACCATTCTTCACGAGGAATCGTGTAATCCACTGGACACGGAACGACTAATGAATGAATCTCTTCTAGCGCATCCCTTTCTCTAGGCGATTTGGGATTTGAATTTACAACCTGTTTGAAGCCATTGAAGATGATAATGCTTCCGCTTTGTGTGCAGCCCGCAATAATACCCTTGTTAGATACGGCCGTGGTAACCTTGATCACAGGATCTGTGACAAGTTCGCGAGCTCGTTGCTGTTCTGAAGACCAGAGGCATCGCATCTTGCGTGTATCCCATAGTTTTATGCGTCCATCAGCACCACCCGTGACTGCAAGATCAATGCCATCCCAAGCAGCATCCAGTACGGATCCCTCATGTTCATCGTCAATGAGGCACCTGGTCAACTCAAAGTTAACACCCCTTCGTGACGGATCTATAGCCTTGTTTGCCACGGCGATAGCAACTTGGCCATTACGGATGCCCCAAAGCACCTTCGCAGTTCCACCTTCCGACATCAGTAGACAAGTGGATACATTTGGAGCGAATTCAACGTTGGGATTACCAAGACCGATTCCAAGGCGTGGTCCAGTGGGATTGAGGTATCCTGAAAGAATTCTGCCAGTAAGGGGAAGCGAACGTGAAACAATCCCATAAAATGTAGAAGCACACAATAATGCTGATTGAGCTGGCATGAGATGCATCGAAGAGACCGTTGAGTGGACAGGAACATGACGTATAGTTGCATTACGGGAAAATGCCCATTTCCTACCGAAAACAGATGTCAGAAATGGCAGAACATTGTGCCGCACATGAGTTGGACTATTTCACAAAATAATGATAATCCACCCACTTGCAGAGATTAAATCGGATCATGAACTCTTGTCTCCACGTCTGAGCCTCGCGCCGGAGGAGTAATCGTCTATGAGACTCGTATAGTTCATTCTCGAAATCGATTCCCAGGAACTGTTGCACGAAAGCGTGGTACCATGTACCATCATCTTTTACGTGCTCGTAGAGATGTTTATTAACCAACAAGAGTGTTCGAAGAGAGGAGGGGTCAAGATAGGAAGTAATCCGTGAAAGGACTTCCTCAGGGATAGTAATGAGATCATGTTGGGTGCCATATTGGAGTTCGGTGCTGGAGTTAGATTGTGCAACGAGTTTCTCTGAGGTTTTCTGGGAAACTTTGTTGGGGCTACTGAGCATAAAACTGGAGAGATACTAAATGTACGGTGTGCTACGCAGACTCAGAGCGATGTGCACTGGCTGCAAGATGGCTGTTCAAAATGCGTTTGTGTTTGGTTCTACTTCTTATCAACATCTTACTGATGACATCACTAATCGATTGACCGATATAGTATGACAAGGCTTTTTTTGGAGCATGTACTGTAGATCTATACAGCTTATATCTCATTGCCCCTCAGTTCATGTCATCTGCAGAAATTCACCTTTCAAGCACACATCTTGATCTTAGTAGTAGCCCAGAATGAATAGGATCGGAGTTTCTGCTTATTGAGCCACGATGTTCAAAATGCCTGGCTGCGTATATTTGCGGCCTCCAGACACCTAATACTCGGTAATGATACCATTTTCACACTTCCAGTCACCCTCAAGCTCGTCCCCAATGCTTCAGATTATTCCACAATTGTGACAAATGTTAAGCTCATTTACGCAATAAGGGCATGAAGGCAGACTATCCCCGCCGAACCTCGGAGGTGAATCACTCTATGGTTCCACTGGAAGGTCCATAAATGAACATGAGGTAAGGTAATCAATTTGCTACCACCATCGATCTGCCTTCATAAAAACACAGCAGATCCTCATGGCCGATCTCACTAGGTGTCTAGATCGTGAAGCTTTGAGTATAGTTATATGCTTGCGGGGAAATAAATAGTCTCCGATCTTAGTATTCATCATTTGTATTTATCTGAAATTGCCAAGTTATAATGCATGCTACTAGTCCTCGCGCGGAATTGTGCGCTACCTCTGCGCACCGTTCTTATTCAGTATCATCTTGAAAACTTGGCTGATTATTACAGGTGATTTTGTAAGGGCGCCAAAACCCTACCCCACAAACACACATCAGAAATGGCGAAGCATGTCGGCGCCCGTGATTTTTGGTCGTTCTACCGACCTCGAAACGTGTGGCATCAAAATGATAGATGCAGCGTGTTTTTCATATCCTACTCCATCAAACACGAGATTTACATCCAGTCCGCATTTCCGTTTCGTTTTGGTCAGAGTCACACATTATATCATCGAAATATCACTGAATATAATTATGAAAGCATCAATTAGGGTAATAATCCAATATTGCACGCGGGACAGCCACACCCCTATAGGATAATTATCTCGCAGCCCCATCGCTTCACCCTTTCTCGTCCCATGGATACCCATTTTCATCGAATGACTAATTTCCTCATGTCGCCACACAACCTCAACGAGGCGTTGAAGCTTAGACAAAAGGGTTTTCAGGGGTTCAACGATATAAAGCCTGACTTGTCGACCCTATCTGGATTCGTTCCCCAGCTTCACTTTTCCCACTAAAATTATAGCCACTTCATTCTCTCGCTACTGTCAACTTTCACGCTGAACAATGCTCGGCGCATTTAGGATCAAACCTTTCGATCTCCAACCCATCTACGAGGAGTGGCAGGATGGTCCCTGTTTCAATGGCAATCCAAAAGATATCTCAGTAGAGGAATGGTTGAATAAAATCAAGGAAGGATGTATAAAGCGCGGCGTCCCAGAAGAATACTGGTATAAAGTAGCGCAACATTTTATGGGTCCCAAAGCGAGGGCAAGGCCAGTTGAGCTCTTCTTTCAAACAAGCGGCAACCTGACAGAGCCTCATAGACTAGATGAGCTCAAACAAGTAATCTCTAAAGTCCACGGCGGAAAGTACCGGTGGACCTGGAAGAAGTTCCGTATTGCCCTTCTCAACATGGGTTGTATGTTCCTTTCCGCTCTTGGTATCACCTCCGGGCCACTAACCCAGGCTTGAAAGGGGAAATCGACAAGGACGAGAAGAAGACAATCAACGTCCCAGTTAAATCATTTGGTCTCTGGTTCACACGCAGGAAAGATGGGTCTGAAGCCAACCTGACGGAAGAACCTGAACAGGAAGCAGTTGACAAAGAATCCTCGCGCTTTTCGTGGCGGAAGTCAAGCAGACGAGGCTCGATTCTCGAATCATCACATTCCGAGGTTACTAAAAGCAACAGTCAGCCAGTCCCACGCCCCTCGGCAAGACGCTCGGCGACAGTACACCTGGAGGTAACCCAGCATCCAGGTTCAGGAAAAGTACATTCCGAAAGCGCCGTCACCTGCAGAACCAACCCATCGCCTCCAACTCGGTCACAGACTACTCCAGCAATTGAGATCGTTAGTCCAGAAGTACATTCAAGTGAAGGTATACTCTTTCAACGATCAATCAAAGCACCCAGCACTGAAATCAAATGTTCATAGTAAATACAACGCAAGCACCTCTTTGGCTTCTGAATGCCTGCAATGCGCTTGATTTTATTACTAGCGAGCATCCCAAGGCCATGAGCGTGTTGAGTGCCATTCTCATCACTGTCGGTTCAATACCTGCAATCCCTGCCATAAGTGCAGGCGCAGGTGGGGCTGTTCTTGCTTCGGGAGCCGCACATGCTGTCGGTGCGATCGCGGTCGGAATTGGGCAGGCACTCAGTATAAGCGCCAAGAACCAAAGCCAGAACCAAGGAAACTCAAACGTCATTGTACATCAGAAGTAAACGGGTTGAAACGTGTAGATTCTGAGTCATATCTATTCTTCATGAATTATGGAGCGGTCCTTTTTACCTTAGCTTGGATTATGGTTGGATCATGCTCTGGCAAAAGAGAAGTCTTCTGAACATAAATCGTTATCTAGATTGAAACATGTACTGTACCTGAGTCTTGTAAAAATTTGCTCTTCTCACGGAGCTTAGGTGAAACCCAACATTTTTCCGATTCGTCAAATACATAGTTTGACTCGTGCCATGGCTCCCCATTCGTGAAAATTCGCCCTTTTTTCAAATACTGCATATCAACCGGTATTTGTGCTTCCTCACAGACAGTTCGAAAGGGTAACGGAACGGGCACACGAAAAGCAAGAGAAAACCATTTCTCTGGGTCGCCAAATTTGATGTATCGCTAAAAAAAGGACATCAGATCGAAAGTATGAGGCAAGAATCATCCATACTCTGAGTGAAATCTCTAATGAATGCAAGAAAGTTTTGTTCCTTGCGGCCACGATTGTTTCAACAGCTTTGACCTCTTCAATTGGCAGTTTTTTCGCGTGAAGATGATCACCAACAACAGGTGCTTACCCAACTTTCAATGACGTTGTACACTGGTTTCAAGAACTCTTACCATTGAGGCATTCCGCTAGATGAACCCGTAGCTGATGCTCATCGCCGGTAGAGAGCTTCAGTCGTAATAACGTCAGGGGCACCGTAGGCTAAACAAGATTCAGCTGGGCCAGAATGACAGAATAGGACCGATATAGACATACTGAAGACCCAAGTACCTCCCATTCGGTTTTTGTCTTCTTTCCATTAGGGTCGAGATGGAGGCGACCACCAAGCAGTGAAAGTCCTGTTTCTATAAGGCCAGAGGTTTCCCTGAACTTTTCTCGTCCACCATATACCAAGGCGAGATATGTTTTGGGGATGTAACCCTGAGCAAACTTGTCTGAAAGCTTCTGGAGCCACGTTTTCGTAGTTGCGAGTAGGAGTGCCCCAGTAGTATTCTAGAATCAGATGTATCAACTCAACAGGTTGAAAGTAAAAAATATATGGTGAACCTTATCCAACCAATGAGCTGCAAGTGGAGGATGACGCATGGTAAGCTTGTGCTGAAGACCTTATCGGATCAACGTTCGAAACCAGACGCAGAAGGCATCTATAAAGTCACCCACCTTTGCAAAGAACATTATATCTTTCGTACTAAACACACATTGATGCCTAACTTCCTCCGTAAGAGCAATTGACCTACCTTCGCTGAAGTGCTGTACGACATTTGACAAGTCATGTCGGGGGGTTTGTCAACGAGAAAAAAAGCTCTATCATAGTACAGAAGACAATAATCAGCCATGAGGGCTGCCTGTTTGATGCTTTTCGGCTTGACCGGCAAAGGCAGCTTCATACTTGAAGATATGGGTGCTGAAAAAATAAAAAATAAAGGCTTATGTAACCCACAGTCACTCGGTAGATTAAGCTGCTGTCGTCTTACAAATTTTTTAGTATTTATGTTCCGCAACAAGGAGACTAATGAGTTAACACACAGAGGATCTACACGGTGAGAAGTTGGTGGTTGACAAGTCATCAACAGTTCCTTCGCGACAGGAATCATACATATGGAGAATAGACTGCAGGCACAGCAAGCACAGAGTCATCAGCACTCAACGTAGACACGAGAACTTGATATATAACATTTGAGTGCGCCCACTGAGTGCAGACGGTCTGTGACTACGTGAAGCGAGATGAACACCAAGTCTCAGTACTAACTCCAACACTCCTCTATCAGTCGACCCTCGCGCACCATCGTCACCACGTATTTTTTCGCATCTTCTTCCGAATACCCGCCTTCAATTTCTGCGGCTTTCGCGAGGGCCGCTTTGACACCGGCAGGCATCTTATTCGAGGACCTGTCCAACATTAAAGAATTAACAAACAATGCCGACGATAAACAGGATGCGACAATATACCCCGAGACATAAACCCATGCCTTCTCATCTGTCAACAACTTCCATATTCTGAAGACGTCCTTCTCAATCAGATCTTGAACGTGTGTCCGCTTGACACCTTCGGGTCCGTCTCGGGAATGTGCCACCCGATAAACCAAACCGCGTTCTTCGGCATATGTTCTCCATTCTTCTGAGTAGTGTTCGTCTTTCGCAGCAGATCGACATCCAAAATACAGGGTATTTGCTGAGAGGTCTTAGCCTGAAAATTATCCATGAGAAGAATGGAACTTACACTGGGATCCGAGGCACAGTCGTTCTTCGATAATCGCCCGCATAGGCGCCACACCGGTACCAGGTCCAACACAAATGATCGGCGTATTGATCGAAGAGGGCAGCTTTATCAAACCCCTCTGAATCTCAATATTCAGCTTGGCTCCTACATGAAATGTACATCAATCTGTACTGTAAAAAATCACAAGTCCTGCTGAACCTGGTTTCAGTGTTGACAAGTAGCTTGTGCAAACACCCTTCCGTGGAACCTTGAGTTTGGTCCGGTATTTGACGATCGCAACACAAAGATGTATCTGTCGTGGATGTTCCTGGAGAAGAATTTTATGATGAGCTCATAGGGTTCAACGTAAGCTCACTTTTACTGAGCTTGCAATAGAGAACTGGCGAGGCCTCATAAAAGGAAACACGTCGAAGACATAATCTCTGGGTATTGAGACATGGCGAAATTCAGTCACGATCTCCCTTATTGTCCCTTTCACACGGTAACAATAATCGTATAATTCGTCCTGAACATATTAAGGATGGAATCAATATGAGAAAGCAATCAACTTACAGCCCCTTCTTTAGACAGAAATTCTCCTAATCTCTCCTTTTCCATATCATCAGAAGTAAAATCATGAAGATACTGAAAAAATGTCCGTCTCGGAACAGCATTAAAATCAAGGTAATAGGTAAAAAGTGTCCTGATTGTGAAGGTATCCAGAAGTGAGGCTGGAAGACTTTGATCTGGGATGCATGATTCAGCGAAAAAAGAGGATGTGGGTGATTATTGGACGGACCTCCAACCTTCTCTCTGATTGACAGAGGTTCATCTGCCATTTTGTCCCAACCGATTGAGACAAGGAACTCTTGAACCTCATCTGGATCCGCGAAAGGGTGAATGACAGCGAGATCTCCAGGAAAATAGCTGCTCTGAAATAAGCTGCGCCCAGACAAGCGAAGGAGAGAACATACATGATATCTCGCTGGGAATGTAATTCAATGTGACGAACGTCTTGATTCCAGTCTTGCGCCGTGAGCCTATCAATCTTATTCAGAGTCACAGGTAGAGAACCCGATGGATACATGGGAGGTAAGTCTACTTCTCCTTCGAGCGAATTCAAGATGACCCGTGGCGGTGGAAGTTTTGAGGTCGACGCAATGGGTATCGTGCCAGGAATAGGGAATAGCCTTAGCATCGCCTCCAAAAGGATATCTACCCAGGGTTCAAATGCTCCATCTAATCTATATAAATGATGACCAAAACCCCTCTTAATGACAACGGATTGAAAAGCTCACCCCAGAGAATGCTGTTCGTCACCCTCCCCACGTTCACAGATTTCAGTCGCACCAAGAGTCTTCAGTCGTTTGGACAAAAGTTTAGCAGGCCAACAAAACTTCTCATAGGACGTGTCGCCAAGCCCAAAAACAGCAAACGATAGGTCCTCGAAAGAATCCGTAGGTAACCGGGAAGAGAGCAACCTGTTCCATAAAGGAGTCATGGAACGCGGCTCAATGCCAGAGCCAGTAGTGGACACAATAAAAACAACAATCTCCTCCATGATGAGATTTTCCTGCCATAACGGAGACGGCTTCAGACAAGATATGTATTTCATCAACCTACACACCAGCGAGTAACAATCAACGCTCATGATTTGACTACGAAATTGAAGTCTTCTTGCCGCTCTGGCCACCCTGTCAGCGATATCCTGTGCATTCCCTGTTTCTGTTGCATAGAGAATGAGAAGTTGTCGTTCTTGATCATCGTGTGAGGAAGTGGAATCAAATGTGGACATGATTATTAGAATCAGGAATAAGTATTTATTTGTTTATCTCTTGGCTATTAGTTGGGCACCCATGAATCTTTCAGAAATTTGGCCTCCCCGAGCATTTCTGATTATTCTTTGCACCAGATATGGCACTACCATTTATTTGTTCAAAATGGCCCTTCAACCGGTCCCTCTCTGTCATGCAACAGTAACAAAGCCGACCTATACCTATCAACATTCACATTTCCACTATGTTGCCCAAATGATAGGATACACAGGTTCATCTCCGCAACCCGAACCATCAGGTCAATAATATGTCCGATTAAGAACCTATCGCAGAGGACCAGTCGTCCATGTATCCCAGCAATCAAGAGATCTTGGCTCTGCTGGAAGTGGCAAAGCAGAGGACGTATTTAATGCGCAGCAAGTAATTATGCTTTAGGTGCAGCAACTTCCAAAGGGGATCGTGAAGGCAAACCGTCGCATCTTCAACAATTGGCAGCAATTGTAGCGACACATCGTGTGTGTGAGGACTCACACACACGAAGAGAAAATCACAGTTCTCTGACGATGGATGTTGCGTCATTTGCAGAGTCTGTCGGTCGGCTATTATACGACTTGCCGGCGTCCTCCGAGTTTGCAACACTCAGAGGTTGGAGTTCTATCCAAGAGGGCTTTCCTATCCTTTGCTTTCATCCAGAACCAGCTAGAGGTCTGTCACTATGCACGCTACATGATGTCTTACGCAAATTCCAACCTCAAAACGAACGTGAACGTGTAACAGCTTTCGATTCCTGTGTGATCGACCTTTTGAAGTGGGACGAGCATGATTTGCGACTCAAATTAGGCCATCACTCTAGCAAGGTTAATCGGGTAATCCTGGAAGATAAAGTGTTTATAGCCCTTTGTGAGGAGTGTTTACCAGCAACTCAAACAACAGCCATCAACTGTCTTGGCCACGGAGCACCATGCTTCTTGATTCGTGTTCTAGGTATGCATTATCATCTACTGATTTTTGTTCTTGTGTAAGACTCATATCATATATGGGGCATGCAACCGCAAGATGAAATCGGCACACTCGTTTTTGAGTCCAAGGTTGGCAATGTGGATCAGCAAATATGCCTTGCAACTCTTGACTCTTCTTCCTATCGCAATACCAAACATTTGTCAAGCTCGTCTCTGGTTCACATTCGTAGGACATCTAGGAGCATTTGGCAGCTTAAGGACTAGCTCTCAAGCTGTATGGCACTGCAAATATAGTTGGTACACCAATTACTTATGTTGTTTTACAGGAGGTGCTTCGAAAGATCATTATCATCCAAGGAATACGTAGATCTTGAACTAATGACATTATGATTCATTATGATTCGGACAAATTTACCACACAAATTGCCAGACCTCAGGGTGATTGATTGGGTAGGGAAGGCAAATCAGGTGTGTTTGATACCATCCTGGTTGCCTTCCGAGGGTAGTAGAAAGGCATAGAAGGTTTTATAATACCCTGAGGGTACACCCTATCCCTGGTGGGCCCTATATGCAATGAGGAAATTACCTGATTGATATTTTATGTCATGCCATTAGGTCCTAAAATATGTTTGACTTCATACATGGGTCTTGGCTTGCACAAAAATAGTTTGAAATGTGGCTAGTTTATGAGTTTGGATAG
>Ga0153987_1000498_pt1 | contig 12298 bp, 9 predicted proteins | sample TSNC071MetaG_FD_102279 | JGI IMG/M metagenome (GOLD analysis project Ga0153987, IMG submission 102279) | Attine ant fungus gardens microbial communities from North Carolina, USA - TSNC071 MetaG | ecosystem: Host-associated > Fungi > Mycelium > Unclassified | place: USA: North Carolina, William B...
GCACAGACCATCTCATTTCTGTATATAAGACTCCCCAGTCTGAGGATTAGACCTCAGACTTAACAACATCTTTTGTTACTCGTCTTAACTCTGCTTTATAAGCCTTACTTTGTTGAAACTCTCTCCAAGTCAATCACAAACCAAGTAAGTGACCATTTGTGATATAAAGCCTTGAATGAGACAGAGAGGAATTATAAAACACACGACAAGGAAATGCTGGGTGTGATAAGGTGCTTAGAGGCATGGAGGCACTTCTTGGAAGGTGCCAAGATGAAGTTTGAAATCTGGATGGACCATAAGAACTTAGAATACTTCATGAGTAACCAAAACCTTAACCATAGACAAGCACGATGGGCTCTCTATCTATCTAGGTTTGATTTTATACTTAGACATATTCCAGGTAGTAAAATGGGGAAAGCAGATGGGCTGAGTAGGAGAAGCAACTGGGAAAAGGAGGTAGAAGGAGACAATGAGGAGAGGACACTCCTGAAACCTGAGTGGGTAAGGAGTATACAAGCAGGAGAAGTGATCGTAGAAGGAGTAGATATTTTGGAAAAGATTAGAAAGTCAGAAGCCAAGGATGACGAGGTCATAAAGGCAGTTGAAGAAATGAAGAAGGCAGGAGTGAAAATGCTGAGAGATGAGGAATGAAGAGAAGAAGACAGTCTAATGTTAAAAGAGGAAAAGGTGTATGTACCAAAATATGAGGCACTTAAAGTAGAGATAATTAGGCTGCATCATAACACGTCTATGGGGGAACATAGAGGACAGTGGAAGACGGCTGAGATGGTAACCAGAAACTTCTGGTGGCCAGGGGTGATGAGAGAGGTGAAGTGGTATGTGGAGGGATGCAACACCTGCCAAAGGAATAAAAATCGCACCAAGCAGCCGGCAGGGAAATTAATGCCCAACTCAATACCTGATAAGATGTAGACGCACATATCAGCAGACTTCATCACAAAGCTACCACTGGTCCAAGAGTATGACAGTATTCTAGTAGTAGTAGATCAGTTTACAAAGATGGTGCACTTTGTGCCCACAACTGAGAAAACTATGGCAGAAGGGTTGGCTAGGCTGTTTAGGAATAATGTATGGCAATTACATGGACTGTCTGAAAGTATCATTTCAGACAGGGGTCCACAATTCATGGCAGGATTAATGAGGGAGTTGAATGAGATGCTGGGGATAAAGACTAAGCTGTCAACGGTGTTCTACCCACAAACTGATGGACAGACTGAGAGGATGAACCAAGAGTTAGAACAATACCTCTGGATACTCAGGACCATTGGCCGGAATGGCTGGGCATGGCAGAGTTTGCCTACAACAACAAGGCACATACTGGTACAAAGGTATCACCTTTTGAGACAAATAGTGGTCAGAATCCGAGGATGGGGTTCAAGCTAAGGAAGAAGGGGAAGTTTGAGGGGGCAGAGAAGTTTGCAAAGAGGATGAAGGAAGTACAGGAAGAGGCCAATGCGGCACTAGGTAAAGCACAAGAAGACATGAGAAGATATATGGACAGGCATAGGTTGGAGGCAGTAGGACATAAAGTTGGGGACTTGGTACTACTCAGCACTAAGGACCTTAAGTGGTAAATAGTTGGATAGCACTCGGAGAAGCTGGTCAAACAGTTTTCAAGGCCTTACAAAATGAAGGCTATTATCTCTAGTAATGTAGTAGAGTTAGAACTACCAACCATGGTTAAAATACATCTGGTAGTAAATGTTAGTTGGATAAAACAATATGTAGACCAAGTGGACGGCCAAAGGAAAGAAATGCCACAACCTGTGGTTATTGAAGGAGAAGAAGAGTAGAAGATGGAGAAAATATTAAATAAAAGGAAGGTTAGAGGAAAGGACAAGTTCCTAGTGCGGTGGAAAGGATTCACCGCAGAAGGAGACACTTGGGAGAGCCGAGAAAACCTGCAAAATGCAGGGGATTTATTGAGGGAGTTTAAGGAAGAATACAGTAGAGACAATAGGGAAGTGAGATGACAGGAAGAGGTAGAAGATGACAAGGACTACTGGAGAGAAGGATTCCCTGGACGGTACGCTGCCAGGAGACTATTTGGATAGTCAGACAGGGGATACAATAGGCAGTACTGGCAGAGGTTGGAAAGGAACTGGAGGTAATAGAAGCATGTAAAACCAGCAGGAGGAATGAAGGAGAGACTGACTGCAGTTTGTAAAGTTGTTGAAGAAGAGGGAGGAAAAATTGAGGAGTGGATCGAAAAAGACGAAATGGAGCAGATAGGGGACGCCTCAAACAAATTGTAAAATTGTTGGGACAATGAATCTTGAGAGGGGGGTGGTGTCATGAACTGCCTTCTACAAGTATTTGACTAGTTACTATGGCTAAGTCATTATTTATTTTCTTTTACATTTTCTTTTGATTTATTTTATAAAAGCACCGCGTCCAAACAAAAGATGACTTGATAGTGATGCAACGGTCATGCAAAGGTACAAACATTAGTAAATAGAATAGTTTGTATATAAGCAAAGAGGAATTTAGCAAGAACTCTTATTGAGTTCTCTTTGTCAATTGCTGATAAAGGGGGCAGTTGGCTTCATTCCAGCCACTGGAATTAGCTGACACAACAGGGGTGGTCCCCCATAAGGCGTACAGTGAGATGATATCTTGTTGCAAGGCATAGTGGCCAGTGGATAAGAGAAGAACAATAAAGAAGTAGTCCAGTAAAAAGAGAGAAGCATAACATGAGGACAACATGTGCATCCCCTACAACCAGGAAAAGAACAGAAATAGAATAAGGGACATAACACCCGGGAGGTGAGTTGACTGCATAGTCTTTTTTTGGTAGCTCAGATTCATTGCTAACCAGTCCAAATTGAGTAGCTTTACCCTCAAGGCTTCCTGGAAGTTTAGGGTACTGACATGGGCAAGCCCTGGCAAGGTGCCCCAACTGTCCACAGCGCATATAAAGACCATAGCTCATGCATCATTGACACTCTGCTGATGTTAGTCAGCCATCTGGCCCTAGAATAGTAATAGGGTTGGTTTTTGAGTGCTCAGGAGATGTCAAGATACCAACTCCAAGTCGGAATTAAGCCTCTACTTTTTATCAGTGTTAGACAAAGAGAACTCGTTAGAGTCCTCGCTTTATTAGTCTGTCTACTTATACATAATCTACTTGGTCTATGCACCAGTTATCCCATACTCCCAACCAAACTATGTGTGATATGTCTTGTGACATGACTGTGACGTGACTTATGTCACATAGCATGACAGACTTTCCCATGCTATAAATAGAAAATAAAGTAAAAGGAAAAGAATAATAATACTTCTTAGTGAAAGGAGCGGTTTATAACAAGGGGAGAGGCTGGTATCTGGAAAGTAGAAGGTCTTGTTCTTTCAGCTGATAGTTGGGTATAGGTAGAGTGGCTCTTGGCTGAAGTGATGGGAGGTCTCCACTCCTGCCTTGGGGTTCTAGATATGGAGTGGGTAGTAGGGCAGACAGTACCAAACTTTTTTTTCTCTTCAAGATGACACTTCCAATAGTCATTGCCAATCCTCAAGACAGCTCTCTTTAGCCCCTCAAAGTGGGAGGTATCTTCATGACTAAATCTGAGCTCATCCCGGATATGGCTAGATAAGGCATCTTTGACTACTTTCCTCAAGGAGCGATCATCCCATCTGATGTTATTCTGATATTTAGCAAATTGAATAAAGTTTTTAACTGCTTTGCTGTTTGGGGGAAATTGGATAGCCACAATAGCATCTTCATTGTCGTCTTCTAGTAAGTACAAACCAAATAAGTTTGAGAGTTTCTGTACAAATGTTGGCCATTCCTCTAGGAAGTCATAGGGTTGGGCTAGCACCTCTTCACTGATGAACAGTTCAAAATAGTCCAAGGCTACTACACAAAGGTATAAGATGGCAAAGAAACTTTTTTCAGTATCCTCTTTAAACTCCCCCTCGCTGTTATACCTGATACAAAAATTCAGCAAAAAAGTAACATTGGACAATTGATAACCATAAGTTAGCTCTTATAACTTGCTCTAGAAACCTTCACTATCCCTCATAGTAGACCCAGGCCAATACCATTACCACCAAAAGGGTCACTCATAACAAAATACCTCAAGAGCCAAAATGGCACACTAGCACTTGGTATCTGGATATTTTCCTACAGGTCAGGTTCTAGATCAACATGACTTAGAATAGAGGAAACAAGTATCATTGGAAATATAGACAGAATTGAACTTAGAAGGCAAAGGAACTCAAGAGGGCTGATCAGAGAGTCTATCAAACTTCTCTGATCCCATCAATATATTATAACTCTAAACATAAACACAAATGAAAGAACTTAGGAAGCTCCAGGACAATTAGGAAGTATACCACATAGTTCTAGGATGAAGAAGACAGAAGATCCTCAAAGCAGAAGGCAGGAGAAGGTTCTGGAAGGATGGTAGACAGGAAGATGAAACCTGATTTATGGCAGGGGTGATGGAGACAAGGCCATGTTAGCTATGGGTTTCAGGCAAGTGCTGCAGCGGAGGATGCATAAGTTGTCATGAACTGCCCCTTCAGGTATTTGACTAGCCACAATGGCTAAGTCATTATTTATTTTCTTTTACATTTCATTTTCATTTATTTTACAAAAGAGTCGTGGCCTAACAACAAGATGACTCAATACTGACACAATGATCATGTGCATGGACAAATGTCAGTAAATAGATAGTCTTGTATATAAGTAGGGCACAATACAGTGAGAACTCTTATCAAGTTCTCTTTGTCAATCACTGATAAAGGGGACAATTGGCTTTATTCCAGTCACTGGAGTTGGCTGACATGACATAAGTAGCACCAAAAGTAGTTCTAGAAATAGTTTCCACAAGTCCAAACATTTGTAATACTGTAATATATTAACCAGAGAGTGAGGAGATATAAGCAAGTTCCTTCTTGGCTCTTGCTCTTATCTCTAAGCTCTTCTGGACATTGGAAAGCAATCTATGTCAATGCTAATGTGATTTTGAGGTGTCTAAGGGAGAATGAGAACACAGAATATACCCACAACTGGATACTAGAGACAGAATGCATGAGTTTTGGGTTTGTTTCAGAGAGGATAGCAGACTGGGAAAGCCTGGCTCAGTGTTGGCTCTAGATCATATTACACCCATAAGGTTCAGTGTGGGAGTGTGGTGATGGGGTAATAAAAGTAAATAAGAAACTTGGGTATGTTCTTTTATCAGAAACAAGGGTGACAGGCACAAATCAGAGTGTTGTAGTCTCCGAGATGGGTCACAGTTGTGTGCAAACAAGTAGGCACTGTTGTGTCAGCTAACTCCAGCAACCGGAATAAAGCCAATTGTCCCCTTTATCAGCGATTGACAAAGAGAACTCGATAAGAGTTCTCGCTGAATTCCTCTCTACTTATATACAAACATTTCTATTTACTGACATTTGTACATACACGTGACTGTTGCATCACTATTGAGTCATCTTGTCGTTAGGTCGCAACTCTTTTATAAAATAAATGAAAAGAAAATAGAAAAGAAAATAAATAATGACTTAGCCGTTGTGGCTAGTCAGATTTCTGGAGGGTTGATTTATGACAGGCACTGGGGAGGTAATTAGAATTTAGGGAGTGTACTGGTGATTTTGATGTATAAAATGGGCTAAAAATAATAATAAGTCTCACTTGCAAGCACTCTCACTAGTTGGATCTCAAAGGCATGTGTTTGTCTCACACCGTAATACTGCTGTCCTTATCTAGTCTAGTAGTCTGGCTCACCGTTGATACAGCAGTTACTACCTAGAACTCCCAGAGCCTCATGCAAGCTCTACTTCAGCTGACCGTACAACTGGAAGCTTACTACGAAGAACCATAGCAAGGGATTAATCTCCTAGCATAAGTGAATGTCCAAGTCCTCTTGAGACTGAGTAACTCATAGGGAAACAAAGTAGAAAGTAGAAAATTAAACTTAAGCTCGCTCGGGTTTGCTTTTCAGCTCTAGAGCAGAGGAAAAGGTAGGGATAAGATTGCTTGTCCCTTTCCTCATACTCTAGAGGTTTTTATTAGAATACAACTGTCTGAATCACATACAAAGAAAACAGAAAGAAAGTCGACGGAGTTCCCTAAGACAGCCAGCCAGAATGCTGACCATGCCCCTCTGTCCAATCCCTTACTCCTCATTTGTTCCCCTTATCCAGGCCCTTCCTTGACACTTCCTTTTATCAATATGGCCACGTGGGGACCTGTCATAGAGAGATTGTGTTCAAAATGAACCACTGATCCCTCTGATCGGATTATTTGCAAGCACATTGTATTCTTCTCTCTCCTTACAGCTGGCTTCCTCTCCTCTCTATACCTTCCCATAGTCTCCTACCTCTTCAGGTATCTCTCCTCAAGCATCCCGACTCTCATATTATACTTTTGCGAGCCTTCTCAAATCCGCTCTCATGTCTCTTGTTCTAAATATAGCCCCTTTGTTACATCTGTGATCTGTCATCTATCTTTACCTTTATGACGTCAGGCTGCTGACTCTTCATTGGGAGTTGGTCTCTTGAGGCCATTCCCTTCCTCGAGAGCATATATAGAGGGGGGAACTTTTATTGATAACCATATGAGATGATCCAAGCAAGGATTATTATGAGGAATAGATAGTGGTGATCATGGCCACTATTCTGCTTCTTGAGCGTGATGCTCGAGAACACAACCAGACAACAATCTCTCTCGGGTTCTTGGGGTGCTCCTCTTTCTATAGGATAAGCATTATGGGAGTATTATGTCATGAATCGCCCCTACAGGTATTTTACTAGCCACAATGGCTAAGTCATTATTTATATTTCTTTTATTTTATTTTCTTTTATTTTCCAAAACCAAAGCGTGATAACGATAAGATTGCACGATTATGACTCAACATCAACTCCGATGTACAAACAACAGTAAATAGAGTTGCTTGTATTTAAGTAGAGCATAATCTAATAAGAACTCTTATCGAGTTCTCTTTGTCAATTGCTGATAAAGGGGACAGTTGGCTTAATTCCGGTCACTGGAGTTAGCCGATACGACATATTATGTCGTTATTATCACTTATTTAGCCAGAATTTTACTGGCTGGCGTGATAGTGGATAGGGGAACATAGGAGTATGGTGGTGCCCATGAGTTGGTCCATCAACTATCTTTTCTAGCAGAGCAGCTTGGGGTGTGTAAAGGTTGATACTCTTAGGAGCAATACTTGCAGGATGGATCTAGATCCATATTCCCATCATTTAGCTGCATCATCACTATCTTATAAAGCTGCATAATTCTATACCCTTTTTAATAGCCTTTCCCACTTCATGATTTACCTCCCCTCAAATTCTTTAGTACACAATTGATGCCTGAACTTGTGATTTCAACATAAGTCAGTGTAACAGTAAAGTCTTTTGTTTTCACCCCCCACAACATGGAGATCCTGAGCCTATAAGTCCATATAAGGGTTGGCCAGCCCTTCTACATCTGAGACAAAGTCCAAGTCCTTGTTCTTTAGTTCTATAATCCTCAGGGTGTCTTCTTCCTCCAAGTACATATTGTACAGCTCTTCTATGGGGTCTAGTCAGTTCATGACAGTGAGGCAACCTTATAGGTTCTCTTAACCTCAGAATAGAGGCTCCTGTTAGGGATTTCAAGAGGACTATATGTATGGGTTGATTCAGGAGGTTGTTCAATCCTGGATGGCAGCTCTAGGGCTTGTCCAGATTGATCTTTGCAAGTCTTCTACTTGTTTTGTAAGTGGAAGAGAGAAAAGAAAGAAAGAAAAGAACCTGCTCATCTCCTTCCCTTCTGGTTGTATTTATAGTTCAGATCCAAGATTACAGGGAAGAGTGACTCTAACTTGTAACTACTGTTACTTTGGATGACTAGTTATTCTGAGAGTTACAAGTTTGGTGTGACTTGTTACAAGCAGAAGTAGAGAAGAACCTTTTAGTCTGTCTTTTGAGAATCCAGTCACAATAGTTACCAGAAGATCTTCTAGTGCACTAAAGGAGAGGCTGAGTGATTTTGAACTAGTCCAGAGAAGAGAAGAGAGTTGAGTCTGTGGCTTCCAGGAAAAATAGGGGCCTTCCTCCATCCCATAGGTAGTCAAGCCACAATTGGTCAGGGAGGGTTATTTCAGGTGAATTCAAATTTTCCATAACAAGTAGAGCTGGATCTACCTAGTAAAATCAAGATTCATCCAGTAGTTAACGTGAGTAGGATTAGAAAGTACACTAGTCAAGTAAATGGCCAGAGAAAAGAAATGCCAAAACCAGTAATCATAGAAGAAGAAGAGGAGTGGGAAGTAGAGAAAATATTAAATAAAAGGAGGGTGCGAGGAAAGAACAAGTACTTAGTAAGGTGAAAAAGTTTTACAGCAGAAGGAGATACTTGGGAGAGTAAGGAAAATTTGGAGAATGCACAAGAGTTGGTAGAAGGGTTTGAGAAAGAGTATGGCAAAGACAATGGAGAAGTAAGAAGACAGGAAAAGGTAGAAGACAATCAAGATTACTGGAGGGGAGGATTCTCTGGTAGATATGCAGCCAAGAAATTGTTTGGATGGTCAGATAAGCAATATAATAGAGAATATTGGGAGAAATTGGAGAAGAGATGGAGAAGATGGAAGGGAACACGATTGTCATGAATGCTCTCAATCCAATCAAGAAGCTATACAACTTGTACTCAGATGAAGAAGAGACTTCAAGGATCACAGAGATGCTAGATGGAGAATCGGATATGGGAGATAGACCAGCAGACCCATTTATGGACTTGTAGCAACGGACTCTCCACAGTTTGACATGGGACATTAAATGGGATCAGTAGACGAGTTATAGAGTACCCGTAAGAGATACTGAGTCATATGGCACACAGACCAAGTGCATAATGTATAAGTAGTAGACATAAATCAAGCGGGAATTCTATTGAGTTCTCTTGACACCACCACTCTGAGTTAGGGCAGCGACTTTATACCGGCCAACCCTTGGGACCCTTACAACAATCCTTAAGATGAAGGAACTTAGAAACAATCAGGGAGGAACAGGAAGAAGAAGAGTATCAGAGAGGAAAGATTAAAGAATGGAATGAAGAAGACAAAATGGGATATATGAGGGATGCTATAGGAGAGTTGTAAAAAGAAGAACAAAAGTCATCAGGATGACAAATCTTCAGAGGGGGGTGGTGTCATAAACTGCCTCTTTGAACTATTGACTAACCACCACAGCTAAGTCAAATACTTATATTTATATTCCATTTTCTTTTCTTTTCTAGTTTGGAAGTGTGGGACAATACATCACACTGATGTGATGTCACAAAGGAGTTACAGTCACATTACACAAGACAGGTCACATGGTAGCATGGGTAATTAGTGCACAGACCAAGTAGTACTTGTATAAGTAGATTATCATAAACTGCTACTTTAGACCATTAACTGTAAGGGGACACCCTAGGGATCATGCTTAGCACTGGTGAAGGGTTTACCTTTCCTATAGCCCTGATCCTCCTGTCACATACCCACTCTCTCCTTACCCCCTTGTCTGGTGTCCTTCCTAGTGCTTTTATTATTATTTCTATTATTTAATTAAGACAACTGATATTGTGTAATTCATACTCATATGACTATGCATAGACCACCTCCTGTAGTATATATAGGAGCTTGTAAGGTAGATCTACCTTCACTCGAATATCAACCTAGCTTCTGGGACTCTCATCTAGCTTGCAAAAGGTGTGACCTTGGGTATTGATCAAGCTTGTCCTTACATTAACTAGCTACCACAGCTAAGTCAATATATATTTTCTTTTCTTTTATTTCTTGTTCTATTTATAGCATGGGAAAGTATGTCACATCACACATAGTCACATGAAGGTGTGGGAAAGGAGTGCACAGACCAGTAGGAATATGTATAAGTAGATAAATTGAATAAATGAGAACTCTAATGAGTTCTCCTTGTCAACTCAGACACTGAGTATAACTGTAAGGTTTCATACTAAGCAATTGCTACATAGATAGACCAATCTAACAGGAACTCTTAACAAGTTCTCTTTGTCTAACGCTAATGAAGAGTAGTTGGCTTAATTCCAACTTGGAGTTGGCTCTCTGACATCTACTTATATACAAACAACTCTATTTACTGGTATTTGTACATATGCATGTGTGGGAAGGTGGCAAGTTCTGAGGAGAGAGTGGTCTAAGATGAGAGGGTAAAAAGATTTATATTTTTTGTGTCGTGTCACTTTTACTTGTACTTAATTACATAAGTAATTAATTGTTTAATAAAAGCGGAAATAAATGAATAAGAAATAGAAATAGAAAGAAATGCCAAGGCACACCATTCCTTAGTATTATGCAGGTAGCCCAAAGGCTACCCCCATATATGCTTGTTGCATCACTAATGAGTCATGTCTCCATTATTGTATAGCTTTGTGTTTTTAATCTGAAAATAAATGAAAATAAAAGGAAAATAAAATAAATATTAACTTAGCCATGGTAGCTAGTCAAAGCTTGAAGAGGCTGTCACAAACTTCATTTGGACCTATCTCCACAAATACTGGGTCTTTTTTGATAATCTAAGTTGCATTGGAAAGCCCTCATGAAGACCTTTCCAACAATGCTAGGGACATCTTGACATCATAAGAATTCACTGAGAGATCAGCTAATCAGTAGTTACCAAACACTAAAACACTTATATTTCAGAAACTGATGATTGTGGAAGTTTGTTTTTGATTGCATCAGAAAGCTCTCATCAATATGCTTCCATCAGCCATAAATAGAACATGAGGCGGTAGAATCCCACAGAGATAGATAGTCCTCAATGTTGTAACATGAGACATTATGTTAGAGAGCTGACTCCAAGTCAGAATTAAGCCAACTACTCTTTATCAGCATTAGACAAAGAGGACTTGTTAAGAGTTCCCATTGGATTAGTCTGTTTACTTATACAATTACTACCTGGTCTGTGCACTACCTTCCCACACTACCCTGTGACATTGTGACATGTGACAAGTCTTGTGATGTGACTGTGACATGACTCCCTTATGTAATATGTGTGTGACATTGTATGACATATGTTCCTATGCCTTGATCTCAAAAGAAAAGTAAAATGAAAATAAAAAAGAATATAAATATGGACTTAGCCTTAACAGCTCAGAGTGTTATTTTATAACACATCACTGATTACCCATAGATAATCATTTGTCCTTTTCTAGAACAAAGGATAGCCCTAATCCAGTTAGGTTATCTCTATTTCAATCACAAAAGGACTACCATATGTGAAACAGTAGGCAGTAATCAGGTGATGATCTGTCCAGGTGCACAGACCATCACATTCCTGTATATAAGACTCCCCAGTCTGAGGATTAGACCTTAGACTTGACAACATCTTTTGCTACTGTCTTAACTTCACTTTTTTGAGCCTTTGAATATTCAAATTCATCCATCACAAATAAGTAAGTGGCCATTTGTGATAGCTAGACATTGACTAATTCCTTCATCTATCCTTTCAAGGAGCAATGTCATGGCCTGGATTCGAACCCTCAATTATCACCAGCCTTCAAAGGCCTTCTTAATAACCTAGTGGATTACAACTACTTAATTCTATAATTAGAACAGTGATCAGGTGACTTGGTTACATAACTAGTGTAGAACATTCTAGTAGGTCATGTGCCCATGAGAACTTGGTGCACAGACCAGGTCAATTCTGTATATATACACTAGAGAACTCTTCTGAGTTCTTTCTGACCCCAATCCTAGGGTTAGCCATCTGTCTTCACAACTTTGTCTTACAAGCAACTTCTCACAGTCACTTTCCTTGTCACAGACAGTAACAGACTATTGACTTGGACATTTTCTTCTTCCCTCATCTTGTTTTCTTGTAACACACAGTGACACTATCTTGTAATACTGTGACTCTTTCTTGTAACATATAGTTACCCTTCCTTATAACGCTCTTGACTCACACTAGTTACAAGTAGTTACAAGTTCATGTAATGGTAGAACTATAAATACAAGTAAAGAGAAGAGAGAACAGCAATTCTCTTCTTTCTCTCTCAGTTCTCTCTTGATCTATAGGATACTCTTATCCTCAAGACTTGAACCAGACAGACTAGCCAAGCTTTAGAGCTGAACTGCTAGACCTGAACAATGTCTTATTGTGCTCCTTTGTGTATAACTCTTCTGAAATCCTTAACTGTGTCTCAGTTGTGCCAGGACCAGTGGCAGTGTTCTGTATGGTTTACCACTACACCAAAAGGGCAACATTAACAAGGCTACTTGGTAACGTGGGTCCAGCTATTTATGTAGTTCTTTTGAACAAGTATTTTGTTATA
>Ga0153987_1000500_pt1 | contig 12296 bp, 18 predicted proteins | sample TSNC071MetaG_FD_102279 | JGI IMG/M metagenome (GOLD analysis project Ga0153987, IMG submission 102279) | Attine ant fungus gardens microbial communities from North Carolina, USA - TSNC071 MetaG | ecosystem: Host-associated > Fungi > Mycelium > Unclassified | place: USA: North Carolina, William B...
GGATGCCGAGAAGCATACGAAAGCATGTTGGAGTCCTGTTGGAGACCATGTAGATCCGGGGAGTATATGGGAAGAGACCGTTCAAGATACTGTGAAGCGGAGAGCGGCAGAGGCTAAAAGGATATTGGATTGGGTGATGTAGTTGCGTCTCTCGCGATATTTGAGAGTCACTTATCAGTCTGGATTTCAAGTTTTCAATTCTTGCACATATACATGGAACTCTATAGAAAAGCTTACAATCAAAGTCATCCTTTCACTGGCCCACTGAATATTGGTGTTTGGAGTTGAATAGTCCCTAAGATCATCACCAGAAAGGATTTCCTGACTCAACCATTGCAAGAATGACCGACTCCCTGAGCGCGAAAGTTCCTTCAGCTCTTTCTGATAAATTGATTGTTCTTGAAGCCGAATCAGGAAAGTCTGCCGTCTTGTATTGATCAGGCAATTGGCTCTCTTCCTCTCTCTCTCTCTCTCATGGTGAAGCTTTGACTTCGGAACTGCTCATGTCAAGCAACAATAACAACGAAACTTCCATGGCAAATAAAGTAAAATTTCAAGGAACATGAACGCCATATCACCTTACTTTCACATCTTGGTAGTCCTCCAAGAGGAGTAGGGGGGAGGAGGGTCTGTCCACCTTCAGACGAGGAAGTGAAAGATAAAACAAAATCGAAAAAAATCCTCGAGTCAGGTATAGCAAGAACATCTTGATTTTTACAAGCTGATCCTACGCTTTTTGCAGCCTGGTCTCAGCGCATATACACGAAGGTCATCTTCCCTTTGTGTGCTTTGTGCACCTACATTCTAAACTGACGTGAGAGCGTTCGCAGGTTATTGTCATGTCGATATAGATTTCATGAAGGGTTATGAAAACTTTTTTGTTCTGAAGTCATGCTGAACTGCAGGCAAAACTGGGTGTCCTGTTAATTGAAATAATGCCATATCTTACACAACAGATAACATACAACAATATGTAAAAGAAAATAATAAAACATACAGGTTTCATGATGGTGAGACAGAATCCTAAAACAAAACAAGTCATGGTTTAATAAATGAAGAATGAAGCGTCAGGGATACTGGTTCATGTCAAATGAACGATCATCCGGCGCTGCGAATTAAAAACTGCAGCGGTCATAAACGCTCCAATCAGGAATCCAGCAGCGAAACGAGCCGCGGTCTCCAGCATTCCCCTCTGTTGAGGAATCGCCTGACGGATGAAGCTCATTTGAGTATAATCAGGCTCAAGAGGCCCAGGAAAAATCCCGGAGACGGGACGAGGAGAAATTTCCGAATATGATGAATTTGTGGCTGTCGGGAGTGGTGCAATGATGAGTGCAGGCGAGCCACCGGACGCAATGTCTTGGTCGACCTGCGTGTGATCATCTAGATCTGAATCAGGGTCACTGTCTTGAGCTTGAGAGACCATTGTCCATGAGTCATGATCATCCGTGATCGACAACGAGGACGACAACATGTTCCCGGACCGATGTCCCGGATCAACAACACCGCCCTGGAAGGGAGAGAAAGGTAAAGGAATTTCCTGAGGTTGCAATTCCGGTAGAACAGACGAGTTTTGCAAAAGGGCAAGCGGCGCACTTGGTACGATTGAGCCAACACTCGGAGTGGTAAGATGAGTGAAAGAGGAAAGATCGACGAGGGTTGTTTGGGACAGTTGTATCGATTGATTTGCCAGGGCGTTGATGGAGAAAGCGGCTAAAGCACTCAGAGGTGTATCTGGTACTCCGCGACTCGTTGTTCCCCGAGATTTAACTGCTGAGTTTAGTGGTGAGTCGATAATCCCATCCTGGGTCTCAGTGATCCGGTTGATAGTTGTGGAGATAGATGACGGGAAGGAAGAAGACCTGGGTGTATCGGGGGGTGTAAGAGGGGTTTGATTCCTTGTGCCAGTCGGACTGACGCGAGCTGGGGGAGATACCGAGCCCCTCATCGGTGGCGAAAAGGCAAGAGCAGCTGAATCAATGAAAATTGAGGGCTTGGGTTTTCCAGGTTGATTTGGGTTGGATGGTTTGTCCATGGAGTTGAATCTGACCTCATACTCTTTCACCACCTCACACAATTCATTGACTACGCCTTGGAGTCGAGATACTTCTTCTTTATCCTGGTGTTTATGTTCTTCACGTAATTCCCGACAAAGTGTTTCAGCCATAGCATAGGTGAGACTATAGATCTCAGGATGTTCACGCGCCCACTCATGCCCAGGCCACTGAGCAATGAGGGAAGCAAGGTTTGATAGCGTTCGAACAGCTAGACCAGGATCCACACCGGCTATCTGATGGAACCACGGACGCAGAAAGGCCAACGATAGAGCAAGGGATCCAGTTGTGGAATCAGCCAGTTGCGCTTCTGTACTGAGACAATGGAAACGATTCGACATGTCGCAACAAAATCGTCGGTAACTCAGTTTCTTTTCAGCGTAGTCCCATCCAAGCCCCATCAGAGGGTTCTTGACGTCAATTCCATTGAAACTTGGTCTGAGAAAATAAGAGGGTAGATGTCGCAGAATTGAAAGAAGAGGAATCGAAGCGAGTACAGCCGTCCTAGGTATTGAACCACGCACGAGGACTGATTGGGACTCGGCTGAAAACCGATGCCATTTCCAGTAATCTTTGTTCCTCCTGCAGTCAAAACCTCTGTCAAATGACACCATCCCCGTGCAAGAAAAAAAAGCTAATGACTGACTGGGCTGGCGAGCTGAGCTCAAGGAGCTCTAGTGCTGTTGCAGCTTGATCTGCGATGGCTCGTCCGTCGATGATGGCTACTTGCACATCCTTCTTGACACCCTGGTGAAACCGACGGACAGCATCCCAGATACACCACGCGAAAGATAAAGATGTAGATATAAAAGGCGATGTCACCCGCGTTGTCCAATCCATATGTTTTGCAACGTCGGTATAGTCTACGTTGCATTCATTAATGAAATGTTGATGATTCCTGATCTCCACCGGGGAGCGAGCATACTTGTCGTTGTATTTGGGTGCAAGGAAGTATGGATCAGTTTTATCATCTAGGGGGAAACGTTCCTTGGGTGTATAAACACGAAAGAGATAAGGATTCTGTGCTAGTAACGATTGAAGTTCAATGTCCGAGTGAAATCCATGCTGTGGGAGTATCCCGCTCCCCGAAGCATATGTCGACGATTGAGTAGTCATTAGCAGAAAAAAAAATTGATTTGAATCAAGAATCGATTCTTGCGGCTTTTTGAAGCACTCTTGCGACCTCGAGTGTAACTGAGATGAAGAAGCTACTTGTTTGCGACGTTCATATGGTTCCTCAGCCGACACGTGTCGTCGGCGAGGTTCGGTCATATTTTTGTCAAAGAGAGTCCGACTAATCAATCATGGTCCAGTTAGGGGTAATTGTGAATTAAGCAGCGAATAGCTTCATATAACTGGGTTCCTTGCGTACACTGAGGCTCTCATTGTCAACGCAGTAGGAGATGTTCACTGAGGGGAATCAGTAAATACCTCATGCACATGGTTGGAGCATGGTGCCTATATTTGGCACACAGGGGTAAATGTCACAGGGTAAAATGAGGATCTTTTATTCGGCATCAGTGTTTTCTTGCTGAGCTCAATTTTGAATATGTAGTTGGACATTATCATTGAATTCCTGCTTGTACCTTTATTCTCATGGTTATTGACGGCCCCTGAGACAACTCAAAACTCACCGGTAGTACATCTACGACCAAATGCTGGATCATTGGACACAAGTGATTTTCTAAAAGCCAACTCGTCTCAAGACCTTGGTCAGAAAAGGTTTGAAGACGATCATGGGCGTCTGCGTATGATTGTGACAAGCTTCCTGTCAATCTGCGCTCCATTACCCGCCGTTCGAATATCTTTTTTCTTCTTCCAAAGGAAGCCTGTCAAGATTAATGGAGCGCGTCTCTCACCCCAAGTACACACAAAAGAAAAGTTAAGCAGAGAGTCTTATAGTAAACATATCGGGTAAGCTTTTGTGACACCAAATCCGCCTCCAGGATCCAGAAGTCTACCACTACAACCTTACTCAGAGCCACTTCATCAGAACTCGATAACTTAACGGTGATATAAAAAGACCCCCCAGCTTACAATAGACTCTCGCCCCTCGTAGTCAATGACCTACACTCTATTCTGGCACTTGCTCCCCTCCTTCACTTATCCGCTCACTTCCAGAAGAAGAATTGCAGTCTAACCATGCGTGCAACATAAGCAATCATGTAAATGTTAGTATAGTGTAGCGTAAAATTCTAGTCTGGATACTTACATTAGAACCACATCTTTCAAAAAAGGCATAGACCTAGCTGATTTCTGGGTCGAAAAGGAAGCTATATGTCGCATTCCTTGTCTACACTTAACGTCGATTCCCAAAATGGTAGTAGTAGGTCATGGGATCAATCCTTCTCCTATCTCATCCAAGATACATACATATACATACTGTAGCTTACCTAAACTCTCAAAAATTTAATCTGATGTTCGTCCACTCAATGACGGTGGTGATGAAGATGGTGGGGGTGTGGGTTCTTCGATCGTAATTCCAGCCTTGATGACGACCTCTGGCTGTAGACATTTCAAGAACGTTCGGTTGTTCTTCTCCACGCTTTCCTGTTGGAGAGAGAAAGAGAAAGGGAAAGGGAGTTAGCACTCCATCCACAGTCGTGAGGACACACTGACAGTGAAAATTCGAGGCCACTGAGGCATGACAAGGTCTTCTTTCTCAAGATGACGACTGTATATCAGCATGTATGGGCCGGCACCCAGGTGCAAGCCCGTCGGATCAGAAAGTACAGTCTCTTCTGGTACCTGATGTCTTCAGATTTGCAAAATATGAATAGATAAAAAGAAGCGCACCTCCACTACATAGTCGAGGGTTTTCCACCAGGTTCCATCATTGTCTTGAATGTATGAATAAATTTGTTTCCTCCCTGGAAGCCCTGTGTGCATGAGAACAGCACGCAGATCATACTAGAATTTCAATTGTCTAATTAGATAGCTAGCCGATCATGAACTCGGATAGACGTACTTGATGTTGCCGCAACTCCGGAATGTCATAAATGACAGCGACGTGTTCTCGAAGCTCTTCAATCCTCTGATTAATAGCTTGAAATAGAAGATGAATACACGATTCTGAAACGTCATCCACCAGACCACCTGCCTTGGACCTTCATAGACAAACTCGCTACAATACTCTGTAGCTTTGTTTTCGTGGATTTCAAGGTCTCTGCACGCTCATCATCATCATCAGTAAACTGGGCCACGTTTTCGTAATAATGGAGGGTTGCTTCAAGGTCCTTAATAATATCTCGGTTCTGATTGCAGGTTTGAGTTGCGAATTGTCGGAGTGTCAACTCGTACATTATGTCGTGTCAAGCCCTCCTTCACCCTGGACAACTCGGAAATCTCGTCAAGCATCCCTCGTTCAGATATTCGGATTTTATTAGCCAGTTCCAGGTTGCTTAGCAAAAACTGGTCTAGATAGAGAGACTTTGGAAAGACGAAGGGATCTGGGCTGTATTTCCCGGATTGACTCACAAGACGCTGCAGCTGGAAGCAAAACACATCAGAGGGCTCGATGATGACATCATGTGCAGATCCGGTAGGTGTCCAAGAGGAAAGTTTACCCGAGAGGCAGGAGACGAGATCAGAGTAGGGGACCTTTTCGTTGCCGTACTCGACTACAACGACATGGCTGTCACTGGAGTAGCACTTTCCCTGAGGCATGCGTTGATGCAACTCGACATGGCCATGAGTGAAATGCATTAACCGGGGGCTAGAGAAGGTGTGTATAAGGGTGGGTGTTTCGGTCAGAGATGAGAAAAAATGTGTTTCACTGGTGACCATCGACATCCTGGACTTTTAAATGGGTTTCAATGACGCCTGCCACGATCTTGGCGAATTCTAAGTGGACGAGGATGACACTCGGGGCAGCGAAGATATGTAGAGCTTACCCAAAGTACTGCCACCGATTGAGTTGTTGTCTGCCTGAGGTTGCGCCATGAGTGACAGGAGGGCTTGGGAGTCAATGATGGTGGCGAGTTGAGCCAGGTCAAGGTTCACGAAGATCTCGACCAGGTTCCATACGGCACTTTCTGCATAGGGATTGTTAGGTGTTGCTGGGACAAGTGTGCGGAGCTTGCCTGGAGAATCCCTCGGAACGTCCTGATGGAGTCGGGGCAGGACGATGCTTGCCACACAGTTTCTGACCTGGGGAACTGAGAAGAGGGCATGGATGAACTAGGAAAGCGAGAGATGAGGACAAGAGTGGGGAGAAGAGATGAAGCGCACGAGGGCGGCGTATGCCAACAGGGGATTGTCGGATCTGAGGGCGACTGGCCTGGGAAGCATGAGCAGGGAGACAGTGATGAGCAGGACAACTCACCTTCCGAACTGACGGAGATGGTCGACGGGTACAAAGTCTGAGTCGTGGTTCAGTGATGAGAAATCTTCCAGGCTCGCCTGGACGGCGTCGTTGTAGGACTTGTCGTTGTACAGCTTGTCGTTGTAGGACTTGTCGTTCTGCTACAATCCCAGCGTCAGCGTGCATCCCGTCACATCCATTTTCGTACTTTCGTCCCTATCGCTGACTCTCCCTCCAGCGACATCGCCATCGCCCGTTGCAGTTCATCGTCTGACCCCGTAAGATCAATCACCGGCTGTGCATGCTGCCCGCTGTCCTGCGAGTACGCTGCACCAGACTCGCCACATTCCCAGTTGTAGTCTTCCCCCCGGTCTCCATTCACCATCGCATCCGCCGCCCTCTCAACGTTGCCTTTGTGTTTGCGGTAGACACGCAGCGCTTCCGTTCGCCTCACCGAGTCACCCATCATCTCAAGCAGGAAGTCGACCTGTCCACTTTCTTCCGTGGTCTCCTGGGCAATGTACGGTATTAGTTGCATCGTTATGCGTCGATAGAGACGCTGGCACAAAATCGTAATCGCAGTCTGATATCATCACCGCGTGACCGTTCGATCTTTGTATTCAAAAAACTATCTAACCTTGACTCTCATATGAATTACTTTTATGCTTTGGTACAAAAACCCAGGACTCAGGGGCTCGCCCTAGAAACATCTCAGAGATCTTGATCCAGTCTCTACTATCTCCACTCGAAAGCAGAGTTTCTGCCCACCGTTAGCCTCTTCAATAAGACTACATATCCACTCACCAAGGTCACTGCGAGCACTGAAAGCCGGAGCTCGATCGTTGATTCGTCCAGGTAGATGCTCCAGTAATCCAATGGGGATGTAACGGTACTGGAAGGACAAGGCTTCGCACAGATACCGCCTCGTCGTGTTCACACCGGCAGTGTCTGAGCCGAAATGACTAGAACAAGTCAGATATCGAGGGACTCTGGCTCAGCAGACAACGCACTTCAAACCGTAATTCACATACTGAGATTCCTCCATAAGTTATCATGTCTAGGATTCAGATCCTACTCACATCTCGTACGAGGTCTAATCGTTCTCGAGCACTGATGTCCCATTCCCGACGCTCTTTGATTTCGGTGAAAATCCATGGTTTGATAAGTGCTCCTCGGCCCACCATTACCCCATCAACCTGACCGTATTCCAGTTTCTCGTAGTAGTCTTGAGCTGAAAAACAATCTCCTCCTCCGAAGATGGGTATTGGGCAAACTTACCGAACAACTGTCAGCAAAGGGGAAATAACTTCATGAAGCTTCCACGCACGATCTTCTTTTTCCTCCTGAACTCTGACTGCTTCAACGCACTGCCGGATGTAGTCCCAGTCTGCGAGACGAGTGTAACGTTGTTGTCGAGTTCTCCCATGTAGCTGTCGAATATGAGCACAAAAAACTTTCAAACAAACTAGAATAATGCCTCACTGTCAAACAAGATGCGCCCCAATCCGCAACTCGAGGCATGAGCTTGTGAGCCGTATTTTTTCCCTCCTTGACTCCAGTCCTCAGTTTCACTGTCACAGGGATCTCTCCAAGAACCTTGTTCATTCCAACAACGATTCTGCCCAGTTTACCGGGGGCATCAATCACTACATCCTCCATTGGTCAATTAATCAAAGGATAAACATACAGGAGACCTACGCGCCGATCCGCTTCCTTGTTTGAATACGAGATCAATAGGGCAACCACAGTTCACGTCGACAAAATCTACGCCCCCCGCTAACTCCTTGGCAATGACCTCCGCAGTGGGTACTAGATTGGCAGGTTTGCTTCCTGCTACCTGGATGCCAAAGATTCTTTCCGAAGGATGCCTACGCACTAACGACCACTCCTCTTTTGATCCGGCCAAAAACGAATTGGCGAGACTCACTGCGTGACCATAAGTGTTATCCATTGGCAACAACTAGGCCTTCTTACTCTCGCCACATGTGATATCAGCACCGAGAGTCACACAAAGCCTTCGAAACGGCTGTGTGAAGGCTGTCAGATAAAAGCTACCCTGGGTGGTATCACAACATACGAGATTCCCAACGGTCGTTAACGGGGCAAGATCTAAAAGCTCTCTTTTTTTGAGAGAGAGAGCATTTTCATGAAGCACTTGGAAAACTGACTCACATGTTTTTCCTGTCCAATTCAGTCGCTTCTTCTCGCGAAATCGCATTGGAACATCCGTCGTCGATTCCAACTCGTGAGAACTCCCTGTTCTGGTCACGATGAGTTCGTCGACAGCCACAACGTCAGAGGTCTGTTCTGGTTCTGCTACTACCACTGAGTCATTTTGAACGAAGGACTGGGTTTCACCATGTTTTTCGGTGTCTTCCAGGTAGGATTTGGCCGATGGGAAGGGATACTAGCATTGAATTGAGTGATTTTAAGCTTCGACGCGCATATATATCAACCCTGACTTTCTTCGTTCGCAAAGAGTTCAATAATTCGCCGCTCACAAAATTGAGTTCGTTTGCAGCGAGAGCAGCCCTTGCTTTTTTGTCCTCGTCTCCTATAATGGTAACACTTGTTCCATCTATGCGAGCATGGGCCCCCAGAAATCTACACTTGAAACCGTATCTGAAAAGTGTTGTGGAATCATGTTATCAATAGTCTTCTCGTTCAAGGAAAACGATACCACGCACTAACCTACATTCACCGGTTTCGGCAAAGATGGGGCAGGTAGTGTTCCAGTCTATGGAAGGATGGTCTACATGTTGCTCCCTGGCCAGCCTATCGATTTCAACAAAGGGAGCATTATCTGAAATCTCTGAGGACTCCAGAACTCGAATATCGTGTTTTTTCGCAGCCAGATAGGCAGGAATGTCATGAGAGAATTTACAATTCCTAAATAACATCATCAAAATTTATCCACCCCCCACCTACCACCAAGCAAGGAAACAAAAAAAAAAAGAAAAAGGACTCACTCGCCATATTCACAAATCGATTCATTCGCAATCTTCCAGCATAAATCGACTTCATCTCTTATTTTCCCAAACCTCCGACCTTTATTCGCTCCTCGAGTAGCTTTCTTCTCCTCCTTTGACATATGTTTCCTCTGTGGACCTGTACTCGGCGGATATCCGTGTTGGCGATGAGATGGACGTGAAATCTGGGTCGTCGATCCCTCTGCCGCGTCATCATCAGGGAGGTTCTGCGTTGTATACGAGATCAGAAATCTGAAAAAAAAAAAACCGGACATCAGAGAAACGATAATGCCGTCATACACTTGTGAAAATGAGTACTCTGTCTTGATGGGAGCCGTTCCTGGCGGACAGATCAGAGGTGTCGCTAACGGTGCAGTATCTGCACCTTCCACCGCCATAACAAGAAGGTTAAGTTTGACCTTAATCTTATCGGGAAATTGTATAATTTACATTTTTATCAACGGATTACTCTATCGGCTGCACTTACGAAAAAAGACTGGTATTCGATGTATTTTTTCAGAAACAGGGATTTATCGTTTATGGTCTGTGCGCGTGTATAGTCACAGTGGAGAAACTGTCTTACAGAAAACCCCCTTTAGATCTCTCGATGCATGCATGACCCGTAGCAAGGATTCTCGTCATTGGTCCTTCCAACTTGCTCGCTCGGGCTTGCGAACAGCATGTCCCTCTCGATTTCGGTAAAACAGTACTTCACCTGTAGGTATGAGCTAATGCCTGAGCATTCGGTAGTAGCAAAGAACCTACCATCATCCTCAACAAATTGACAGGAATTGTAACTGCGCCAAAGTGCTTTGAAGGCAGGCGTATCGTCAGACTCGTAATGCTCGCCAAGAAATGCTTTCAAATACTCGGTCGCTTCAGGAGTGTGATAAAATGGCATTTTTGGGAAAAACTGTCGAATGGAATAAGTCTGCTATAGATGGCTGAGGGGAAACAAGAGAAACTGACATGGTGTATGACGTGATAATGAGCGACATCATGCAAGAAGAACCTCCCTTGCCAACCAAGAATTGGCCTATCTACAGTTGCAGCCGCACCTCGTTGGAAGTTCCACTCCGCTCCACGATAGTGAGGAATAACAGGGTCTGTATGATGTAGATATGTGATCATGATAACTCAGGCCTCGGTTGAGCTACGAATATCTGAAAGAGCAGACAGTGACCTACACCAGTGAGAGACGAAGAGCCATGGAATGCCATAGTACTTGAGTACAGTTGCAAAGCCAAAGTGCTTGGTTGCATACATGACCACAAAAACCATGAATGCTATCCCAGCATTGGACATGAGAATGGCGTTTCGTTGTGAGGGCAGAAACAGAATGGAGTTTGCTGTCACACCCAATATAGAGATGAATCGACGAAGATTGCTTTGCAAATTTACACTCACGATCATAATGATTAGTCCACTTGGGATATGTTTTCTGCCCCGACACATTGAAAACTACGGAATTTAGGTCCCACAAAAAGTCAATTGAAGAGCCTGATATACGACTTACGGAGATAGGCAGGAAACGCTAATAGTTGTTGTCGGATCAACATGAATAGGGTATAAATCGGTGTATCACCAAAGACCTCGTCATAATCAAGCCTAGGATCACCTTCTTTAGGGAGCCCCAGGTCAGAGCGAGTTTTAGGGACATAAACTTCGTCCTTCTCCATGGAACCATGATTACGATGATGGCGGTGGTGGGAAACCCTCCAGCTAAAGTATGGAGTCCACAGGAAAGTATGCGTCAGCTAGCGATGGGGCAAAGTCAATGGAATGTGTGTCGTTGCAAAAAACAGTGCAGTACAAAACCAACAAAGTCGTTGACGAGCTTGTAATTAGAAAAGGCACCGTGTCCGCACTGAAGGGGAACATATTAGTTCCTTGGTCTGAAAACACAAAACCAACAAATCGACTGGCAAGTTACCTCATGTCCGATGACCCAGATGCCAGTGAATATCAGTCCTTGAAACCACCAGCTTGAGAGAACTCTGAGTATATAAAGTTAGGATCACCAGCCATAAGACCTACTAAGTACCCCAAGCGAGCCACCTCACGACCTCTGAAAACAAGTAGACAGCAACAGCAATTCCTGTTGTTTTTGTTCGTCCGAACAAGGGATCGATTTGAAGGGCGAGAGACCAGGCAGCGGTAGCAAGCAAGAAGTCACGGATGAGGAAGTATAGGCCTTTGCGTATATCCCGCACAAAGTATTTCGCAGGGATGGCTGCCTTGATCTCTTTCAACGTCCTTGACGACATCATGCCTCATGAGTTTGTCATTGTATTGGAGGGCGAGGGGGCTCACCAGTTCATTGGAACGTAGACCTGAGGGCTTTTTTCGTGGTGTTTACTCTGGTGTCGAGGCATGAGAGAGATGGTGCCAACAGCCTCATTTCAAATGTGTATTTAAGTAGTCGGGCCGCCAGTGATCTTGCACTAGATCTAGGAAGAAAGATATGATCCACTTGGATGTAAGCGTGGAAGAGAAACTGATTTGTAGCTAGGGTTCAGATGTCTATTCTTAACAGTACAAGTTGTGTAGAAGCTGTGCAATCACACCTTTCATAGAACACCGTCGTTGAAATAACGTATCGATGTTGTGCAAGTTGTGGTTGACATTGAAGTTGCACTGAAATACACTAGCAACTGCAGAGAGCAAAAAGGAGCATGTGTAAGCAGTTTTTCCAAAAGTCTGGCTGCATCAGTTTTACGCTATCCACTCAAACAATTGCATCATGATTATCTTTGATCTTCTCAGGTAATGATGACTGGCTGATTAAATATCTGTAATTCCCTAGCACATTTCATATTGGCGTCGTCGCCGCCACATAACGCGGCGTCAGCGTAAGGCTGTGGTGCTTGGCAAGACTTTTCTTGTATAGCCATGTTCAATTATCTGGTGCCCTTTTAGAGACCGTAGCACCAAGAATGCATTACGGACCCCAATGCTTTCTGAATGGGA
>Ga0153987_1000501_pt1 | contig 12294 bp, 13 predicted proteins | sample TSNC071MetaG_FD_102279 | JGI IMG/M metagenome (GOLD analysis project Ga0153987, IMG submission 102279) | Attine ant fungus gardens microbial communities from North Carolina, USA - TSNC071 MetaG | ecosystem: Host-associated > Fungi > Mycelium > Unclassified | place: USA: North Carolina, William B...
AAGAAGAGAAGACCTAGATGAAGATGTCGAGATGGCCGATGGAGAAAATGCTGGTACAGGAAGAAGAAAGAAACAGGAAAAGAAGGAACTAGGGTTTGGACATGAATTCAAAGCCAAGGTATGCATGGCTCTTCTTGAAACGCCTAATGATCTTTTTAAAAAAATTCTATCCAGAGAGCTGGAGGTGACATCAAGAAGCAGGGAATGGACCCATACGCCTATCTCTCGTTGCAGGATGCAGCTAAGCGAACAAAAAGCAGGAAACGCCTTGGGATCACTTCAAAGCGGTGATCGATAGTAACGTTTGGTCTCACATAAGTATGTAAATGAATGTTCATTTTGGTTGTTGTATACATGACAGTTTGAACTGTGGATCCTCATCCATACAAGGCTTGATCATGGGGTGTACCGAAGAGTCCTTCCTGCCAACTGCGAGGTTGTTGCCATTCCTGAGATTGGATATCAAGGTGCAGCACTTTGGCTATTACAGTCGCAAGTAAGTTTGCGTCGGCACGATTGTCTCCTTCCATCGCAAATTGTAGGATAGCTGCAGTTGGGATGGACCAATTTTCAGGTATTGACGCGAGAATGCGACGTGTCACTCCTCCTCCTGGAATAAAGGGGGTTGAGTCAGCATGCCCTTCCTCCTGCTTACTTTGTTCATCTGGTCGGATATACTGTCGGACAGGCGACTCGTACATAGGTATTGACACAGCACTTTGCAATGATGTTTGGACGAGTGAAGGCCCATTGCGAGGCACGAGATGATAGATGGGAGTACTGAAACCGCCTCAGGAAAAGCCAATGAAAGGGCTATCGAAACCTTACAGCATCTGGGTGTCTGTGCGGTCGACTACATCCACTCCTGATAGAAATAGCACAGAAGTGAATTGAGATGTTTTGATAAATTCAATAAGTGCCGCTACGAAATCTGCCCTCCGCGACTTCGAGAAAGTGTCAATTATCCCCAAAGGTTTAATGCAAAGGGAAGATTCGGACCTTGAGGACAGGCGAACGTTGCTGTAAGATCATGACGTCGAACTCGGGTTTGCTATAGACTTGGTTCCAATATGAAAGTCGGCTAGAGAATGGTGATTCTAGCAGGTTTAACGTACGTTCTAGGGCAGTTGTGACTCCAGGGGCGCCATCTTCTCTGCCGCCTACGAAAGGGAAGAAGTAACTAGGGTCAACGACGCCTATGCGTTCCAGTCTCAGCGTTGTGATCATGAGATCGACTGCTAGTTGAGGGACATTGGCGGTCGAGACGACCGGCTGATCCAGATTCCAAACATGCGGTCAGAACACCGCAGGATGATTTAAAATTGAAAGTACGTACAACAACGAGGACCTTCCCCGTAGGCTGAAAGTCTTTGGTTGGACGGATGAACGTCATCAGAAACTTATCAAAAACCTGTGTCCGCCAAGTGACATCTCCATTTATCCACGGCTATCAGATTATATTCTCTATCACCGATGAAAAGTCTCAGAGCCGCAGCTCTTAGTTCAGGGTGGGTATTCCTGACTTGATTGTGATGGTTTCCCGCCCTGTGTCTGCGTTGTGTTTTTCAGAACGGAGTTCAGTGGCTTCGAACAAACGATTCACAGGTTCAGTCTCATGGCATTACCCCGTTGAGAAGAATGTCAGACTACGACACTGTAGGACCATCAAAGTCCATTGCTCTATGGTCTAGTCAGGCCCCTTTGCCTAGGATTGTTCGATGACGGACGATATATAATGTTGATCGCCAATTTAATGATCTCAACATACGGAAGGCGTCATCCCTATCAATTTAGCTTCTGAAGCTTACATGGAAGTTAATCCTACAACAAAGACAAATTGTATCATGACTTTGAGCGAAATGCCGGAGAGCATGCCGTCAGTCACCCAATCCTCTCTCAATATATCGCAAAGTTCGTTTTTTTGCGTCAGAAGAGAAGCATGAGTTTGAGTTAAGGCTACGTTGCGAACACGAAACGCGTACAAGAAAATGAAGAGCTGATCTGAACCCCTTAACCAAAACAGTTAACGTACAGGTCTGAAGTGTAGAACTTTGGACAGCGATCCCAGTACACTTCAGTCAAGCACGCTAGTGCTATTGAGTGACGCAGCAAGCAGCGGGAATACAATTTGCTCTCGTTTCTCTCAGATCGGTTTTAATAGCATTCAGTGATCCTGTCACCGAAGCAGATGCATGCGGTGAAGTGCGGAAATCGTCTGAGCCACTGGACCCCTTGCGCTTGTATTCAGCGATTTTCAGGCTGAATTATATCGTCATCACGTCCATCAAACGGTGGTAATCAGTGCTATTGAATCGAGGTCCTGGATTCAAATACAACTATTTCAGTGGCATGTGAGTTCGCTGCCTGCTTCACAGATCACACCTCGAAGCAAATATATGAGATCGGTGGACCGATTGCTTTAAAATAGTAATACTTACCCAAGAGTACTGACTAACGGAAACAATAATGTCAAACTACTGCTTCAGCTTTTCTATGAGTTGAGGTACGACCTCGAACAGATCTCCTACGAGGCCAACATCAGCAACTTGAAAGATGGGGGCATCGGGATCCTGATGAAACCAACGTTAGAAGGGTGTGCATGGATAAAGCGAGGTTGGAGAAATCGGGGGACGGCACTCACCTTGTTCACAGCAGCAATGAGTTTGGAATCCTTCATTCCGGCAAGGTGCTGAATGGCCCCAGAGATGCCGAGGGCCATGTAAAGCTCTGGAGCCACGACTTTACCAGTCTGACCGACCTGAAGTGAATTGTCTGCGTAACCCGCATCCACTGCAGCACGGGAGGCACCAACTGCGGCTCCAAGGACGTCAGCAAGTGGGTACAATGTAGCCGCAAACGTCTCCGCATTTTTCAGAGCCCGGCCTCCCGAAACGACGCGGGACGCTACTCCGAGATCAGGTCTATCAGATTTAGCGGTAGTGGTCTTGAGGTGCTTTGTGGGCGAGTCGGGAACATGGACAGGATCAATGGCCTGAGTTTCAGCTTCGAGGTCATGTTGAATCGAGGCAGCGGCGAAGGCAGTCGATCGGACGGTGAAGAATTTGATTGGGATAGTGGAAGGTGCACGCACCGTCGCAATAGCATTTCCGGCATAAATGGGACGGGTGAACGCAGTGGCATTATTTGCAGCATCGTGTTCGAGTGCAATGATGTCAGAAACAGCAGGGACGTCGAGCCGTGCGGCCACACGGGGCAAAAGAGATTTTGCAGCGGACGAAGTGGCTGAGGCGACGTGCGTGAAGGAAGAGCCAGAGAGAAGTCTCTCTAAGAGAGGAGAGAGTATTTCTGGTACAGGTACTGAGTACTGGGGTGAGGCTGAGTGCAGGACGGTAGAAAGTCCCTTGAGTCTGGATGCATGGTAGCCAGCTGTAAAGACCACATAGGAGATGTTGGACATACTTTTTTGCCTGCTCGACAACTGCGGGCAGATGGTCGGGCGCGCCAACGACGAGCGCAGATACTTTGCCTCCGAGCTGGCTGGCAGCAGTGAGGGCTGAGAGCGAACCCGAGTCAATGATACCCTGGTGGTGTTCGAGAAAGACGAGGGCATGGGGCGAGGTGGCCGTCGCATACGCACGAGAAAAGACTCTGCAGCACTGGACATACCTGCTGCGGAGCATGTTGGAGGAAGAGGTCGTCGGAGGAGACGATGAGCTTGGAGATCCAAGAGAGTCACGTTCTCGTCAGTAGAAAAATACTTACAAAATAAGCAAGGTGCCCTCTCGGCTGACCAAATTGAACAGTCAGCGTAAATTCGCATCTTGTATCGCATATGACGCTGATAAAACGGCAAACATCTCTGCGTGCTACCCAAAGCGACGACGATATCACCGCTGGGCTCTCCAGCGCTGTGGAGGCGAACGGCACAGCACAAAAACTGACAGATGATTTCAGAAAAGGGGCCGAGACGATACAGGATGCGAGCCGGGCTGCTCGACGACCGTGGTGGAGGACAGGCCGCTTTCTTTTTCCATTCGGATTGTTGGGTGAGTTCTTTCGATCCAAGCTTCCATAATACAAGTATCACTCAAGCAAATACAGTTGGAATATTGCTTGGATTTACCTTTGTCGAACCAGAGGATCTTCAAGATATTCATACACAAGTATCTGTCATGATTTCCGACCTGGGCGTCAGTGTGCCTCAGCTCCCAGACTTGGACTTCTCTCATGTCGAAGCGGAATGGAAACGGATACGCAGTAGTATACCCGAAGTCTGGAAGTTCAACAACGACGGACGCGAGTTTCAGGTCGGGGAAAACTTCAAAGCTAGAGGTTTAGACGCAGAGTATCCTGTAATATTGATTCCTGGTATCATATCTACGGTATGCCGTGTTTTGCGCTTTCTTGTCTTCGCCGAAAAGAACTCATTCCAGCCGTCAGGGACTGGAGTCCTGGTCGACATCACCGGATTATCGTACCTTCTTCCGTGAAAAATTATGGGGCGGGTTTAATATGATCTCTCAGGTGACATTTAACAAGGAGAAATGGATAGCTGCGATGATGTTGGATCCTGTCACTGGACTTGACCCACCGGATGTAAAAATCCGTGCTGCTGAAGGGATAGATGCCGCCAGTGCCTTCATTCAGGGGTACTGGATCTGGTATGTCAATTTTTTTAGCGTTGTCTGCTTCAATCTCATGTCTATAGGTCAAAGATTGTACAAAACTTGGCAGTCGTGAATTATGACACAAACAACCTTTATCTTGCACCTTACGATTGGAGATTGTCATTCTACAACCTCGAGGAACGTGACGGATACTTCTCAAAGCTTAAATCGACTATTGAATTATTTAAGCGGCGGCAAAAGCGCAAAGCTGTAGTTGCCGCGCACTCTATGGGAGCAACTGTAAGTAAATTTTCATCATGAACTGGAGACCACTGATTTATTCCATTTTCTGAGGTGGTTCTGGTCAGTTCCTGTTTCCTTGCGATCCCAATTTCCCCTCATTTGACCAGATATCTTGTCATTCTAGTATTTGTAAGTCATTTCACTCGATTGAGCTGCAAAATAACCTCGGCCTAGTTTCAAGTGGGTGGAAGCACCTGAATATGGTGCTGGTGGTCCGAACTGGGTTGAGGTACGGTATGACTTTCACCCTCGTGAATACCGTTTCATTTGACTTACCGTCGCAAGGATCACATTGAAGCATATATCTCGATAGCAGGACCTCAGTTGGTGAGTTACTATGTATCTCAATAGATTGAGTCATCAAATCAAAGTCTGCTAGGGTGTGGTAGGCAAGGTCTATTTTTTTGATTGACAATGTGTTTAGCCAAAGCTTTTAGCCCAAAGCGATTGCGGCCTTCCTCTCAGGCGAGATGAAAGATACAGTCCAAATGAACCCTGCAGGAGCCTATGGTACGCACATTTCCTTCCCCTTCCTCCCTTGTTATATGTGCATTTCAGTTCTCGAGCGTTTCTTTTCCCGCAAGGAGCGTCAAAAACTCTTCCATAGTTGGGCTGGTAGTGCAAGCATGTGGATTAAAGGTGGTAATGCAGTATGGGGAAATGGCATTCATGCACCAGATGACGAATGCAATGCTACCCATAGTCATGGACAACTAATTGCCTTCAGACAGAATCACGCTGGAACTGCAACTCAAGGGGAGATATCGACGAATATGACCGCAGATGAGGCGAGCGAATGGATCTTACGACATACGCCCTCAACTTTCCAGGTGAATGGTCTTTAACAAAATAATTTGAGGAACAAAGACAGGCTGATTTCAGGCTCGCTGAGACAGAAGATGATTGCTACGAATTATTCGTTTGGGATTGAAAGGAATGAAAAAAAGCTGAAAGAAAATGGAAACGACCCGAGGAAGTGGTCCAATCCTCTCGAAGTCCAGTGAGCATATATCTGAACTATCACCTTTCTTTACCAATTCTTTGTCTCAGGCTACCGTATGCACCCTCGATGAAATTCTACTGTGTATATGGTGTCGGTAAAGAAACGGAACGCTCGTATTGGTTGCCTTCATGTCTTGTGTAGCGAGCTTGATAAAAGACTTATGTTGTCTTCAAGGTATGCTCGTAGAGGATACGAGTACGATGGCCCTCTCACCGACTCAGGATGTCATGAATCCGCCTCAGATGGATGTATGAACTCTAGCCTATCGGATCACCCTCTTGCAAGAAAAAGCTGGATAGACTCGGAGTATTCCAACGATGAGGCCATTCCAAAAGTACGTACACAATGCATAGGATGCTGAGGGTAACCCAAGTATTCAGTTGCATGCGCCTTGATGCTAATGTCGAATCCTTTCAGGTGCAGAATGGTGTAAAATTGGGAGAAGGGGATGGGACTGTGAGTCTCCTGAGTCTTGGAGCGATGTGCGTGGAAGGTTGGAAATACAAGAGGTGGAATCCTGCTGGCATCCAAGTTACGACCGTCGAGGTGTGTTCCGATAAATCTGTAGCTTCATTGAGTACTTTAAGCTTATATCTCCTTCAGCTCCCTCACAGACCAAACCCAGCAATACCCCGCGGTGGAGCCAATACGAGTGACCATGTTGATGTCCTCGGCTCGACAGGTCTCAACGAGATCATTCTTCAAGTTGCTACAGGTACTGGAAATGAGATTAAAGACTCACTTGTCTCGAGTGTTCAAGAATATGCTAAGAAAGTTCTTTGGGACGGCGAGTGAACTAGATACTGTGATATTATTACAAATATTTCTCGCATCGTGGATCAGTCTTGGGAGCTATGGGTCAAAGTTAAGAGAGTATTGTAGTGACCATTTTGTAGTCTCTGGAGATATTTTTCAGGTAAAAGTAAAGTAAGCTATCCAGGCGTTGAATGTCGGTGGGTGGTGGATAAGCTTCCTGGAATTCCTCGGAATAAAGGCCCGCCATGATGTCGCTACATCTATGTGAGTATTGGAAGCAAAGGTTACTGAGGAAGCACACTTGGCAAAGCTCTTTTCTAACCATTCGCAAGAGTCTTCGATATGCTTTAGGCTCTTCTTGGTTGTATCTTTGATTTGATTTATCTCGTCTGGTGTGAGAAGGTGAATGAAATTGCGAGGAGACGGTTTGAGATGATCAGTAGACTTGAACATGTGTGGATTGTATTCCAGTAGTCGAACCATAAAGTCCGAGGCAAACCACGGTTTAGAGATGGACAAGTAATACAAGTCCTATTTCGATATATCAGTAATGATGTTACTCCATGATCAAGGGAGACACACGAGAGCAATCGTCTTTTGCAAGATCTTAAAATAGATGAGTCGCCACTCATCTTTCCTTTTGATGATTTCATCAAACTTCCTGGCGTCCTCAGCAGGAAGTGCTTCCTCAGGCTTCATTGTCGTAAAGTACACGTTCCAAGTGTTGAGAGCCAAGTCTACCCGTTCGACCACTCTGAGACGAAATAGCTCTGCATGTAGAAGAACATCCAGAAAGTCAACGAAAGCGTGTTTTGGGAGGTTATTGGGCTTGTGTTTTGATGCTTCAGCGATTTTGGAGAGGAGAAGAATGCAGGCTAGCCGTATTTCGGGGAAATCGACTATGGCGTTGTCGTCTTCTTTTGCTGCTTGATCTTGAACACGTCCTAGTCTGCAATCAAACTAAGAGGCAGAAGTGGAAAAAGGAGGGCATACGGGTGAGTTTGCGAAGGCTTTTGGGCTTGGGCATAATGATCAAGCAACGTCACATTCGCGTTACGTCACAGCACATGCTTCTTACTAAACGCTTGCTGTCGTCTTGTCAATCACCGTTGGTCTAATGGTTCTCAGTAGCTTTTACTCATCAACCAGAGAACTTCTCCTCAGACAGGGATCCTCAACAAGGAAGAATGCCTCGGCATAGCTCGTTACTACGAGAGAACTCTACTATGTTTTTGGCTCAGTTCCGTTGCTATAAGACCTCGGTCGACAAATTTTCTGCTGCTCTCCATGAGGGAGAAGCCCTGAGATCACTGCTCTTACGTCCAAGTCTTGCTCCATTGCGCTCAGGGTTCTGGGCTTTTCAAGTAGAAGGCCAGATGACGTCCCATTGTTTTTGATCAGCAGGAAATTTGGAATTCTTGAATAATCGGAAGAGAAACACGAGGCAACATTCCGAGTAGGATTCGTTCTTCAGGTCCGCTTTCGCGTGGCTTTCATCTTCCTCCGTCGCCGTTCCCAATGCGGAATTCGCGAACACCACTTGAAAGCCTATTCATTACCGCCGCGTGTGAGTTGTCGATCCGTGGTGTGTATTATGAAAAATGAAGACTATGTTGTTGGGCTTGGTCACGCTTTTAGTCACATTCCTTTCTGAGAGATTCAGTGGTACATCTTTCTGGGTAGGCTATCGTCTGCTCTTGGCACCTGCTATGGTTTTCGAATTGATAAGCAAACATGTTCTTGGATCCCGATTTCTGATGAGAGTCGCAGAAACTGCTCCTGAAGCCCAGGGTGCCATGCAGCATAGCTCGGAAAATCAATCAGCTCCTGTCTGCATTGAGTTGATACTAGCTATGCTGAATGGATGTTCGTCTGTGCATGCACCAACTCCGCGGATTGCATGTTTCTTCCCGTCCTGTTCTTATTCTTTCGGTTTTCTGTTTTTGGATCATTGACCAGGCTTCTCAGGTTGGGACTCTCTGGAGTTGAGTCTTAGCCTCTGGAGTTTATCTCGTCTTGGTGCTTCTTGACCTTCGAGAGACTTGCACAGCCGGTGATTTGTCCTGATTCGGGTTACAGCAGAAGGTCTCCTTCGGTGGCTAATTATAACAGGAATGTAATGGACCTCAGCCCTGGCGCTTGTACAGCTAAGGTAGTGTGGTCCTAGACTTTCACCTAGAGTGCATAAACCCCTCTGCTGCCGATGATTATTTAGAGCACAACCCACTGGAAAACCTAGTAGCCCATCGCTGTGTCATGGACCACTTTGGACAAAGAAAATGTGAATCTGGCCGGAACGACGGATAGAGCATCTTGCGTGGAACCCATTCAGTAGTTGGACGACTTGGAAGTCCTTCTGGGCTCTCGACGATGGCACTTCTGTTGTCATCAGGACCACGTGGCGATGCGAAAAGAGCTGGAAAAGATTTTACCAAATTGCTGATTGATTTGTAACCTGGGGTCACGTACAAAGGGGGATTTCTAGAAGAGTTGCTTGGGAAACGAAAAGTAGATACGTGCAAAGCTGGACAATGGAATCCGAGGAAAAGGAGGTCGATTCTGGAGAGTGTAGAGCCATCGGCGGTGAGCTTTTTTGGGATTGAATATGCTTGATCGCAAGACACGAAGATCGAGAAGAGGATGCCTCGGACAACGCCGGTCTTAACAACGGGATGGAATGAGCAAATCTCTTGCCCTCTGTGTCTCTCCTGGTTCTGATCAATTTCGCCGCTATAAATACCGGCTCTCTCGTCCACAGTCTCCATCCTTTCTCCATGGCTACCTCCTCTGTGCCACCCAAGGTGTGTCGCCTTTCATCTTCACCTCACAAGGCTCACCCCTTGAAAGCATACACAAGTCCTCGTCATTGGCGGCGGACCAGCCGGGTCCTATGCTGCCTCTGCCCTCGCTCGCGAAGGCATCAACGTCACTCTCCTGGAAGCTTCAAAGTTCCCAAGGTAAATAAAGTATACCCCAGTAAGAGCTTTTCTGCTCACCGCATCCAGGTATCACATTGGGGAGAGTCTCATCCCATCCGTGCGACACTACCTCCGCTTCATCGGTGCGGAGGACAAACTGGCTAGCTACGGATTCGTGCGCAAGGTGTGTTTTTCCCGCCCTAGGATTCCCACTGCGGGGCCTTGACGGCAAGTCAGCCGGGCTCTGCAATCAAATTCAATCAGTTTAAGCGTGAAGGATGTAAGTGATCTTGGCTCGTTGGCTTTACCAGCAGACACTCAGACTTGTTGTAGACACCGATTTTGTTGCACTCGGACACAACAACAATGCCTGGAATGTCGTGAGTGCTACACTATATCTAAGACTGGGTGTACCGACCTTGCTTTAGGTTCGGTCCGAATTTGACCAACTGCTCCTCAATCATGCTCGTGCGTCAGGTGCAGCAGTGTATGAGCAGACCAAGGTCGACGCCATCCACTTCGATCCCTCAGATCCGGAACGGCCTGTTTCTGTTTCCTGGACTCATACTCCACCTCAAGCGCTGCCTTCTCCTCCAGCGTCGCCAACAACCTCCACCTTTGCAAGAATTCTCCGTCGATTCAGCAGTGCCGAGGAATCGGTCTGCACCAGCGGCGGAGCTGTCCAAGGCACGACGGCGTTTACACACGTTATCGATGCCTCTGGACGGGCAGGGCTGATGTCGGCGCGGTATCTGCGCAACCGGCGATTCAATGCATCGCTTAAGAACATTGCGACATGGGGTTACTGGAAGGAGGTTGAAAGCTACGGCCAAGGGACGCAGCGCAGTGGTGCGCCGTGGTTTGAAGCCTTGACAGGTAAATCTCCTGTCAGCATATGTTTTTTTTTCATTCATGTATCCTTTTTAGACGAGTCGGGGTGGGCTTGGTTCATTCCCCTTCACAATGGCTCCACCTCGATTGGCATCGTCGTCAACCAAAAGGTCTACAACGCCAAAGCAGGTTCCACCGCTGCTCTACCTGTCCGCTATCTTGCTAATCTTAACTTGGCACCGGGTGTTGTTAAGCTCATTGGCAAAGGGAAGCTCGTCGCAGGCAGCGTCAAATCTGCCAGCGACTTTAGCTACTCAGCTCCTTCCTATGCGGGCCCAAATTACAGAATCGTTGGAGATGCCGGAGGTCAGCGCTTTTGCCCATGAGGAATCCCACATACATACACACATACTGACACTTGACAAAAGCGTTCATTGACCCTTTTTTCTCAAGTGGTGTCCATCTTGCCATGACTTCAGCACTCTCGGCTGCCGCGACGATCTGTGCCTCAATCCGTGGCAATTGTTCAGAAGTTCTTGCTGCTTCCTGGCACACTCAAAGGGTGGCAACAAGCTATACCAGGTCAGTGGCACATTTTGCGATCGAGTCTATTGATGCCAACGACATCCAAGGTTCCAAGTCGTTGTTCTCAGTGCGTATAAGCAAATCAGATCTCAGACAGACGACATTCTCTCTGACATCGACGAGGATAATTATGACCGTGCCTTTGCATACCTTCGCCCAGGTTTGTCTGCTTGCTGGGTCTCGAAGAATGGCCTTGTTAACCACTGCAAACAGTCATCCAAGGTGCATCCGAAATGGGTGCCCGTCTTTCTGAAAGCGAACTTCAGAAGTCACTCGACTTCTGCGTCAAACTATTTGATCCGACAGTGCCAGAGGACCACCAACGCGCTTCGTCCATGGATGGCCTTTCTCATGGTCTTCTTGACGTCAGTACCCCTATCATCGACCCCGATGTCCTCGAAAAGACCTTGGATGTCAATTGTCTCTGCCCTTCCTATGATGAAGATTCTGGATCTGACATTGAGAAAGCCACTGAAACTAAAATGGTATTGCACAAGATAAACGCACGGCGTGTTATTCACTCGGAATATGCTATCAACAATATGGAATTGGAAAACTTGGGCGGTTATGTCGTCCACCTCGAGAAGGGAAAACTTGGTCTCGTCAGGACGAGCTCTGCCCCTGACAACTAGTGGCATCACATTATCCTCCTTTCTTTTCATGACATGATTCCTGTCACGAAATTTTACGTATCTTTCTCCTCTCTTGTATCGTTATCATCTAGCTCATTGATCTTGACTTTCTTTTTTTTTGTTGGTATGGACTTTGGTCTCAACCTATAACTTTGCTATTGGCACCCGTCGCTATCTTGTTTTCTCAATTGCTTTTATCAGTGCTTCCCCCCGCCGGTTCCTTGCGTTCCTTTTTCTTTTTTTCGTGGACTAGATCCTTGGGCAGTGTATTTTAGGATTCCCTGTCTCTGTGTATTGATACTAGGGGCTCCACAGACGTAACTATACATCTAGCTTTATTGAACAGTGTTCTGATTCAGTAGCCCGCATTGTTTGGTTCACAGTTCTCCTCGTCCTTGTATCTGGTCTCTCATCATCGGACTGCCGAAACCAAAAAAATATGTGCTTTAAAAATAGACTGACTACGTAATCAGAGTATTGAAAGATTGTTCAGATTGTTCAAGATTGTAATCCCGATTTGGCAATGATGGGACCTGGAGTTTTCTTTCCTGGACTTGAGTGACGTCAAAGACCATACAAAGCTCTCCTGTGAACAAGAAAGGAAGCTTCAGTATATCAATGCAACAGTCGGAAACACCATTGTGATCCAGTTGGGCCGAGGTAGGCAGATCATCATCATCATCATCATCATCATCATC
>Ga0153987_1000502_pt1 | contig 12282 bp, 15 predicted proteins | sample TSNC071MetaG_FD_102279 | JGI IMG/M metagenome (GOLD analysis project Ga0153987, IMG submission 102279) | Attine ant fungus gardens microbial communities from North Carolina, USA - TSNC071 MetaG | ecosystem: Host-associated > Fungi > Mycelium > Unclassified | place: USA: North Carolina, William B...
GCGGCATGGCCTCAGTGATGCCATGGTTGCAAGTGGGCTTGGCGCTGCCAGTGCCTACCGCTCTAACCAGCAGGCTGTTCAATAGACGAGATATTCAATGCGTTTATTATTTGTTGCACTACAGTTTCCCATTCTATTTCTATAGGAATTGGTTTGTACCAGTGTGCGGTTGGTTAGATCCACGCCTTATCGTAAACGGGACTTTTTATTGATTGGAGGTTCTGATCAATCTATCGCAGAGCGTACCTGCAATACCGAATGTGAGTTCAGGTAGGTGATGGACTCAGCCAGAAATTTACATCTTGACAACATACAGCCCAAGAGGCAGACCTTCTTGCACTTTTTCATGTACAAGTGTTAATTCTGCAGCAGCAAATAGTAACTTCCAAGCTTTATCTGATCTTAAAAACAGCTAAATTTGTACTCACCGTTCGATCATCAATTCTAGCTCACCTTGTCAGACTCGAGTCTTCACCATCAAAGGTGATAGTTGCTTGGTCGTCATCATCTGAACAGCAATTTTCCTTCACTACAATTACGCTGTCGCCCTTTTCACTTTCTTTCAGAGCTGCTTTACAGCGTTTGAAAAATTTGACTAAATCCTGATTGGATAGATGGCCTAAACACCACTGACACCAGATCACGTCAAATCCTGTACCAATATCGTCTTGTGACTCCGGCGATTCGTATCCTATTCGATCCAAAAATCGCACACCACGTGGGTTCAAGGGATCAAACTCTTGCAATGTTCCCTGTAGAAACGTTACACTTTTTGTTTGTTCCGCAATGCCTCTCCACCGGAGATGATCGGGCGTTGATGGATCGAAACTTGCACGTCCTCGTGCTAGGGCTTCTTGAATGAAGGGCGTAACAGGTTCGAGAAGTACGACATCATCTGAAAGGTGTAAGAGAGTATCACATGTAACACGGCCGATGCCAGCGCCGACGTCAAGTGCACGGATACGCTTTGTCCGGATGACAGAGTCGAGGTTGGGTCTGAAGGCAGATTGGACGATGGACAATGATGGATAGAGATGTAGAAGAAACAGACGCGAACCAAGACTCTCCACACGTGGCAGTGACTATGTATGACCAGACTGTCAATCATATTATTCTGTAGGGAGGTATTATGCAGTCACCCCAGTACCGAATCCACCTGCCATTCAGATCGATGGGATGAGTGCAATCTAGAGTTGCATATACATACCTAATACGCCATCATACGTCGCTGGCTGTGCAGTCCAATACTCGATACCGTTTGCAATGACAGGGGTATCGTTGTCAGTGTTGATCGCTGTATCCATCAGCATTCGGATCAGATTTGAAATGGCAGAAGATCATCTCATCACATGACGAATATTGATTGTTTTGAGTACCAAGCACTTCACAACAACGCGTGGTATAATGGCCTCTTTGGACGACATCTGGGACGCGCCAGTCAGCCCTCAAACAACGCGCCGTATTGACACAGACGCTGATGATGATAAAGTGCAGCGGCCACATAAGCGACAGAAACAGGCACTGTTCTTATCAGACTCAGAGGATGAGGGTAGTGGGATGAGGCACAACGTCGTGAAAGCAGCTCCAGTTGTGAATGATCCTGGGATAGACAATGATGTCGAGGCTTTATTTGAAGACGCAGAGAACGATGAAGGGCTGAGTTTCAAGAGGACTGGAGATCTTGACATGGCTGCTATGGAAAGGGAGGCACAGGAAAGGCACTTGAAACCTTTGGCACCTCATTCCATAATACCGTCAAGCTCACTGACGCGCAACAATGGTCCTTCTGGAGATGCTTCCCGAGATTCGAAAATTGACAAGGGGAATACTACTCAAAAGCGAATCAGACCTGTGCCATTGAATGAGAGTCTTTTGCTGGGTCCTACCGGTTTCCCCGAATTGATATCTCTTGTCAAAGACTTTAAAGTGAAAGGGAAGGGTCGGGAGGTGTGTCTCTTTTGACCGACTGGAACCTTTAACTCAAAGAGAGCCGGAGGCCGAGGACCTGGCTCGTCTCATGCGAGTGTACAATTTCTGGACTCATAAGCTTCATCCCAAGTTAAAATTCCATGACACTGTTGTACGGATAGAGAAAATGTGTCACACAAAACGAATGCAGGTGGGTGTACACCTCTGAGAAATCTTGCTACGTCTGGACATGTTTCTTTCAGGTAGCCTTGTCTGTTTGGAGGGATGAAGCGCACGGCAAGGGACACAAAATCGATGGTGGCTTATCAGATTCAGATTCCGATGATAACAACACCCCATCCAGAAAACAGAATGACAAGAACTCAAAGCCTGAGACCTTCGCTACACCTCATTCGTTGTCACTACATGCAGAAATAGGTCATGACCAATCTTCTTCCCGTACTTCAACTAATGGTCTTACAGATGATGATAATGATCTTGGTCCTTCCTCTTCCTCCCATTCTAGACCCAGTGGGATGTCATCGTCAACATTTGCAGGAGTGAAGAAGAGAATAATCGCTGACGATGACGTCGAGAATGAAAGATTCTGGAAAGACCTGGAAGTAGCTCAGATACCACATTCGATGCAGCAGCAATCATCTACGTCACATACGGCACCCACGCAATCCGCAGATGATCTTGATGACGCAGAGATATGGGCTGCTCCTGGAGAAGGCACAAAACAGTCTTCCCTGAGTTCAGGGGAACTTACATCAAAGAATGCTCCTACCATTTCTAAACAAGTTTATAGGCAGGTGGATGAGGTGGATATCGATGACGATGATGTATGGGATATCATCAGGAAGAATGAGAAGCCTACTCCAACCCGTTCACCAGTTATTACAGACTTTGCTGCTGTCATAGCGGATCCCGTATTATGTCCAACGATGCCTTCTTCCGAGATAAAATTGCCGGCGGAGTCCGAGATCGACTGGGACGATGTGTATGCAGATTAGCTTGGAACTTATCGTCGTTGTCGCCATTTGTATTGACCAACATCTCATCTGTGTTCGTGAGCTATCGGCCATTGTGGTCCGACTGGCCGTGAGCGCAGGAGTGGTTTTCCGAAATTGAAATACCTGCGCCTGTCGGAGCAGAAACAAAATTTCAAATTCTAACACTTCTCAACATCTTCATTGGAGCTCCCAGCGTTATTTGATGAAGAGGTCGAACGCCACACTAAAAATAGCCTCTCTATATTTTCCAAGGTGAATCATCTTCGCAATTAGAAGACGACTCAAGAAATTTCCTTCATGGCATTGTTTTCGTCTTCCATAGATACCAGACAATGTTCGATAAATGAGCTGTCAGTTGCTTAGCTTAGTGTCGAGAGTCATGCTCGATGAATTGATGAAGTTGTTGATGAAGTTGTTGAGATTTCCATCTAGTACAAATCAGGAGGCTGTTGTTATATAAATTATGGTAAGTTGAATTACTTTATACAAAATATCGGATGAAAATTATGAATCGTAAGATGGCGCCCAGAGTACACAACGACCGGTTGCATTGCCACTTGCTGCACGCTCTACTATCTTGGGGTGGGAGCAGGTGACCGCTTGTGTAGCGGTTATCCTAGCCAAAAGTTAGCGAGTGTGGGCCATTCATCATCATACTGAGCTTACCGCGAGGGATCAGACAAGCGTGCCAAAAGGTCGCCTTTACCAGAAAAGATGTCCAGAGAATGTTTCAAATTGCCAATCTACGGTGATATTCAAAGAACATCCATGACAGTAAATGAGCTAACACTCACTGTAAAATGAGGATACACGTCTGGATTGGGACTCCACTGCGCTCGCAGAATTGTCACCCAGCGCCCCTGAGTTCTCCGTTGAGACTGGTTAGTTTGGTGGTGACTGAAGTCAATCTTACTGTCTGACAATCATGGTGGATGCGATTGAAAGGCTTGAAGTCCTTGAACGAGTTAGAGCTATTTAGGGCTGAGGAGCTCAAACTCCACACTGCCAAATCACTCAGCAAGACATGCAGGGCTACACATCTGAATGCACCCACGTCGTATAGTGTCATCATAGCTCGTACTGACAATCTGCCTTCCATGAGGGGCCCAGTACGCAGAACTACATGATTTGTCATGATGCCATTCGCCTCGAAGCAAGCCCAAACCTTCCTTCGAATTTTTGAAGGCAGTCACAGCATCATAATCATATCCAACTAGCATTGACTCTTCGGCCTGACCTCTTCTTGGTTTTGCAGGCTCAGAGTCAGAAAGTTGGCCAGCGAGGGTTTGCAAATTTCGTACATCCCAAATCCTAGAAAAAGACAATGAGCAAGTCAAGAAGGATGAGGCGGGTGTGAAGCCCTACTTAAGTGTGCGATCATTACTCGCTGTCAAAATCAGGTTGTGATAGTTAGGGTTTATGCTGATGCACCCAATCTTATGATTCGAAAGTCCGAAACGACGAGCTTTAGATTTTTTCTCTCTTAAATCAAGATGTGTTGCTCCCCCGGTTGCGTCAGAGATCCACATTTCATGTCCCGAAGGAGTCAAATCAACGTGTGTGACGAGAACGCGATCTTCGCTCGTATAGATTTCTCGAGAAACTTGCGTTACAAAACAAAAGTTGCGTATCGTAGAATCATAAGATGTTGTATAGACCTACAAGATCAATCAACAGGCAGTAGAGCGGTATATTAATTAGCTCACGTTATGTGCATTCACTGGATTAAATTTGATACTGGTTATCGACGATAATGAAGTCGCCGGCCAATGTAGCTGAAGCCGCCAGTACTTTCCTCCTTCTCGGTTTCCAACTTCAGGACTTCCATCTTCGTCGGCGACTTCATCTATCGGTGCTGTGGCATCCCAAATGCCTAGTTCCCCGCGTTTATCTAGTTTCCGACATAAAACATTTTTCTCTTCAGTAGAGACTTGAACACACCGCCGAAGAAAATCAAATCTTTTGAGACGTCGGGGTGATACGCACAGCTGTATATGCGGTTCTGATTGACTTTTGCTTGAGCAACAACCTTCATTGACCCAAGACGCTTCTTCAAGTTCTCCACCTCACGCTCATCCCTCTTACTGTTGTCGTATTCAAAAGCGTCACAATCGCTAACACGACTGATGTGGGGACGACTCGTAATGGCATTTAAAGTCATATCTAGTGTTGAGATATCTTCCGGATCCTGTTGAACCAGTTTGTGTAACACGAGGTCTCCATGTCGGGGTCTTTTTGCAACACGAGCTTTTTCCTCTGCTTCCAGCCGTTCCTCCTCTTGTTTGATTCGAAAAGCTTCTTTTTCTGCCTTCTGAAAGTCACAGAGTCAGAAATCCGAGAGACGATAGAGATGGTATACCTCTCGCTTTTCTCTGCGTGCAGGGGTTTCTTTTGACGCAATAACAATATTTCTCAACCGTGCAGACTGTCGCCTTGGAACCTCCTCTTCAGGATCTTTGTGTTTGCGTTTCGCGGGTTGCACAGGTTTCGCAGTTGGCTTGGCCTTCGCTATCCCGATGGCAGAGGAGATTCGGTTGACCTCGAGTCCTTCCATAAGAATGCGATTACGCGCGATGTTGGCCTCGCGTTCAAGCTCGCTATGATATTCTAGTCAAGACCGATCCAGGCGATCAATCACATAAAACTCACTACTGTGATAACTTAGGCATACTGTGGATGTAAGGCTGGCTGCATTGGATACCCAAAGGCCGTAAATTACGACATCACGTGTGATGTGACTCTTCGTGCCATCGATTGCGTCAGTATATAAGAAAATGACTTTTCTTGGACTTGAAACCAGTCGGATCAGCTCATGAGTTCTTTGGTCAACAAAGGACTTGTAGCAGGCATCGACCAAACTGATTGGTGCGTATATTTCATCTGAACTCTACAAGCAACCCCTGAATTCCAATGACAGAATCTGGCAAGAACAGCCTGGGAGTGGAATACGGTGGTGCATCCATCGCACCTTTAATGAGTGTGTTTCTGGTCTCATTATCGCTTCATCCACACTTATGGATATGAACAAGCTAGAACTTGAGCAAGAATGAAACCCATTATGAACTCCCACTTCGAAATGACGTCGAAGGTGCTACCTATATGATGAGTATGTACAATGAAGTCCGAGGTCTGATCCTCTGATTCGCATGTCGCAAACATTCGACAGTACTGCTTCCATTCAGTACTGCTTCCATTCAATGTGGCTTCCATTTAGTCGCGGAGAGCTCAATCGGAGCAGCATTCTTCAGACCACGTTGAGGGTAGCTGAATTCGTAGCTTTATGCAAAGTTATGCTGTCTCAATATCGAGCCGGAGCTTGGGTGCACAGAAAGCAAGCTTGACTACCCCAGCATGTGTGCTTTTGCCCTCATCTCTCCAGGTTATGTGTCATTCGAGTTAATTGTTCATAGTGTCGACCAGGCTATGGCCAGCCCGACGGTTACTCACAAATCACGATTAGTGATACCCACATTGTGGACATCCATGCTGACCTTGTGGTCACTCCGTGCTTTTCTCCTATCTCAAACCCGTTACTTTTACAGAATCCTCTCAAGTTAGCTCCTTTGCACAGCTTGCTCAACCAATTTGCCGCATGAGTACATCGAGGTTTGTGAGGTTGTCGTACCTCGAAATGATCTGTTCATCGACACAATGGTCGCGTTTCCGATCTACAACTGTGGTGTGGTGGTCGATTTCAATGATCCCATAGCCTGGTTCCTTTTCTGTTGTTCCTGATTGCCTTGTATGTTCCCTCTGCTTAATGCAACATAGGGCTTTGGGCATATGTACTGCTTTGCCTCATACTAGCCTGCTAGTTTCGAGTTGATGTTTTGTCCCTGACATGCATTTCCTATTCTTTTACAACGAGGCCCTATGTCCTTTTGCAGTCAGTCCTCGGTTACTGCAGACTGTGTACATACATCACAATACAGATCGTTGATTCAGATTGTTTCAGTCTCTAGACAAACTACTTGATCCTGATCTATGTGACTAGCTTGTTATTTCAACAGAGAGGTTTACACCAGTTTTTGTGCCCCAAGAAGTCTATTGTCTTTACAGAGGATACTTTTGGAATGTCTTGTCATGCATCTTTTTATCACACAGTATAAGTCCACAGTGTCTTGTCTTGCATTGGGCAGTTATTCTAATGATACCATAAATAAATATATGTTTGTCTAGCTATCCATCTATATGTAACCATGTAATATCATTATGAACACAGAATATTCCGCCAGGCACTACCACCAACATCACTTAAAACACGTTCGACTTCACCTTGTTCAATGTTCAACACTACTCTCCGTTCGTCTTCAGGTTTTCGAGCTACTATAGCTCCTTCCTCCACAACTATAGCCCTTGATGACGATAGAGAATCACGTACCATGAACAATTCGTTCATCGTCGGTCTTGTCTTGGGATCTGAATCGGAGGGTATAACGTCCATGTATATCAAATGCTGGTGACAAATCTGCAAAATCAAAAATGAGAAATGAACCTGAGAAATCTTAGCTTCTCGCTTACTTCTCCCCACTTAATTTCCTCAATACCCTCACGTTTCATGCATTTCACCAGCGAGGCAAGCATGAGGCGTTCATGGAAGCTGCAATCCCTCAAAAATGCCGTCACAGGATTGTGTTGCATAGCACGGAATACCTCCTGAACATCTTTAATCGTTGCCAACCTTTTATCTGGCTGAGCAAGCTCGATTGTCCGTCTTCCATTTCGAAATCAGCCTCAAACTGTGTCTGTAAAGAACACCCAATTCTTACCTGCATATATCTAATACTCTTCGAGCGTCACCGCTGATACCACTAACCTTCATGGACGCCATCGTAATAGCCTTGTCCTCGATTACATCTATATTCTCTCCATCCAGACTTTCTTTCGCAGACGTTAGCCGCGCACGAACAATGGTCTCCAGCTGCAGTCGGGTATATGGCTGAAAATTGATTCGTATCATCCCTGTTCACAGGTTAAAGACTTAGTCGTTGACTAATTCAGCCTCAATTTGGACGAACCCAATCGACTTCTTACTCGTCCTGTCATCACTCTTTCTGGCAAATCCATCGTGTTAGCAACAGCGATAACAACAAGCTTACTCCCAGCAAGTGTCGGCCAGTTGAAGAAATTATAAACAACATCCTGTTTGCTGGTGACTAACTGGTCTAGTTCGTCCATTAACACAATACTGTAGAGTGTTCACCATCGATTCAGTTGAATATTAGGGGCCGTACTTACCATGCATGACCTACAGGACCTCGTCCTGTACCACCACTGAAATATCGAGTGAGGGCTTTGAGGCTTTCCTTGGAGGAAATGGTGAGATGGCCATCTCTTGAGACGTTATGGCCAGACACAGCTTCCCAGAGTAGACCGTACGCTGCTGTGGGCTCTGATAATCGCAGACCGTTGATCTCAACAAATGCGAAGGGATTGGTTTCCTGTAAAAATCTCAACAATAATTTGAGGTCGTTCAAAAAAATGGATTTACATTAGCTTGTGCCATCGTCGTGAGTTCGGTTATAACTGAATGTACGGTCGCGGTTTTCCCTGTACCGGGAACCCCAGAAATATCTATCCAGCATAGAACATCAGCCTTTTTCTGTACCACTAGTTATCAAGATCGTGCACTTACAAACACAGCCTCCGCTCCCTTCCTCCAGCAGCTCACCAACGCACCTCAGCACGTTGTCAAATTCCGTATCTCTACAGGGCAGTGAATCAGGCCGATTCCCAACATGCAGCATATGCATCGCACGTAACCAAGGATCTTTAGATCCCAAGTTTGATTGCGAACTACTCCAATTGATACAAGGAAGAGTCCGTGGTCGAATGGTGAATTTCTGTTTCTTTTTGGAAGGAGAGAGCTGAGCCCCCAATTTTCTTCCTCGAGCGGCAGCTGCTTTCTTGGAGTGAGGTGTTGGTTGCGCCAGGGGCTTCACAACTGTAGGGCGCTTGCGCGGGGTTGCTGTAGTGGATTTGAGAGGAGAGGATGCGCCTGAGGGATCACGATGAGTTTGTTTCTTGCTCGGTGTTCGTAGAGTCATCGCTACGTCTTCTTCCTGTTCTTCCTGTTCCTCTTCGTCCTTTTCAGTTTCCGAGGCTTGATATTCGTCTTTTGACTCAATGTCATCCTCGGATTCCTCCTCAAGCTTCCGCTTCCTTCCAGCACCACTACCTCTCTTTATTTCAACATTCCAAGGTATACCACTGCCCCAAGACGTGTCCTCTTCATTGTCATCCGTAATGATAGAGGGCTTTGTGAGAGATAGAACAGACTTGCGATGTGCATCCCAGTGAAAATCATAAAAGAGTCCACGGTAAGAGTCCACAGCCAAATTGCAAGAGAATATTTCTTCTGCGTCTTCCTCTTCTTCATTATCGCTCTCATCGTCAGAGCAATGAGCTGGATTCTTCTGTTCAGCATTTCGCTTTTGCGTAAGAGAGCGTTTGATGTGATTCGAAAGTTGACTTTTGCCAAAGACAGTACAACGCGAGACGACCACTTCAGGAAGGATGATCTCGTTCGATTCGAGTCCATAATAAACCTCGTTCTGTCACAAAGAATAATCCGTCATCGGTAGCAGGATACTTGAAATTTTCATTGACGCACCTGTGCATGCTCGCGTTTCGCCCGTATAGAGGCCATTTCCGTCGGCCGTAAAAACCAATGTACTCGAATCCTCATCTTGTTCGAATCCACTTGCTCCTCAACTCCGTTCTTGTCTCTACATTCCCACATAGCAACAATCACTGCCACACTAGGTGGTCGCCTCACTCTATAAAGCACATCCGTCTCGACGAGAATTGTGTCTCCAACTTGATAAACCTCCCTCTTCTCCTCGATCTTTGCACGCTTCTTTGCGCCCCTATACATTTTGTATTTCTGAGTACCCATATTGAGAGCGTCGTAGAATCTCGTTTCTAGACTGGATATGTCGTCTTCAGAGAGTTCGTCGCGCTCATCTTGGAGCAAATCTAGATCCGGGTTCAAGGTTCGTGTGTAAATGGGACCCGAAGTCCAAAAACAGTCGAGTTTTATGGTGGACTTTCCAGAAGGTGTTGCAAGAGGCTGAAAGCGCTTTGAACGACGTATCGGTGTTGCAAGGATGGTGTCCTTGGGCATGGCGCTTCAGCTACTTAGCAGGTATTAGGTCAAAAGACGCGTGACATCACACAATGGTCAAGGTTGATATATATAGATACAATACCGTAAGCAGCAAGAATTATTACTTTTAAGTACAGCGCGTAGCAACAGACAGAGATTACTAAAAAGGTGAATGAAAGATTATAGTTTAGTTGACTTGAAGCATAAAGCGTGCGCCTTGACCGTGGTATTAGAAATAAATAGCGTCAGAAAGCAGACCTGGTCTCCATCAGCGGGGATAAAGGAAGACCGACGTTTCAGGGCTGAGAGGACTGAGCCTGGGCCAAACCATGAAATGACCTATGTGACCTCCATGATAGAGAGCTCCAGGATACGGAATAGATTTGGGTCTTTCATCTCTTCAGACCATCCGATAATCTCTCTCCAATTATATCCATTAGCTTCTTTTTCTCCAGCCCCAGCAAAGTTGCCTGATTCCTCGTCATTCAGGCCTCTCCAGATAAGGAATAGCCGAGTAAAAACACAGGGGTCTGCTGCTACAGTTATGTCAACTGCGGCTGCAATCTTTGCTGGACTCAGAAAACGGTATGCGATGTTCTTATGCAGAGACCATGCAGCAATGTTGTTGCTGGGAAACGATCATCAACAAAGAAGCGCGTTCGAAAGAATGACGTACTTGATAAAATTTGTACGGGCATGAATTGATAACCCAAGTTGGTCCAAGACATTCTTGAGATGTAACAGGAAGTCCCTGAACGGCATGGCGAATCCGTTTCGTGGGGCAATAAAGGTATTCGGCTCCATCATAGATGCATCCGGGCTAAACTTGATCTCAACAAGTGTGCAGAGTCGAGGGTGACGCACACTCACGTTGCTTCGTAATATAAAGCAGTTGTCACGGTTTCGCTATCGAAATGCTCTAGTGCCCCTCCTGGGTGACTGCGACAAAAAAATTTGACTTTGTTAGGGTCACCATCGAGGGATTCTGCCGGTGGCCAGGTCATGCTCAGCCTCCAAAACCCAGAAGTCTGCAGGACAAGGTCACAATATTGGATGATTGGACAGATAACACTCAATTGACATCGGGCGACTGGAGGTTTCGACGCAATGGCCAGGCGGCTAATCATTCGAGAGTCAAACATGGCTTCTGGAGTATTCTCCAAACCATGTGGCAGTCGAGTTCCCTGGAATTCGAGCTTGTGGTCATCACCTTGGTGAACGAGATCTAGCTTCCCCCAAAATTGTCCGTCAACAACTGTACCATCGTCCATTCTCGCCATGTCAAGTTCGTCGGACACGACGGATACTTCGAGAGCAACATTCTGACCAGACACAAGTTCTAGATTGAAAGTGGCCGGCATCTCAAGCACTGGTGGTGGTCTTGTGAGTTTGTTAGATCCGAGGAGTTTTGATTTCGAGCAAGATTGATACTCACGGTGGGGGACTGAAAGAGAGATAGCTGATGAGCAATTGGGTCAAGGGTTGTGATGGTCATGGCCACTCACGGAGGCTCATCGGGTGGGGGAGGAGCATCGGTGACGATCTCTACGCGCAAGCCCTGTACACCCATGATTGCGATTTGAAACGAGTCCTCGCCTGTCAGCTGAGAGGAAGATGAACATCACTGGTGCATACGCTGGGCAGGCGAACATACGTAGATGTACAGCCCTGCGACCAGCCGCTGTGCTCTGCATCAATTCTGTGTTGAGACGAAAAATGTGTGGTAACCAACGGCAGCATGCAGAGAAGCATATTCGACGGGAACGCGAAGATGGAACTGGGCATCGGGCGGAGGCTTGGTCCAATTTCGAGCGAGATCCTCGAGTTCCTGAATGTCGTCAAATAAAGCTGGAAGGGAAGGATGAGGAGACGGACGGCGAATGTGTTCGGAAGCTGTGCAGGCAAGATAAGATAGTATACCGGATAAGAAAGCGGGCACTTACGAGATGGAGGGTCTCGTGCTCACCACAGACGAGGGTGAGCAGACGCTGGCGGGCGATCGCCATCTGGGTGGTTGCTTGCTGGCGCAGATCGCCGTCCTTGGTCTTGGGTTTGAGCTTCCCCCAGAAAGAGGTTGGGGCGGGAGGGAGGCCGGCACTGGTGGACCTGTTGAAAAAGAGCATGTTGGCCGATGAGCGGGGCTAGGCAGGAGAGGCGCACGCAGGAGAGAGGAGCATGGCAGAGCGGCTCAACACGGCAACACGGCATCCACTCCAGCCACGACCTCCACACGACCCGCGTCACGTGCCC
>Ga0153987_1000503_pt1 | contig 12245 bp, 13 predicted proteins | sample TSNC071MetaG_FD_102279 | JGI IMG/M metagenome (GOLD analysis project Ga0153987, IMG submission 102279) | Attine ant fungus gardens microbial communities from North Carolina, USA - TSNC071 MetaG | ecosystem: Host-associated > Fungi > Mycelium > Unclassified | place: USA: North Carolina, William B...
AGAGGTGCAATCGACGAATAGGTGCTTCCCATGGTGAGATATCTGATTGTCTGGACGTAGCACTCGCAGCCTTATAACGTTGAACTACATAAGACGGATAAGAATAGCAACATGTAATTATACAGACCGCATTAGGTAAGAATCGCGTATCCGAGCGACATATGATGTATCAGGGGTTCACTTCCGAGTCAAGTGATTTGTTCCAAGAACTTTCTAATTTTTCCGAGTCAGGTGATTTTTTTCAAAGAATCGTAGATGGTATGACCGCAAGGAGAGGAAACCTAGAGAGATTGCTTCACACGATCATTTAACCTCGCCCTCAAATCTCTGAGGATGCTGCTGATATCGAGCGCTACACTCAAAATGACTTAGGTTTTATCTCCTGATCATCAGATGTTTCATTTATGTGATGGTAGATAAATACAAGTGACTCGTTGCAAAAGCACAACGAATTTCTTCTATCTCAACTCAACAGTTGCGCAGTAGAAATCATGAGAGCAACATGTCCTTGATCATGGCCCATTCCACCGAGATTGCAAGGGTAAATCCCGCGCATGATAGTATTATGCCCTACTAATATCCTCAAGTCGGGACTCTCTAGTGTACTAAAACTATTCATTTGAGATGACAAATGACAAAGTGCTTCCTCTAAGGAAAATATGTTCTTCCTCATGATCACTACAGCATCCATATGGAGGTGCTCGAGTGAGGACGAATGGCATGGTGTTGGAATCGGTTGACGACATCAGATTTTCTCAGACGGGTCTATGTCATGCCAATATGCCAAGCATGAATTCCGAATTTCAGGGTTTCCAAGACATTGTCTAGGAAAACCGTATCCTTGACAGACCAGGGCTGCATACCATATATAGATGTTGTCTCCATCGCAGATCAAGATGCATACTAAATATAGATGTTAGCTCCAATGAGCTTGATTAAATATATTTTTTTCTCATTCCTCTTCTACGAGCTATATCACATCCTAGTGTAGTGATGAGTCTTCCTGGATATTGCACAATCGTGAAGACTCAGAACAAGCTTTCATCATAGTTAATACAGGCAGTAAGATTTTTGGCATTGTGTGATGCTATAAGTGCCTTATCTTCAGGGTAAAAAGAGGTGGGCGCAATATAACGATATCATGGGTGTAGTTCAACGCGACATGATAAGATGTTACATCACGTCTGGGAACCCGTTATGATGTCCTCACACGTGCAATACATCAGAATTTCCTGCAGGGAGTCACTCACCATCCTTTATGAGGCATTTGGTAGCGGAAAGCCCAACTCAATGAGACAACAATGGTTGATCTGGACCTGCAAATCTCCCATGTATTCATTCACTCATTGCTAATCTTCAAAGATCATTGATCACAGCATTAAGAATAGAACTTCAAGAAGGAGTCAGAGATTCCGGTTCCCAAACGATCTGCTAGGAAATACTGTGGGCCGGCATCTTCTGCCTTCCGAAACAGTAGTTTATGACAGTGGACGATTAGAATGTAGAAGACACTCCACAATCAAAATATTTACCATCATAAAATCCTCTGCTGGAATATCCAATGCTACACTAAAATTAGCCATGTCTTATTGTTCATGTCAGACAAAATGCATCACTTTATTGATAAATAGTGAAAGGCAGAATAGAGTTAAGTTGCACATTTGCTATAAGTTTCCCCCCATTTTCTTCCTTTGCTCTGCCTCAACTCAACTCAGACTTCCTAGATGTCATGGTCTGGCAAGGGGTCTGGAGGCCAACTTCCCTATATGCTCTCTAGCCTTCTATGGATAGACGGATCAGAATTACATATTATTCGGAATTTTTCTTGATGGCATCAGTGTGGAATGGAGACGGATATAGGCCTTGCTTCCAATTATCACCTATCAATCGAGATAAGCTTCAAGTAAAATTGTGGATGAAGTATCTCATTATAATTTTATTGAGAATATAAGTTTGGTTGACACGTCACTGTCAAGATGTCACTCAGTCTGGTAAAAACAGAACTATATTAATATGTTGTACCTGTCAAGATGTCACTGACAGATACATCAGTATATCTACACATGATAAGGACTAAACATAAATACCTCAGTCTGGTAAAAACAGAACTGAGGAATGGAACAGTTACACATGCGCGAACATCACTAAGCTTACTAATCAGAAGTGGGAGTCACATGTAGTCCGAAATGATAAGATAAAGAAGAGAGATAAGAGATGTAAAACTAGATGAATGGTATGACTCATCTCATGATTCACAACACATAAGACATGCTGAAAAGTAAGATTGAAAATTCATTTTACTTGTAGACAAGTGAACTCATGAGTACACAAGACGCATGTGTGACACAGTGATGGATGTCATATATGGGAAATTTGTATTTCCTCAGACCACAGAATACACTACACTACACCCCTGGTCCCCATGTACCTACCACAATCTGTAACCGTGCACCGTGTAATAAGATGCTAATTAAAAAAAACACCTGGACTCCTACAGGAAGTCATCCACTGAAATGAGGTGTACAGCCTATATTGGGCAAAAATTGTGACGTCATCATGAAAGATCATCGCTGATAAACACCGAGAGGAAATCCGATAAAATTAATATTAAGCAACAAGAAACAGACAATAAACAGGGGGTCACTCGGTAGATTTCGGCAACTTACCACAGTGAAGCCCCTGTCTTGCCTCGGCAGTCTGGTCGCACTGAAGTCAGAGCCAGTTCCTCACCTGAATACGCCAAGCAGCTTCTTGGCAAGCTGACGTTAACCTTGATCTCCAATTGCAGGACCATCATGTTGGAATATCGAGCTGACGTTATGTTTTTCGAGAAGGTTCTAAATTTTTCAGTTACTATATAAGTTAGGATTTCGTTGTAGAGACTCACTGGTTTGCAACAGAATCACTGTTCTCATTCCAAGGCAAACCATCTTGCGAATTTACGACACATCAGTCTACATGAAGCTATCAGAGCTGAAATCACCTCAGGGGATAAGAGTATGCCTGCAGGCTTTATGTACAGTCAACTCAAGAACTAGAAGAACGCTTCAGCTATGGGATTTAACAGGGAATGAGAGAACTTTGCTACATCCAATTGATATCCAGAGTAGTTATTTTCAACCCAGTGTTTTCTAACAAACTTCCCTAAAAATCTACAGGTTATTGCAGGTACGGGTTATTAGTTGACTATACAATGGGGCATAGAATATCAGCCATTTCTACATCCTCCACTCTCATTGGCGCCATTCTACGTTGATTGACTGTATTGATCTCGCATTCGTAATTTTGCCAGAACAAAGATAACCCGAGAACAATGCCTTGGGCATTGTCAATTTTACGAACAATTGTCACGGATTACAATGATGTTATTGTTTATTGTGACGGTGGTCCAGCCGTTGTCATTGGTTACGGTTATCCTGAAAAAGTTTAAATGGTCTATCAGAGAGGTTTACGTAGACGCTATTTAAAACACCCTTTGGTTTTCCCAAAACAATCATCCTTCTGCTCCTCAATCAGCTTCGATTCCGATTTAAGCAATGATGTTCATACGAAGACTTTTAGGTTTCAAACCTAGAACCCAAGCCGAGCTTGACGCGTTTATAGAGAAGAATAGGATTGATAGGGAATGGCGGCACCAGAAACAGGTACACAAGGAACTCAAGGCGCATCACAAGCAAGAGTATGTAGATCGTCATAAGAAACGTACAAAAATGCGTCGAGTTTATTTTCGTCAAGAGGCGGACAAAACTATCCTCTACGATAGCGCAGGACTTGCTATAGCTGAATTAAGCACACCTACTTATCGACCCCTTACTCTCACATCAACTGTTCCCGATGCCCAACAACCCGATGCACGAACCAACCTGGACCCAAACAATATTGAGTCTGCTGCAACTCAGGGCATTAACAATCCTTTGATTCTTGAAGGGCAGGATTCCGCGTCAGGAATTCTTCCCGATCCTGCACCATCAACAGTTGAGCCCTCACAACCAGAACCCGCTCAGGAGAACTGCGATATTTCTCACGAAAGGGAGGCTCGAGGGACATTGGCTCTTATTCCTGCTCAAAGCTTGTCGTCTCGCGATCCCGAGGGTCCGATATCTCTTTCCCACGCTGATCAAGTACCACAACCTACTACTAGCGCATCAGAGTCTGGAAATCCTGCAAACTGCCAAGATGATGCCCTCTCTGTTCTTTCGTTGGAGCCCTCATCACCGAACCCTTTGGGAGCAGATGCTTCACGAACGCACAATTCACCCGAACAATCTATGACCCACTATCAGGGGACCTGGTCAGATGGCCTGACGACTGCTTTGCCGATATCGGATGGCTGCGAAGGTTCTGGTACTTCTAATCGACATTGTGGAGAGGCAAACGGATCAGAAATCCCCCCAACAATCCCCGATGCCTCCAATATCTTCAGTACTGCTCCATTTGATCCTGTGGACGCAACTTTTCGAGTCCCGATTGCAAAAATAGGATCATCGGCTAACTTCTCTATTGCTCGGGAGGCGGACGCTCAATTTTTGACCATCGCTTCTCCAAGACAATCGGCTGGTCCATCCCAGGACCCCAAGGGAAAAGGAAAAGCAGAAACTGAACCTGAGGCCGTGTCTTTGATCGGATTTCCTTCCGCATTTGAGACAGAACTCATCCAGAATCCACAATATGCAGGGAATTGGCAAGACTTGAGCATCTGGATTTGTTTTCGTTTACTCGTGATAAACAAGAAGGCGTTCGATAACTGCTGGGTATGTCAGCACCTTCAGTATGCGATCTCTTGGACGACAATGATTTTTACAAAATCGCTATAGGGAAATTGGGGAGTGCCATTTAGATTCACATTCAAGGACTGGGGGCAATGCAGAAACAACATGGTCGAAGCAATTTTGAATCTCCTTTATGAAATCACCAATATTGCTACTCCCACGTCAGCTATGAATGATCTCTTCGAAAAAGTAACACGGTGAATTGCTTCGAATTAGATATCACAGTTAATATTGACGATACCTCGTGCTAGAGATTCAATAGAGATATTTAATCGGATGCCCGATATTCTGAAAAAAGGAGATTATTCTGGATACAGAGAATGTACGGCAAGTATCACCCTACAATCCCACACAATAAAGGTATGTTCCCGTTCGAACGCATGATTAGATACGAAGGGCTTAGAACACTTAGGGCTTTTTTTTCAAATTACCAACGGCACCGGAACCTGAGATGCTTCCCCAGCCTTGCTTTCCGCCTCCGATTGTTACTAAGTGCAAATACGACGTTCAAGATTCCTCGGCTTTCCATGCACCAATAGCTTCAATTTCTCAACAAGCAGGAAGCGCAGATGAAGCAAAGCCTATCAAGGTGCCCTGGCCAAAGTTAGCTTGCACTTCATTCAAGGCTATGTCAAAAGAACCCGATTTGCAACAACAGCATCAAGTAAGACTGCAGCACTTTAGTTAGTCAGCTTTATGGTCACTAGAACCCACTGTCATTGCCACCAAAGTATGCTCGGGCTCGTCAATGGAACCCTGAAAAAGGATACGAATAATGATATACTTGGAGAATGATGACGGTCTTATATGATGATCATGTTTTTATTCCACAATTGCTGAGGACACGCTTATAAATCCCTCATTTCATGCCATGAGGATTGAGCAGAAGGCTGTGTCAGACTTGGCTGTTCTAGTATTTTGTTCTGGAAGCCGGTGGCGCAGCGGTGCCTCAATTAGAACTGCTCGTGCTCTAGTCACGATCTGAGTCGGGATAAATTGTATTCTAGAGGGAGAGATTCTATCAGTGGCTGATCAGGGATTGCAAGGGCTCTCTGAGTTCGAGAGTTCGACAGCCCATTTCGGGTGATTTATAGGTTTTCATCCGCAGTTATTCCAGTGCCGCGTGATCATTCCGGCACATAGCACCCCTAAATAATCCCTATATAATGCAGGATAACGATGATTTTTTCTTTCCTCCCAAAAGACTTGAGCCACTCTCCACCGAGTCCCCAGATGCTGGTCAAACTGATTATCAAACTCTTCCGTCCTAGCAAGCGGACAGCACACTTCGATCCTAAGATCGAGGAAATGAATCGGGATTTGCGACTCAAGGCCATCAAATCCTGTGGCGCAAACGACAAACAGGCTTGGGCATTGTTCACTGGTCGGAAGCCTTACCAGTGGCGACAACAATACGACCAGCGGCCTCAGCCACCCGTTATCGACACCTTACCTCTCCGACTACAGGCAGAAAACATCCAAGTTCAACAGCAGCTTCCGAGACCTCACTTTTTGAGACCGACGACAACTAGTCATCCCACAAGTCTTGCCAATTTACAACTACTCAAAAATACCCCTTCTCATGAATGCGCAAATGACTCCAATCAACCAGTAACCAGGTTGGATATATGTCGACGAAATCCAGAAAGTTTTGCTCATCGCGATTGCGACCCGACACAAGCTGCCCCAAGCACGGAAATTCTGCGGCGAAAAGCACCCAGACGTCAGTTGGCAAACATGGGAGAGTCCTCCTGCCGAGAGCCGAGCGCTCTGTTCAAGGTGGATGAACCGATACCTCAACGATGTGAGGCTAAGGAAATTATGCGAATGAAACGAGAAGTTCGGGCGACTATCAGCTTGTTGCTCAGACAGCTCCAATATCAGGGTTATTCAGAGCTGGTGCGCCAAAAATCGTTTCATGAGTTTTGAGCTCAAGTCAGTTTGCCATAGGTCTCATGGGACGAGTCTCAGCTGGTACCCAGACTGCGCCTTGCCTCCTCATTGTTCAGACTCCGTCAGCGGCTCGAGCGATTATCAATTGAAAATGACTTTGTAAATAACCGTGACTATTTAGATAAGCTACAAATTTTTTCAGAGTCCGTTCCATCTCTATAAATTCTATATCGCAAAGCTAAACTGAAACAGGGACCTTCGAAATGTATTTTCCTGGCTCGACTGGTCCGACAGAGAACTGTCAGTGATGGAGGTCGATGAGATTTGTGCCAGCAGGGAGAATCATATCAACTGCCTGTCGACTTGTTGTGACTGGATTGGTCTGATGTTGATGCGTTCGGAAGACATGGAGAGTGAAGTCGGAAGAATTCATGAAAGGGACATGACTAGAGCGCTAATCTGAAGTATGTTATTTGTTAGGTGTAGTATATTGAAGACAGAATTCAGATACTTGTATATAAGCAGTCACGAGACTCAACACGCTATGAACAAATCCAAGTTTGTTATCCGGCTCGAGAGATCAGTCAGAGTCCAGCCTTCAATTCGGGAGCAATTTCGTCAAATTATTGTCAGTCTCATCCAAGCTGCCATGGTGCAGCCTGGAGCAGATTCAACTATAATCACACAAACTGGACTGAGGAAAACTGTCCCCTACTGGTATCCATACACTACTATGGCCAAGATGCGCTGGTTGGGCCGGGAGTTACTCGAGGTGGTTTCAACGGAGTTCAGGGATAGATCAATGGAGTATTATGTGCGTTATTATCAATGACACTCACACTTCTCTCTCTCATCGAGACCATGCAGCGTTATGCTTTGGAATCTGGAGTGACAACGGTTAATGGCAAAATTGCCAAACCAGATACAGTCCTCAAAAATGGGGATCGGATCGAGTATGTGTAGTTTAAAAGCTTTTTTTCAGTATTATTTACCTCGAACGGCGTGATATTAGGAATGTTGTTCATCGACATGAACCCCCAGTGACTTCTCGACCAGTCAAAGTCCTCTACCAAGATTTCGAGCGTCAATTTATCGTTGTCGATAAACCAGGCAGTATCGTTCGTCTGTTAGCTCACTCTCGCAAGGACTCCAAGCTCAACTCTGATCATGATCCCCAGCCCGTCCATGCCTCAGGTAGATATTACAAAAACACTCTGATTGAAATTCTTGTAAATGAATTTGGATTCGAAAAGGTCTATCGTATGTTTCTTTGCCTCATCAACACCGCCGATTTGATGAAAATCATGGCAGCTATCAATAGGTTGGATCGACTCACGTCTGGTTTGATGATAATCCCATTGTCCCCTGAACGTGCACGAGAGTTACAGGCTGAATTTATTGCTGGGACTGTCCAAAAAGAGTATGTCGCGCGGTGTAAAGGTCGTTTTCCTGAGTGAGTAAATTCTGACTCAGATTGATGCGACTCTGTATATGTTTTTATTATCAGCAAGGAGGTTGTCTGTGAAGAACCTCTCTTGACAGTAGACAGGCAGATGGGTCTGAACATCGTTCATCCCGAAGGGAAGGTGGCACTTCTATTTCTCTGCCGTCTCCAATTTGGTGTGGGCTGACGATAAATACAACAGCCTGCTAGAACAGTATTCAATCTAATTCGATATGACGAAAAAACGGATAGTAGCATTGTGCAATGTGCGTATCCTGTCATAAATTTGCCAGGGGACTAGTCCTGATAGTAATGGATAGGCCGACCCCTGACTGGGCGTTGTACGTATAAGGATTTATCCAAGAAGATGACTATGATTGATTTGGATCCCGACCTAGCTCATCAACTTCGGGTCCATCTTCAATTCCTTGGTCACCCAATAGCTAACGATCCCATATACTCGGAGGAACGAATTTGGGTAAGCGTCATGTCTCTCTTATGCGTGTATTTCCCAAAGATAAATACAAGAGCCTCATCTTCTTTCTGTCTAGGGTAAAAAAATTGGCAAAGATGGCATTGATTCAACACCTAGCGAAGAAAGATTCGTACCTGCACCACCTGACCATTTGCAAACCGAAGTCCAGAGCACAGGGAATCCCGAATTGTTATCCAAAGTTACAGAACCAGCCGATACAGGTTCAACGGGGAAAGTGCCAAAGTTACTGCCGCGTGAAACAGGAGAGGACATTGGAATGGGATCACCTGTTCCTCTATCAAAAGAAGCCGTTGAAGTGATTACGAGACTTCGTAACATGAAGGTATACTTCTTTTTCCTCAAACGATTATGGGTCATCTTCGTGCCCTAACCTTTCACAATTCATAGGACGAAGACGAAGATTGGAGTCGATGGAGAGATATCATCTTTCGTGCCAAAGGTGCATTGTCCCCGTCCAATCTGACTGTGAAACCACCCCCACCACCAAACAAAAGGAGGAGAGGTGGGAAAGGAGAACTCATTGTCCGAGTTTCAAGTACTGCATCTGATATCATTACTCCTGGCGAATTAACAAACACCATATCTGCACCAGACGCTTCTCTAGAAGTTGTAAATCCAACACCAGCCCCAATTGACCAGCCTCCACAGTTCACAACAGAAGAAGTCCTCAAGAAGATAGAATCTTTACCAGATCCAAGCGCCTTCTCAGAGTCGGAGCATCTTTATTGCCCAGAATGCTATTTACCTCTGCATCCAGATCCAAAGCCTGAAAAACTATACATCTTCTTGCATGCATTGAAGTATACCACCAGCCTGGGAGCATTTGAGACGGAGATGCCGGCATGGGCAGTAGAGGGATATGAATGGGACCAGTCATGTGCATGAGAATGATATTAGAGGACTGCAAAGTAGATAATGTAGGTGTAGGCATATAGTTACTGATATGATGATGAGTCTAGGATTCAATTCAAATATCAAAATCATACCTTGATGAATTTTGTCATGAACTTTCTGTGGAAAGAAAGCAAACTTTTGAGCACTGAACATCTTCAGCCAAGAATCGATCACGTACTTGTGGAATTCTGTTCGAAGCAGATCATTGACAAACTGTCCTTGGGGCTTCTCATCGCCATTCATGGCCTGGTTCTTGAAAATAAGGTCTTTAAACCAGATGATATGAATATTCTGAGCTTCTCATGAGCAACACTAGATTTACCGTCATCCCACCGTTTCTTGACCGAGAAAGATCCAGGAGCTGTTGTATTCAGTCCAGCAGGTGCCTGACCAAGTGCGGCAGCAAGATTAAGCAAAGGATTCGCAGAAGCTATCCGTGCTTCATTTGAAGCGGCATTCTGTTCGGACTGCTCCCTCTCTTTCTTTGCTTGCTCTTCTGCTCTCTCTCGCTTGATTTTCTCCAATTCTCGTAGCAGCTGAGCTGTCTCATCCTCTTCATCATCCGAATCCTCTTCGCTGTTCAAACGCAAAAAGCCTTAGCCATCCTCGGATGATAGGAAAGTCGATGTGTTGCGCACCTCTCGTCTGCTGTTTTCCCTTTGGTTCGCCTACTCCCTTGTTCTTTTCCATTCTCACTATCACTCCCGCTTTCATTTTCTTCCTCTTCCTCGTCATCATCTCTATCCAGTTCCAAGGCCTCCTGTAGCAGTTTTCTCCTCTTATTTGCCTCTTCACCATCATCCCCAGGTACGCTAACTACCCCATTTGGCGCTGGAGTCGCAGATGATGAAGATGAAGTATTCGTCGCAGATTTCGAGTCCCCTGGGCCTTCGATAGGAAGAGGTGCTTTACCCTCTGCTTTCCGTTTCTTATTTCGAGCCTCTGCTTCTGCTAGTAAAAGCTCAGCACGGAGGTCACGTCTGGCAACTTCTGTTGATGACGTTTGACCAACCTGACTGTATCATATGAGTTGAGTCAAACAACGAATTTCACGAATTAGAAAGGAATAACATACCGGAACTTGAGCTTGGTATGTGCGGCCATGTCCCGTACTGAGAATTGGCGGGAGCCACCTTTGACGTCTTTTGCTTGTGCTGGATCCCATGTTGGTCGATGAGCTGTCGACATTGCACTCTAAGATGATGAGACGAATGAAGAATCTGTGGGAATTTGTGACCAGGCGTTGAATTTCACGATCAGATGTTGATCAGATGTTGTATCCCACGGAGGAATCAAGTCTACATTATCAGAATGGCCCAGGGTAAACGATTGGATTTTGCTCATGAAACTATATTCAAGGGTGTCAAGCTAAAAGTAATGATAGTGACAAATGCTATTTTCCAGCGACAACCACTTCCTTTTCCTTCGGGAATGAGTCGATAAACTTCAAATCAAAGCCAAGATGTGCCTTTACGAGTTCATGGGGTGTTAATGCTAACCATTGCTTGAGGGAAATATCTTGGAAAACATCTAGTATAAAACCTCAGTCTCATCTATAACAGACAAATTACTGATAGAAAAACAGACCTGTTTTGAGTACCTCAAGGAACTTGAGCGGCTCGTCCCCAATATTTTCTATATAATGGCCTGGGTCGGACGTCCCATCAACAACCGAAGCCTGGCCAGAAGCTCAGCAACTCACCGAAAGACGGGGGGATGTAGGCAACATCACCGGCCTTGCATAAAGAAATCAGGTGAGAGAGCACATATTAAGTTGAATACATCGACACTCACGTAAAAATCATACGTGTTCGCATTGCTTTGTGCCGCAAAAAGAGTGATTCTTGCCTTTCCGTTGATAATGAATGTCCACTCAGGCTGCGTAGGATGCCACTATTGTAATTGATATCCATCAGTGATGACAAAATGTACTGGAAGACGCACTAACATGCATCTCCCTGTTCACACCAGATTTAATTAGCATCTATGCATATCAACTTAAATCACAGGTGTATACCTCATGCCACCGACTTCAACAAAGACCTCAGCAACTGCAATATTCTTCGCAGCTTTGAAGTTCCTCGAGTCTGCGATCTTCACTGTACCTCCCTCATATTTCGCTGGCTCGATAGTTGACAGAGGGTAAGTGAAGACATATTCTGGATCTGCCGAATTTGGAATTATGATGTCTCTACTGATGTCTTCCGGTGGCGGGTTCGCTAGTATGTTGATCATCGATACGTAAGATCAGGAAGACAAGGCAAAATGCTTACAGGGGAAGATATATAATTGTTCTTCTGGTATATGATCGAACGGCGTTGTGTCTGGATACGTCCCGAAATTTTTTGCAAGGACTTCCTTTGGTATATGGGCGAACCAGTCCGTTAGTAAGAATGTTTCGTTCTCGTCAAAGGCACCATCATCAAAGACAAGTAGAAATTCTGCACCCTCTGGAAGTGTATCTTTGGCCTGGATGGAGTGTGGATCTCCTGCGGGAAAATACCACAAATCACCTTCATTCTAGGCGAACTGTTAGCAAAACTACTTCAATTAAGGAAACATAGAAGACAACACACAACGTCCGCTACATATGATAACCCTTCATTCTTAGCACCCGGTGCTATGACGCTGATGCGCAGGGATCCCTTCAGAACGTATGCCCACTAAACTTGTAAGCCCTCGCTGACATCTCCATAAGAGTTCATTTACCTCATCAGTGGTATGCCAGTGCATCTCTCTGTCACCTCGA
>Ga0153987_1000506_pt1 | contig 12148 bp, 17 predicted proteins | sample TSNC071MetaG_FD_102279 | JGI IMG/M metagenome (GOLD analysis project Ga0153987, IMG submission 102279) | Attine ant fungus gardens microbial communities from North Carolina, USA - TSNC071 MetaG | ecosystem: Host-associated > Fungi > Mycelium > Unclassified | place: USA: North Carolina, William B...
CAGGCTTACGAACACATCTTGTCTCTTGAAAAAGAATTGTTTTTCTCTTTTCCCTCCATTCGCCACCACGGAAGAACATACATCACAATCACTCAGAAAGCCTCCTCTTTCACTAAAGAAAGTTTTTGAGTCGGGAACCCCTCATTATTTTACCCTTTCGAACAATCGGAGCATACCATGTGTCCACCCAATCATATTACCAGAAACCATAACTGCGACAGATAAACTCACCTCACAAGACAGATTTATCTCCCTTCAGGAAAACAACCTAGTCACTGCCTATATGCACGACATTTTCCTTCCCCCATTGCATAGATGATTTGTGTTTTCATCTGATAACAGAAAAAAACCTCACCCAAACAAGTGTTTTAGCGAAAAAACGTAAACCTATAAATACCAATTTGTTTGGCATGAGGCAATGCAAGCTCTGAATAATCAAGCTCCTCGCAGACATGAGATCATTTTGTGTAACACAGAAAGATGAGATGGAGGGCGAAAAACTCGACCTACAGGAAGAGTCAGGGTTACATGCTTATGTATTTGTACTCGGCATCAAGGATACTTACACTATGAGAACTGAAGTCAGGAGCAGAAGAAATGGGTGTGAAGCCTTTTTCTAACAAAGCACGAGCTTGTGTATACTGAAAATAAACGTGCTGAGTAATGAAGAAGGCAATTGCATGAAAGAGAGCTGACAACTCCCAGATTTGGCCAGGTCTTTCACGACATGCCTTCTACAAAAAGCGTTGACGGTTAATATGGGTGGTTCTCGCCTGAGTTTGCGACGTATATGCATATGAACTAGAGTTATCCACCCCCCATCAAAAAAGGGATCAAGGGCAAAAGAACCCAAAAACTTTTCCTGGAGCAAGGTGATACAGGCGTCACTGCATCCGTTTTTGATGATATCTGTATGACATTGCAGACATACTCGTACACCATGAACTGCAAGCCGGGTATCTGAATATACAGGTTCAGCCGGTCATAATCAAACAACCAAGATTCAAAATGAGGGCCAAGATCCAGGCTACTCTATCGCGTCCCTTTAACCACGAGCGCGCGCATCACTCATGGCAGAAGACATCAGCTGACTACCCTGTAAGATAAGCTGTCCAAAAACACTCATTGTCCATTTCAGACCTCTAGGCCATGGATCGATACGTTATCGGATACCCCGATGATCCACAGGAAACAACCAAATATTCTATCAACCAGGGACCAGCGGTGTTATAGGATGCTCAGCTCAGTACAACAATCTAGAAACACAGCTTGACATTCAATACCGTCTCTGCAATTAAGACTTGAACCACGTCAAGGCCGACTACTGGCCTTCTCACTCTATCAAGACATGCTCAAAAATGGTTACAGACATCAAGTTGTGAGCTGCATGGCACCCAGACCTCATCGACATACCAGGAAACGAGTGTACAGATACACTAACAAAGGAAGTCATGTATATATATATACCTAAGAACATAACAGGCTCTGCATGCCAAATCTCATGAAAACGAGCTGCCCATGCATAGAGCCTCTGCAGACACGAGAACATCTAATGCAAACATGCCCTCCTCTTTGAAGGGACATCTCTTCAAAAACTAGACGTGCTGGATTTCTTAGACATTCACAAGAAAATGGCCACACAATTCCCCGCCTCCCCTCTCTAAACTTTCCAATACCAGGATGCTGGGGATTCATCTGATTTATTTGATTCCTCCGTGAGCATTCAGACCCGTTCGCAGTCTATTCTGGAAAGCATCCAGACCTTTTCCTGCTAACAACGCTTTTTATTTCTTCTCTTTACCAAGATAGACCCAGGCGTTTCAGTGACAAGCCCTGAGAATGTCCAGCGAACAGTGCATTCAAAAAAACGAATACTTGGTGATTGTCTTCCCCCTGAATTAGTGCAATGCCTAATCTTCGAGTGGCGTAGCCTTCCCTCCATCATGGTAGACATTGAATTGCTCTCTCTCCTACTTGAAGATATAAACTTTATACGAGAGCTGATCATCAGCCTAGTCCAGACAAATGGAACCTTTCCCAAATAACATTTAGACTTTTGAATGGTAGCGGCCACGGATGAGACTGGGATCAATAACATACGCCTAAGCATTGTCAAGTCTGACGTTGTTTCAGTGCATGACACAATACAGACAACGACGTATAGAGTCTAATACAAAGTCGTATCACACAGTTAAATCGATTAACTATATCATTTGAACCCACCCTATTTGAAAATAGAATCACTGATAAAAAAAAAGATAAACAGGAACCCGTTGTGTGCGGCACTCACATGGAGATGAATGATCTTCATTCACGAAGATCCACTTATTACCTCGTACAGTCCTGCTTCCTCACCCACTCTCCTTTCCAATTTTTCATGCCAAAATCTCATTATCGGCTTCCACTCAACATCACTGTCTGGCATTCCACCACTCTGCCTCTCGTACTTTACCTCCCTCATAACGTGAAACCCTCTCTTGAATGCAGAAACATCGTTTGGAGTTAGAGCCCGCTCCGAGGGAGGGGGCCGTGAGATGACGAGTAACGGGGTGGGTGAGGATGTCGATAATGAAGGGAATGAAAGCAAAGGGCCAGATAAAGTAATGATGGACCCAAAAGAAGTTGCCGGTATCTCCGGGGTGGTTTCGCTCGGAGATAAAGCAGCCAACAGCTGTTTTTCTCTCCACCACCATAGCGCAAACTCAGCCACTACACTTCCGCCTTGTGCAAATCCAAACAGGTGTATTCTATCCAGCGGCCATTGACAGTCTGTCGTCAGATGTGTCATGACTTTGTCTAGCAATTGGATTGCAGGTGTAGGGTTCGGGTTGGGAATGAGGTCTCCTAGATGGTCGAAGGAGGTATACCATTGGTATGCTTCTTCGTATAGAAATGGGACTCTGTTGGTACAACGAAGCAAAGGGTGGGCAGAGAATCATCAGCGATAGTTAAAAAAAAAAAAGAAAGGGCCTACTGTCCAGGTGCACGAAGCGCGATTACAGCGGTCTGAGGAAGTTTAAGTTTACTTCCCATCTTCTCAAACGGTACATGTGTGTCGCCTGGGACATCAGATCAAGCATTTCTTGATGTGTCCTGGGCAACACGATTATTTCGAAACTCACCTAGGCCGTGTAGTAGAATCAGTAAATTTTCGTCCGTCCCGTCGCCACTCGGTAAATAGGAAAACGGCGTGGGGATCGTTTGTTCGCCCAACGTCGGAACTGGTTTCACGCGTGGATTGTTCACTCCATTTCTCGCTTCTTGGGTGATTTCTCGAATATGCAACTCCTTCTCAAGACTCAAATCCATGAGAAAAAAGTTCCCTTTGAAAGTACAAGTCTGAAGAAGATAATCGCTACGATTAGTCATCAACATCGATAGCCAGTGAAATGCCTTCCATTTCGGCTCCCTGCATGAGAGTATTTCACCTCAGTTGTATTACACGGTCCATTGAGATGATCATGACAGAAGTATGTCTCATTTTTGATCGACTGTATCAGGGATCTGGGGCAGACAACTATCAGGTTCGAATTCACATACTGTTCTATCGGAGTCCGAGTTTTCACTCACTGCCCCTGCAGATATTCATGTACTCAAACGAGTGCAATAGCGCACCTGACAGAAAAAAAGAGATTCTCTGTGATTTATAGAGAACATAATACCAAGCTTAGTAAGCGGCTTAAGATAAAGCAGCTGTCCGTCCACCGCCCATGGCCAACGCCACTCCAGCTCCAATGCGCAGCAAACAGGGGCTCAGGCTCTCCTCCCTCCACGGAAAACGCAGATATCCCAGAGCTCAGCTCTCTTCACACGACGCCGTTCCATCCCTGCTCGCGCCTTCGTCGTCGCCGGCGGACACCCTTCCAGAGCACACCCGCCTCCCGCCCACTCGTGCTCATCACCACCGTCGCCCCTCCTTTGCTTTCGCCAGAAATAATCGACCATCAGGCTCGCGTGCCTTCTGGATCCTCCTCTGGTTTTTTCTCAACTTCTCGCTTACGATTAGCAACAAGGTCGTGTTGAACCGATTCCCGTTTCCTCATATCATCACCGCCTTGCATGCGCTGGGTGGGTGTCTTGGAACGTGGGCTGTGATGCGGCCCGAGGATCGCCTACCTGCTCTTGCTTTGAATGAGATCGTCGTTCTGGTGTTCTTCAGCGTCTTGTTTACTCTCAATATTGTTGTGAGCAATGTATCATTGCAGCTCGTCACTGTACCTGTGAGTCTTTTTTTTTGACTTTGCGTGACCTGGTTCAACAACGCTATTCACAATGGCTCGCTTTGTTTCTGCAGCTCCATCAAATTGTTCGATCTTCATCACCCCTCTTCACTCTTCTTCTCTCCGCCGTCCTGATTCAGACCCCTATTCCTCCCTTGAAACTCTTATCTCTGGTGCCTGTGATAGCAGGTGTTGGTTTTGCGTAAGTTGCAATGGCAAGCTCATTTCCTCTGTAAATGCCAATTACTTTTGTGTTTAGAACATATGGAGATTATTACTATACTCTTTGGGGGTTTCTATTAACCCTGTTGGGCACCATCCTAGCAGCTCTCAAAACTGTGGTTACCAATATATTGCAAGCCCCCCAATCGTCCCCTCCCTACAGAAAGATGGGATCTTGGGAGAAAGAAAAAGCATCCCCTCCCTATTCTAACGGTATCCCTCCGCGTTCACAGGTCTGGGTAACCAAGGGCCGGGACCATACCACAAAACTGAAATTGATCCCCAAACTCCACTTGACACCCGTCCAACTCTTACATCTTCTCTCTCCCCTTGCGCTTTTTCAATGCATCCTTCTCGCGATCTATTTTGGCGAAACCAACCAGGTTCTCTTGTCTTTTCGGCGTTTCATCTACGGTCCTACTCCATCAACGACATCGGGTAATTAGACTTTTTTTTTTTTCCTCAAAAGAGGAGTAAAAAAAATCAGGCATTGACGTAGTGCCACCCCCAATGGCATTGTGTGTGTGTGTTTTTTTTTCTAAAGGTTTTTCTTCTCAAGTCCGTGTCACCGAAGTTGAGTTGAGTCTGTTTGGAGGAGTTGGGTTGTTGGCCAATATTGTCATGGCGTTTGCGCTCAACATTGTTGGTTTTCATATTAATCGAAGTGTGGGTCCCTTGGGTATGAGTGTGGCAGGTATGTGTTGTTGATATTTCTCCAAAGAGAAAAAATTCAGTTTTTTTTGTAATGTCGACTTACGAATCTGATTTTAGCTAATGTCAAACAAGTGTTGACGATCTTGACATCGGTCGTGTTATTCAAGTTGACGATAACGGGGATGAATGCAGTTGGTATAGTGTTGACGCTGACAGGAGGGGTTTGGTACGCTGTCCTCGATTTACGAGAACGTGCGGGAACTGTTCTTTTCTTCAGTAGTAGATGAACAATATTTGAGACATTGAGGATGGGTTCGATTTGTATGGACCGTTTGTTTGTTTCTCCATGGGATTATATTTTAGGGGTATTTATGATTATCAATCTTTTCAAGTCCTACCCAAAAAACAAATCAACCTTTCGTTTTAATCATTCCCTTCATCAAATCAAAACTATTTCCATCAGGTTGCAAATCCACAAACTCCTCCTCTCTCCAAGGATCAGAAGAAGAAGAAGCGTCCTTGGGTCGTTCAAGAACCGTTCTCAACAACCCATGATCAAGTGTTATACCTCTGATTCTAACTGGCACAGGCGGTGTGACTGTTGTGAGCATCATTCGTTGATCACTACGAGAGTTGATCGAGAGTGAGTGTGTGCATGTCAGAGAGAGAGAGAGAGAGAGGGTACCTGTGCATCCATCTTGACAAATAGCTCTCCAAAAACGGTTCAAAACTTCCTTTGCCATCGATAAATTGATTCCACATTCGTTCAAACTGAACGAGTATAACAGCTGCTACACGCTCCATACTCAATGCCTGACAACGAGGCGAAGAGGCCGGTAGCAAATGGACGAGAGACGTCAGGGGAGGATCATTAAACACATTCAACCCGCAACCTGATACACCACAAAACTTGAACATACACGAACGAAAAAGTAGAGCAAACACACGCACCGATGACGATCTCAGCATCACCTTTAGAATTAAAACTCGTGCTGACCAAAATCCCAGCAATCTTTCGTTTGTCCATCTCACTCTGTTTCGTGCCCACAAGAGCGTAGACATCGTTCGGCCACTTGATCCTGACTCTCCACCCTTGTCCATCGTCGTCCTCATCGCCCAGAACGCTCTCGTCCCTCAGGCCCTCACAGACCGCCAACGCATACAGATACTGTACAAAGACCAGTTTGCTCCAAGGGACACCCTGATCTTTGGTCAACCTCAGATGTATGGACTGGGGAAGAGAGCCAGAAGGAGATAGCCAGACGTTTGAGCCGCGGCCTCGGCCCTGAAGCTGGTGAGAGGCGATATGGACGGTGGGCGTGGGGAGGGAAGAGAGGTAGAGAGGGTTCTTGTCGAGGAGAGACTGGGTGGAGGTTACAGAGGGAGAGAAGAGGAGTGCAGAGCCCAGTGGCCACGATGTGTGGGAAGCAGAGGCGGGCGGGCGGAGGGTGGAGAGATGTTGGAAGAAAAGCGACAAGTTGAAATAGGGCTCAGTGTATTTTGCGGCCGGAAAAGCACCGTCGCGGTGCACGACGATGTGGTGGTGTCGCCATGTCGAGGGATCGCTGGGGGTCCTGAGCAGGGCCTCTGAGTCCTCCAGGAGGGATCCAGCCGACACAGAGGCCGACTCGTGGAACTCGAGCGTGTCGTTGGCATCCCTGATGGTGTGGTCCTCCTGGAACGCCTGTGATAGCTGCTCCACGATGTGGGCAACGACATCGGGAGCATCAGGCGATGAAACGAGCAACTGAGGGAATGGCCTTGCGATGGACATTATCAAGAACAGTATTTTTAATCATCAATTTATAAGCCCTAAGCAGGAGGCAAAAAGTGGAAAAAGAAGGAAGGAGGGGAAGAGAAGAATACTATTCACAAGCCCTATATTTATTATTTTATTCATAATTTGCACAGTCCATGCGGCGTCCACAGCGCTCGAGGCTCCCATCCTGCAACTCGTATGCAGGCAAATATCTCAGCTTCTTGGAAACAGAGTCTACGGAGCTGGCTCCAGACGACTCCAGCATGGGTCCATTCAGCGCCCGAGCCATACAGGGTAGCGGCTCACCCTTCGACGTCGAAGAATAGGCGTTGGACAACGATTCTAGCCCCAGCGATGACATCCTAGTATCTGGGATCCACAGAGCAGGATTCGGAAAAGTATTGTATGTTGAACCCAGAGATGTATAGCTGCTCAAGTCAGAGTTGGGTCCGGGACTCATGAAGGACTCACCCTTGGTCGTATAAACTACAATACGGTACATTGAAATGGCGAAGGAACATCCAGACGTCTCCGTAAGACCAGTTGATGATGGGATTGATGCGTTCAAATTGAGGCCAGTCAGGATCGGTCATATTCCTATATGAGAGCTTGGCTAAGGAATAAGCGAAAACATTCAGGCAAGAGTGATAGATAACCTCACCACCATGAGGATCAGTCCGCCTCATCCCGATGAGGATAGCAGTCACCTGTGGGGATAGTTCCCGGTACATACGTAGTGCCTGACGCATACACCATCCACCCTTTGCACTAGCCACGGCGCGTGGTGGAGGTTTGTGCGAGATATCATTGTCCATTGGTGCTGAGGCAGGTGCTGGGACACTGTCTGCAGAAATCGATGGCGAGTACAGATCAATATCATAGGCCTTGACGGTCTGGTCGATGAACAGCTCGAGGTCGGAGAAGGGAGAGGACACAGGGATATAAAGGGCTTTTATAGGCCTCATCTGCTGGCCCTGTTGTAGTCTACGGGCCAGAGCTGCAGCGTAGAGGTGCAGGAGAACAGTGCCTAGAAGCAGGGTGAGCTCTGAGAACATTCTGCCGCGGTGTCTGATATACAGTCTTTTCCTCCGTTGAAGCTGACTGAAATGCCTTCCATCCTGGAGAGTTCATAGTTGGCACAACGGGTTCGAGACGGCTACCTTACCCACCCATGGGTGTCCAAGCACTGGTCGATTACGAGCAGTGCCTCCTTGACTTGCAAGGCCAGCTGGTGGTCAGACTCGCCGAGCTCATAGACTTGGTCGGCAATCGTCTTGTAGTTCATGTCTGATAAACATAGAACATAGGATCAGCTGTTATCACCACACGTGATGGCTAGTTTTCGCGCAAATCACAAAGTCTTGACCTTATGTCTCAAGTCGTTGTGCTCGTCACTGGAGGCACCGGTCTGGTTGGACAAGCCATCAAGCATGTTATCCAGTCAGAGCCCGAGGGTTCTCGCTTCGGAAAGAGACCAGGAGAGACTTGGATCTTCGCGAGTTCAGCGGAAGGTGACCTAAGGTAATTAATTGTTTACTGATACTAAACCAACCTCACATTGGGATAGAGATGCGGCTCAGACACATCGACTGTACGAGAAGTACAGCCCTACTCATGTTATCCATCTTGCTGCCCTCGGTACGATCGAAAGCTTTGTCAGTTGAAATCTGATTATCGATTATCGCAGTCGGTGGACTCTTCAAAAATATGAAATACAAGGTCACTGTGAATACATGCCTGGGATTTAGCATGACTGAAGGTTTCAATCCATCAGTTGACCTTCCTCCGTGATAACATCCTCATCAACGACAATGTCCTCCATACTTCGTGCCAGGCCAAGGTCCTCAAACTAGTTTCTTGTCTCTCGACCTGTGTCTTCCCAGACCAGGTTGAATATCCCCTCGATGAGAATAAAATTCACACAGGCCCTCCTCATCACAGCAACTTTGGTTATGCTCATGCCAAGCGTATGGTCGATGTGCAGAATCAGTACGTGACACACAAATTATCTGCTTGCCTTTTTAAGAGGAACAGTGCTTATAAGGAAGAGTTTGGCTGTAACTTCACCTCGGCCATCCCAACAAACGTATTCGGACCTCATGATAACTTGTGAGTGATCCGAGCTACTTCCGAGGTCATCTACTCATGCACTTCTAGCGACCTTGAAGATTCTCATGTTATTCCTGGTTTGATACACAAATGCTATCTTGCTAAAAGCATGTTTACCTAACCTACATCCCGATGTCTGGCGCTGACAATCCATAGAAAATAATACTCCTTTCGTCGTCGCTGGTACCGGGAAGCCCTTGCGCCAGTTCATCTTCTCTTGGGATCTAGCCAAGCTTTTTATCTGGATGCTCCGAGAATATGACGATGTTGAGCCTGTTATTCTTTCTGGTGAATATTGCTGTTCCCGATTATTTCTCTTACTGATTGCATACAGTTGGTGAGGATGAGGAAGTAAGCGTTAAATATGTGGCCGATACAATTGTAAAGGCCGTTGGCTTTCAGGGCGACTATACGGTATGACATCCTATGTCGCTTCGCTGCCTCCCATTTATTTGGCATCAGTTCGACACATCTCGTGCCGACGGCCAATTCCGCAAGCCTGCATCAAACAAGAAACTCTTGACGCTTATGGGTGGATTCCAGTTCACCCCTTTTGAGCAAGGCAAGAGACTCTGCCATTTTCCAAGTCGCCGAATCTCACCATTCTTCAGCTCTCGATATCACAGTTGACTGGTTCCTCAAAAACTACGACGTAGCTAGAACGGGAAATGTAAAAAGCACCTAGTGATATCGAGTCAAGGTCTCCGCATTTTGTAGAATAGAACCCCATGATCACCTCATGGAGGATGCATTGCCGACGATACTAACAATATACATGGCTGAGGAGGTGATTGTAAGGGGGTAGAAGCATAATATTTGGTCAGCGAATGATAATATGAACATGTTCGAAGTAGTTCGCCGTCTTGGCGGTCAAAACATAAGAATATAAGAACTACCTACCTTTGGCCACAAGCCTCTCTACCCCTCTCTCACAATGTCTATTTCAGACAACGTTCCCGCCTTTACAAAGCTAAATCTTCCGCCTCCTGAGGAATACCGAAAGCGTAAAATCGCGCTCATCTCTGGTATTGTCACGGCAATTAGCGCCTGAACTATTTGAGACTGACAGACGTTTTAAGGTATCACCGGCCAGGATGGCTCATACTTGTATGTTTTCATTGCAAACCATGTTGCAGTCTTTGTTTTGAATTATCTTTAGGACTGAGTTTCTCTTGGCCAAGGACTATCAAGTTCATGGTATCATTCGTCGATCATCAAGTTTCAACACCGGTCGTCTACACCATCTCTATGAGGACCAACATGAACGTAGGTTATCTTTCATCCAGAAAGCGCCTTCTTTCATATCCATTTTGTGCTTCTTCTTCAGGCCCTGGAAAATTCAAGCTACACTACGGCGATCTCAGCGACAGCACGAACCTCGTATACATCATCGCCCAAGTCCAACCTACCGAAGTCTACAACCTCGGCGCTCAATCCCACGTCAAAGTCTCTTTTGAAATGGCTGAATACACAGGAGATGTCGATGGTTTAGGGACGCTTCGCCTTCTTGATGCGATTCGAACGTGTGGCCTCGAAAAACACGTACGGTTTTATCAAGCTTCGACCTCTGAGCTTTACGGCAAGGTTGTGGAAACACCTCAAAGTGAAACAACACCGTTTTACCCTCGTTCTCCATATGGATGTGCAAAACTTTATGGATATTGGATCACTGTTAATTATCGCGAGTCTTATGGGATGTTCACTTGTAATGGGATCCTGTTCAATCATGAAAGTCCGAGACGTGGAAGGACGTTTGTTACGAGGAAGATCACTCGGGCTGCAGCAGATATCTCACTAGGGAAGCAGGGATGTTTGTATCTTGGTAACCTGGACGCATTGCGCGATTGGGGGCATGGTGAGTATCTAATCCTTCATTGGGGATGTCCAACAAACTCAATGAATCTTTTTTTTTTCTTTTAATCAGCTCGCGATTACGTCGAGGGCATGTGGTTGATGTTACAGCAACCTCAAGCTGAAGACTTTGTCCTCGCGACGGGTGAAATGCATTCCGTACGAGAATTCACGGAAAAAGCGTTCAAAGAGGTTGGTATGGAACTTGAGTAGGTGTTCAACAGCGGGATCATTTCGTCCTTCCTCTCACCGTATCTCAATTGATATGACATTTTCCATCAGGTGGTTAGGGAGCGGTGACCAAGAACATGCTATCGACAAAAAGACAGGAAAGACTGTCATCAGAATCGATCCAAAATATTTCCGTCCAGCCGAAGTCGAGTATGTCGAGAGATTTATTATTGTGAATTTATGGATCCAATTTAATTCTCGCTTCCCTCCCTCTGCTTAGTCTCTTGCTCGGTAATCCTGGAAAAGCCGAGAAAATTCTTGGATGGAAACGCAAAGTTGCCTTCAATGACTTGGTGAAGGAGATGGTTGCCGCCGATCTCAAAGCGGCTGTCAATCTTGTCGAAGATCAAAATTGAGCGCTCATATCTTTCTTTCTTTCTTTTTTTTTGTTTTTTTTTTTTCGCGCGGGCTGCGCTCGGAGCTTGGAAGCGCTTACTTGCATCAGTCCTGAACACATGGAGTTACCCTATCATGAGCTGGGATTTCATTTTTTTTTTCGCTTTCATGTAATACTTTTTGGAACATCATCGTCAATCGTACTCTATGTGACACGTTTATGCAGTAGCCGTTGAACCTGTGTAAGCATGGATAGTCTGGTCTGCGCACCCAGCCGGGGTCTGGTATCCATAAGGCCCCAAGTTGACATACAAAAGTCTGTCACCAGCAGAATCAGGGCAAACCAACCAGGCCTGACATTAAGAAAAAAAATTGAAAAAAATGTTTATCTACATCGAGACTGGAAACTTACGTTTGTTTGAGGACGAGTAACGCTGGCATCAGACCACAAAACAGTATCACCGCTCCAAGAAAAATCACCAGCGGCAGCAGGGGTCTCGGACCAGCTTACCGCTAGCTTGTTTTGACCGCTTCCATTGACAAAAGGCTCGACAACAGCATAAAGCGGTGCCACAGCCCCGTTTTGGACAAGTTGGCCATTCGTGATCTGGAATTGAGCTGCATCAGCGGGTTCACCGAGGACGGCTGGTGATACGGCATTCTTTGTTTCGGAACGGAGATATTTGTGGAAATTGGGGTCGACCTACAAGCGTCACGAACGAACAAGTGGGGGGGACAGACACACTCATGGTCAATTGGAGGGAGG
>Ga0153987_1000508_pt1 | contig 12072 bp, 13 predicted proteins | sample TSNC071MetaG_FD_102279 | JGI IMG/M metagenome (GOLD analysis project Ga0153987, IMG submission 102279) | Attine ant fungus gardens microbial communities from North Carolina, USA - TSNC071 MetaG | ecosystem: Host-associated > Fungi > Mycelium > Unclassified | place: USA: North Carolina, William B...
GATATGTTGAAAGCCTCGTAGTGTTTTGTCGTCTCAGATGAACGATGCGTTCTATGGCAAAACAGTCGTTTTATTCTTGGGGTTGCTGGATTACATCGTCTTGATACAGCCTATTATCAGAGAATTGAATGTTCACGGTCTTTTGGAAATAGGGGGAAAAATAGGTTGAACTCATGAATATAGCTTTCAAATTCGAGACACACCTGTATGGAAATATCTACGGATGTAGTGTGAGCTATTGTGTAACGAACACCATAAGATGGGTCTTACCTCAAATGTATCATTGAGCGTACAGTCCGGTAGCACATAAAAATGTCAACACATCCAGAGCTGTGACAAGCTTTGCAGTCTGGAGCGTAGTGCAGACTGAGCTCCGTAGAGCTATTGAGCTTTTTGATCGCAGTTGTGGCCATGGAGAGGACGATTGAACTGCCCCAGATCGAATGGAGCGCCTGGGCTGCGTCAGCCTCAGGCTTGGCTTTGCGACTCGTCTTCATGCAATTACTTGCAGCAGGTCTGTTAACCCACTCAATGATGGATCAAAAGGAGACCAAGTCTCCGCCGTCGATGGTACCCATTTTTACCAGCTTTTTTTTTTAGCCTTGGTCGAGCTTTTGACGTTGACGATGACCCATGGTCCCGCTTCGTCAACTGGCTCTCCGATGCCTGAACAGCCTCTCTTGTGCGATCGATCTTGGTCTCGTTGCTCTTCCGTCCACGATACGCCGCTAATCACCTTGCGTTTTCCCTTATGTGAGGGTTTTTCACCCGCGCCCCCAGTCAGTCGGGTATTACGAAGAATAGCCGCTTGTGCAGCTGTCCACTGCGCTTTTATGTCTGGCTAGTCTTCCAGGTAATTGCTCGGTATCGTTGGACTGCATCACCCATATTGTAACACCGAATCAAGCCTCTACCGATGATGTAGCTTATGTAAACTTACCTCCATCACTAATTCTCCCGACCACAAGCTAAAACGAAAATGTTGTTGTCTGCACGGGCGTTGAGCATCCAGCGCCTCACTTTTTCGGCCGTCAAACGCGGATATGCGACCGCCGTCGCGGATATCTCGACAGCAGCTGGAGGCGTCAAAGTCGCTTCTGTCGATTTCGGACAGCCAACATCAGGCGTCACCGTCCTCGTGAAAAAAGCCGGGAGTAGATTCCAAGGTCAAGAGGGATTGGCCAATGCTCTTAAAAATTTTGCTTTCAAGGTGTGTGTGTGTGAAAAGTGAAAAAAAATGTGTGTGCATGTGTATGTGTGATTTATATTAATTGTGTTTTTTTTTCCTGTGTGTGGATTGTAGAGCACGGGCAAAAGGTCTGCTATCGGGACTGTTAGAGAGGCAGAGTTGTATGGAGGATTGTTGTCTGCGAGTTTAGGCCGTGAACAGTTGGCTCTGACAGCGGACTTTCTTCGTGGTGACGAGTGAGTTTTTTCTATGCTTTTTTGAATTAACATCATGTCAAATTTTGATCATTCTCAAAGGGCATTCTTTGTCGATGTTCTCGCTTCGTTCCTTACTTCAGCTCGATTTACGCGACATGAATTCGAGGATTATGTACGACCCCTCGTCTCATTCGACACACGTACAGCCTCCTCCTCCTCCTCTTTAGCACGCTTGCTCGAAGCTGCTCATGTCATCGCGTTTCACTCAGGATTAGGTTCATCGCTTTTCGCACCAGACCATCTGCATTTCGGCGTTGAAGAAGTCAAAACCTTTGCTCAACGTGCGTTTGTAAAAGACAACGTGGCGGTTGTTGGCACGAATATTGAAGCTGCAGCATTGAACAAGTTGGTTGATGCTTCGTTTGCTGATGTGGGTGCTGTCAATGAGGTGATTGAAACACCTGCGAGTCACTATTTCGGTGGTGAGACGCGCCTGGAAGCGGCGCACGATGGTCTTCAAACTGTTTTCATTGGGTTCGGAACGACCAATGTCAGCACTTCAGCTGAACTTGCGACGCTTGCTGCCCATATGTCTACTACGTCTTCTGTCAAGTGGGCTCGAGGACTGTCGCCGATTGTGCAAGCGATTCCGGAGGGAACGAGCGTGCAGAGCATGTATCTGCCATATTCGGATGCTGGTTTGTTTGGATTGGTCGTGAGTGGAAGGACGGTCGAAGGTGTCAAGGAGGCTGGAAAGGTTGCTGTGGAGGCGCTGAAGAAGAGCACAAAGGAACTGACCGAGAATGAGCTGAAGAGTGCGCTTGCAAAGGCCAAGTTCGGAGCTGCAAGTGCAATGGAGGGCCGGGAAGGACTGATTCGTGATCTAGGAGCCAAGGTGACGTTTTGAAGTCTAGCTGTATGGACTGAATGGCTGAGTTTTGCAGGTTTTCACGCAAGATATGTCTGTTGAGTCGACTCTGTCTGCGCTTGGCAAAGTCACGACGAGTTCTTTTTCTCAGGTTTGTCCAGGAAATGTGCAGATGAAGAGTGTGTCTGACGCATCCTTGCAGGCGACTTTGTCGCTCGTTTCGGCCAAGCCTACCTTTGTCGCTGTCGGTGACACTCTGAGGCTCCCATACGCGGACGAGCTCGGCCTCTAGATAGCGTTGTGCATAGAGTTTGCGCGTCGTACGTTTTTACTGCGCGCTGGATTAGACCTTTGGCCGTGATTATCTACATGGAACACTCTGAAAAAATACTTGCTGGGAGAAAAAACAAAGGGATCACGTGTGAACTGAATGGTACTTTCTGTGTATTCATCGACATAGAGCCAGTTGCATTTCCTCCTCCACCATCATCTACCTGTGATCCAAGTATCAGCACACGTGATTCGATTGGGAGGTTGACCCAAAAAGATTGATCGCAGACGCAGACCTCCAGCGATGGCGATGCGTTTACCTGAAGATATTCTGCGTGGCTTGGAACAGCTCGAGGCGCAGTTTGCAGAGGCACTGTCAATGCACAGTGCACTGGTTGGTGGAACCCAGGCTGGGCCACAGCGAGCAGGGAATGAAGATCTCGCCGAACGAGGACCGAGAGCAATAGAACAGCTGCGGCAGCGGCTGGCGGAGGTGGGTGTTGGCGAGGGCGAGGGCGAGTACTTGTCGCAGGCGGCGGCGGCGATCCTGAGAGAGACGAGGGCAGTGGAGGGGACTGTGCAGGAGGTCAAGCTGGAAATGCTGAGAAATGTCCTGGCGCAAACTGTGCGTGGACGCCTGCTCTGATAATGCCAATAATATTCATATATATACCCTTTATCCAGGCCGACGCCGACGCCGAGCATCATGATCGGGCTCCGGCATCGCCCACTCAGCTCCGGCCGCAGTCCGCTCCCGCCGCCTCTCCACGCCGCCACCGGAAGAAACGTAAGGGAACTCGGCCGGCAGAAGCCGACGACTGGGGTGAGATCTCGGAGGGCCTGAGGAAAATTGATGAGAGCTGACAAAGGAATTGTGCAGTCTCTTCTTCTGGCAGTCGTCCCACAGTGCAGATGGCAAGCCAGCCGTCCCCCTCCCCAGCTGCGAAAGGAAAAAAACCGATGGCTTATCCCCAGCACTCTCAGCAGGTCGTCCAGTCCCAGCAGCAGCAGCAACAGCAGCCCCGTTCAGAGCGCGCAGCCTCAAAGGCGCCTCTTGGTTATCAGGCCCCCACAACCGCTCAGAATCGTCAATCCTCGCCCCCATCCTCCAACACTAGCAAGTCAAGGAACACAACTCTCGTCAATCAGAAAGGCAAGGCAAATGCCAACAAAATCTGGAGCACCAGCACAACAGAGGAACGCGAACGCATCAAAGAATTTTGGCTTGGTCTCAGCGAGGAGGAACGCAGGGACCTCGTCAAGATCGAGAAAGATACCGTCCTCAAGAAGATGAAGGAACAACAGAAACACTCATGCAGTTGTGCTGTATGTGGCCGGAAGCGGTTCGTGTCTCTTCCACTTCTTCCAGTATCCTCTCCTCTTTTTTTTCCCGATGCTCAACTGACTTTTTTCTCCCCCTCTACCTTTATTGTTTGCGTGACTTCTGACATGTTTGCTTTTCTCGGTTTCCCTGCTCCAACTGCGATTTTATCTCTTGATCAATATCTGATCGACCTTTGATCTTGCCCAACTACAATAACGACGGCAACTCGCAATTGTTTCTCGTCCATTCCTCAATCCCTTCAAAAATAAAATAGAAATGCAATAGAGGAGGAGCTCGAGGTACTGTATGATGCTTATTACGAAGAGCTAGAACAGTACGCGAACCACCAGCAGCGTTATGTAAACTCCGGTGGCACGATCCCACCACCTCCTGGACCTGGCCCCTTTCCGGGTAGCGTCGAGCTCGACAAGAACGGTGCTGTGGTATCACACATACCTCCGAACAACAACGGCGATAGTGACAATAATGTCAGCGCAGGCGGTGGAGGAGGCGGGAAAACTCGCGGCGGTAAGCAACGTCAACAGCCACCGTCTATAAATGGTAGAATAGCGCCCCCGACAGCACATCATGATCATGATCATGTACATCTGCATCCTCATCACAACCATCACCATCACAAAGAAAGCGAATTTGAGGACGACGAAGGTGATGTGTATGAAGAGGAGGAAGAATACGAAGAAGAAGATGAAGAAGAAGAAGACGAAGACGAAGAAGATGAAGACGAAGACGAAGACGAAGATGGGAAGTTGGTCAATGGAAGAAGGAAAGCTACACGACAAATACCTGCAGGTAGAAAGGGTGTAATAGGTAAAGGCGAGCGAAGGGCGAATGGAAAGCAGCGTGATGGCTTCAACTTGACAAACTTGGCAGTAAGCGGTGAGTATATCCAGTCCTGCACGCCCATGAGGGATATCCTCTGTAATGCGGATATTGTCCCATTGACGGCATATCTGGTGCTATTTCAGGTCCTGGTAATATCCTAACTGTAGCCGATGATTTGTTGAAAAACGACGGTCAGAAATTTTTGGAGATGATGGAGCAACTAGCAGAGAGAAGGATGCAGCGAGAAGAGGAGGCAGCTGCAGATGTGGAGGAGGACAGCGAAGAGGACAGCGAAGATGACGATGGTAGTGATGTAGATGACGGTGAAGATGGAGAAGGTGGAAGTGAAGATGAGGAGGATGAGGAGGATGAAGATGAAGAGGTGGGTGTCTTTCTTGTTTTCCCGATCTCTTTTTTTTTGTGTATGTTGTGCCTTTGGGCGCGCTGGGAGAGTGCTGTCAAAAGCGATAATGCGCTTCGGTGGATGACTGGTAAAAGAAAGCACTCCCACTCCTCATTTCAATTCTTTCTAGTCCTGTCCGAAATATCCATGATGCTGACTGGCCTTGACTCATTTCTTCCCTTGCCCCTTCGCTTTCTTGCTTTCCTCCAACATCAATATGATGGTTCGAACTCGACATGCGCGACGGTTTCCTCTCTTATCGTGTTTTTATCTCCCAAATATCAATTATACCGTCAATGTGTATCTTTTGGGTGGCTCTTCCGTGATATATCCCAACCGCTTCGACGAAATTCACAAATTGCTTACTACACCACAACCACTGGCCGCGGTCTCTGATCCCTCATATACGGTCTTCCCTCCCTATGTTCTTTCCTCCCCGAAACCATCTTCTTTGTCGCCCTCATTGTCACCTTGTTCTTCTCTCACCCCATTTTCATGCTCATTTTTCTCTACCGATTTGTCTTCTCTCTCTCCTCTCTCTACGTCCTCTGCCGATTATCCGGTTCTCTATAAATTTCACTATCTCGATCCCAAATCCATCACTTCGGTCTCCTCATCTGTCACGGATATTCCCCCTCCTGAACACGAACCTGCACTTGACTGTCGCTATGCTGATGGCACACTACTCAACTTATCTCGGATGATGATGTCCTTCATTCAGATTATGACAGAAGAGCAGAAGATGGAGGAAGGAAAGCGAATGTTTTCGATATTCGCGGCGAGGATGTTTGAGCAGAGGGTGTTGCAGGCGTATCGAGAAAAAGTAGCGCAGGAGCGACAGATGCAGTTGTTACGAGAGTTGGAGGATGAAGATAAGTTGACAAAAGAAAGAGAGCAGAAAAAGCAGAACGCAAACCAGAGAAAGAAGGACAAGAAGCGGTTAGTCTACTTGACTTGCTTTCATTTTTGTGGTCGTTTGGCGTGAATTTTCTCATTGATTTTGTTGAACAATTTTTTAGGCAGCAGAAGCTTGCAAGAGAGGAAGAGAAGGCCGCCAAGGCGGCTGAGAAAGCTGCTGAAGAGGCCGCTGTGAAAGCTCGACAAGCGGCGATTGAGGAAGAGAACAAAAGACGACGGGAGGAGGAACGCGCAAAACGAGAAGCGACGCGTAAAGCTGTGGAAGAAGAAAAAGCGCGTAAAGAGGAGGAAAAGCGGAAACGTATGCAAGAGGAACGTGAACGTGAAGCTGCACGTGAGCTGAAGAGGAAAGAACGAGAAGAGAGGTTGAGAGCTGAGAGACGAGAGAAGGAGGAGAAAGAGAGAAAGGTGAAAGAGGAGAAAGAAGCCAGGCTAGCTAAGGAGAGGGAGGAGAAGGAGAAGGAGAAGAGGGAGAGAGAGGAGAAAGAGGAGAAAGAGCGTATTGAGAAGGAGAAGAAAGCGCTGAAGGACAAAGAAGAGAGGGAAGCCAAGGAAAAGCTGGTTGCTCAACAGAGAGTTGTCACTGTTACTGCGGGTTCCTCGTCGGCAAAACAGGTGGTCCGTAATGTTCCACCGGCTACATCGCCTGTAAAATCCAACAGCAGCGGACTCGTCACTTCTGGCTCGTCCCCTGCAGGACTTCAACGTTCGCCGAACACCAGCGTGAACAGTGCGATCACCAACAATCTTCCTACTTTGGCCAAAAAGGGGAGCTACAGCAGTAACAAACCTCCTGCACTCTCCGCATCCATATCCTCACCGAACATTCTCGTCAACCCCAATCGTGCACCTCCGCCTCCACACCTTGCTCAGATATCGCAGCCTGGTGGGTCGTCTTCCCGAGGACCTCCTGGTATCTCACAACCACCTACGCCACATACACCTCAACTACCTCATTCTTCACACGCTCCTCCAACTCCAGGCATGATGTTCGGTAGTCAAGGTCAACCGGGTGGAATGATGTCTCCACCGGCTTTGTCTCCTCGTCTGGCTAATTATGGGCATGGTGCACTGGGTTCTGGTCACGTCTCTTTCGGATTTAGTGCTGCTGGTGGTGGGCCCCCCACTCCACAACATCCCTCGCACCTTGGGGTGCACTCGCATCAACCGCAACCTCAGCAACTTCAACCTTCTGCGCTTCCAAGAGGTACCTTCACTAATGGACCTACGTCGTTTGACCCCACGTTCCAGCGGGTGTCTGGTGGAGGATTTGCTCCAGGCACAGGACTTCCATCACCTATTGGTCCGCCGTCGAAACCTAAAACTCCGATGACTGCAGGTCCGTCTGGGTCGCCTACGATACCTGGAGTACCTTCATTGGCTCCTGGATCTGGAAGGAGAAGTGTTCATGATCTGCCTGTTGGATCGAACGCTTCTGGAGGAGCGGCGCTGGGTCCGATTTCCCGACCGATTGCACCAATCGCAAGGCCGACGGGACTGATAGGTACAGATAATACAAGTCCGGGATCGAATTCGCCTGTGAGGAGGTCACCGAGTCCGAAGGGTATTGTGTTGGGATCGTCAGCGCTTGCGTCAGTTGATGATGAGGTTATGCCTGTTGCGGCTCGTCGATCTATAGCGACTACACCATTTGGAGCAAGTAGTATCGGCGGCGTGGGTATTGGCGTAAGCGGTGTTAATGTTGGAGTGATTGGACAACCCCATTGGGGATCCTCGAGTCCTCGTGGTGACGCCTTGGGAAGATCAGGGCCATGGGGTTCTACGTCTGTTTTCTCAGCAGCTCCAGGTTCTCGACCTGGAGCTGCAACTTCCATTGGCACTTCAGGCATGATAAACCATAATCACAATCATCACAGCAACACATTACATCCTATAAGCGGTAGTCATCACCATCCACAACATTCAACTGTTCCTCCTGGTGTGCCTCCTGGTAATACTGGTACGTTTTCGTTGTGGAGAGCGCCTGCACCTGCTAGTGCTTCTGGTGCGAATGTGGATTGGCACACTGGTCCTCCTGGTCCTCCTGGTATCATTGGGACACCCTTCTTTAACAATGCGGCGCCGTTTATGGGCCATAACCATAATACTACGCCTGGCTCTCCTGTGACTCATTCTGGTGCTGGTGCTGGTGGAGGTGCATGATCGAGTACGATTTCTCTCTCTCTCTCTCTCTCTTTGTCTCTCTCTTGTATATACGTAAAGCTGGGAAAGAGAGGGGACCAGGATTGTTGAAAGGGTGACTGACCGAAGGAGAATTTTATTATTGTTGTCATATTCTTCCACTTACACTCTCAGTCCCTAAGCATTTTTCTTTCTTTCTTTCTCTCTCTCTGTGTTAATCAGTAATCCACGTATTGAATCTTCTTGATCTCGTTACATAACGCACGTTCAACGCAGTTTCTTTTTTCTTTTTCCTCTTTTTTTTTTAAGAAACACAGCACTCAAGAACCCTGCTTTCTTGTTTTGTTTTCTGCCCAGCTGTCCTTGCTCGTCCGCCTCCAGTTCAATCTTCTACAGATACACATTCACACACTCACACACTCACACACTCACACTCACTCTCTCTTTTTGCATCGGATAATGGGGTACACATACTGCTTGTGTGTGTGCGTGGGCGTATGTATGTGTATATGTGTAAGGTTCTTTTCATCGTTTATCTCCACTCGGTGTTGCCGTGTCTGTCGTTTGAAAGAATGCTTGGTGTGCTACTCTGCTTCCTTCTTTGACTGGTGCCTATAGTATTGGTTTCTTCTGCTGCTTAGATGTTCAACCAAAAACATTGTCTACTCTCAACATAGAAATAAGGAAAAAGGAATCCATGTTCATTTAGACAATCAAATTGACTAAAGAGACTGACAGACATGACATGGTTGTTACATCAATCACATGGGCCACGAGGTGTATGTGTTTTACAAGTCTCATTAAAACATAATAAAATAATACTCTGGATTGCAGCTATGCACGAGGCTGGCACGATACTAATAAAGGTGGTTATTGTACTTACCAAATTATCATTCGACAGTTGTAGTAGTACCGCGGATTGTACTTAATAAAGGCCAGCATAGCAATAGATAGACAACATTTGTGAGGACGAGGATAGATATATTACAAGGCGTATCCCTGTGGAACCCTGAAGACTTGGCATGCACATACAGCTAGATTTAGAGAAACAAGAGAGAAAGGGAGAAAGACCATTTGGAACGAACAACTCGCGTTCATTCACAGCTCACCATCAGAGAATTTGTCATTAAGACTTGAAATGAGTCTCAAGACAACGTTAATTTGTTCGATGGCCATATCCATATTGAGTTTGCTCCATCCGCCATCGACCATAGCCGCCCATAAGTAATCGGGTTGTGGAATAATTCTATGGAATGATCACGAGTGAACTATCACAGTCAAAGAAGAGAAGAATCACATACCCAACCGTTGGGAGCTTGCTGCGGCCCAAGACACTACTGCCTGCGGCACCGTACCTTTTCATTTTCCAGAAATTCAAGCAGAGCAATGAACATAGAGGAGAAGCCTTACCATCGATAACGTTTTCCATCAATTGTTTGAGGAGCCAACATCGCCATCCTCAAATAATCCGGCGTTCCGTCGAATGCATCATGGTACAATTGATGTAATAGTCCTTGTTCTTCTGCGGGTCTTTCATTTCTATACATCATGTCACGTCGAACAAGGGATTTGCGAACAAGAGAACGGCACGTACACCATAGTCCACATCGGCTCCATTAGCCCTGTGGCTTCATAAACTGGTTTCCCATCCTTCATCGAATCCTTCCATTCTATGGCACCAAAATGTTCACAGATGATAGCTGCCTTTGCACGGTCTCGGATTTCAGGACGTTGGTCCATCCATTGTTTTTCGTTGAGGTGACCACCGGACATGTGACCCGTCGTTATTACAATACTATTAATGAGAGAGAAATTAGAAATGTATCGAGAAACTGGAGTGAAGAGATAATAGAACGTGCTGGGATAGCAAAGCCCTTGATGTAATGTGGCTATGGAATGCGAGACATACTCGAGGCTGATATTGAGACGATTCCTTGCAAAGTATTCGGCCATTGTTAATAGGAGAATTGGACCTATGAAGACATCAGTGTCTGTTTCTGGAGAAAAGATTCAAGGCTCGCACCGTTTTCTTCGATAATAGAAGGTCCATCACCTAAAAGCAAACAAATCATCGTATTAGCCTGGGACCCCACATCAACCTAAAATAAGAAACCCACTATGGGTGTACAACAGGATGCTGTCACTGCTGTTCTGTAACCCCTCAAGTCTCCCGACAAGGGTCCGACTAGACGCCATATAGCTAGGTGCATCAAGCACGATCGTAGCCGTGTTCACCTTGTCTTCACGCAGCAGATTTCGAATAGTTTCTCCGGTAGAATTACCAACATAAAGTGCCGGGACATCAAATAAGTTACCATCTCCGGGTGCTCCAGCATTGGGAAGAAATTGAAGCGCAGCGTTTTCATCGGAAGTGTGCACCCATGATGCAATGACGCCTTTAATACCCATATCCTTGAAATCGGCAAAATCGAGCTTTTTCTCAGATTGCCAATGGGGATTGGTCAGATTGCCGAGCTGAGATAGGAGCGAAATACAATAGTCAGAAATGAAAGGACGCAAACAGCAAGGTGTACCCGTACTTCTGGAATGGCGTCCGGTCCGATATCGCGCGAGGTTCTAGAGAAAAGAGTTCATGAAAGCCTCATTTAGAGCGCATATACGCACCCAAGAAGATGATAACCAGGTAAAGAATAGTTCCGTGTTGGGCTTGGGTTGTCAAAGAAGATGATACTGCCACCCGGTGGCAGGTTCTCAAGATCGAGTGTAGACTCATCATGAGTCTGGTCGGTGTTCAAGCCATACGTACCGGCATCGTGTACTTGGGCCGTAACGCCTGCGGGACCGCTGTCACCGCTGTAAGGCCAATATCCGGTCGTTGGAAGAGCGAGTTGAGATCCGTCCTTGAGGTTGAGCGAGAGTGACCACCATCGAGGGTCCCACCTACGATTGTGAAGAGCCACAACTAAGTTTACAAACGCAGCAAAGACATACCTGTTTAGTGTATACTCAAGGGCTTCAGCTTGGAGACCAGCCTTCTGCATGTTTGAAAGAACCAGGTCGAGCAGAACGTTCTGGTTGTCGTTTCCCGCTGAACAACAACTCATGAGCAATGCACAAACAAAACCATTTAAAAAACGTACTCCATCTCGGACCACGGAGGTTCGTCTGGAAAAGCCGATCGCGGAAAATCTGCCGCTCAGCCTGGCTGAGGGCAGGCTGCCAGGCGAGCGCATTGACGGCAGGATTGAGGGCCACGAGGGCGACCGCGAGCAGCTGCGAGGCGAACGAACGCATGAGAGGGGGATGGCGTAACAAACACCAGGATCCGTAGTATTTACGTTCTTTGCGGGTTTCATTCCCCCAGCGATCTTCCAAATTGGCCCAGTTCAAGACCAAACTTGCCTCCAAATTTCCGGATCATACAGGCCGCTCGTAAATTACGGAAAAATCCAGAGTACATTTCTCTCATACAGTTCTGGGTTAGTTCGCCGAACTTACCCCGTTTACTGTCTAGCTAAATAAATAAACGCCTGATAATAGATACGTCACAACGGCACCTTTCTGCCAACCCAGATAAGATTAAATACTACACACCCTAGAAAACCACTCCTGTACTTGGCCCTACAACAACTTGCTCGACGCAGACGGCTTCACTTTATCCCTGATCAACTTGATAATCCACAACGGCATCGCACTGATCCCAACTATCACTGCAACTTTCCATGCGAAGGATATCGTGACCACAAACGTCAAATCTGATAACCAACAAATCAGTATCATTTGGCAAGCAAGTTTCATGTCCAGCGGAGGAGAGGGGCTCCTAGTGCGAAAGACGCACCAAAATATTCTGGGAGGAATGCTATACTTATGGCGTATAAGAAGAGTGTCACTACTTCAGATATCACCATATATAGATGCCTAAGCACAAGAGTAAAAGCATAAGTCAACTATTTATCC
>Ga0153987_1000509_pt1 | contig 12070 bp, 14 predicted proteins | sample TSNC071MetaG_FD_102279 | JGI IMG/M metagenome (GOLD analysis project Ga0153987, IMG submission 102279) | Attine ant fungus gardens microbial communities from North Carolina, USA - TSNC071 MetaG | ecosystem: Host-associated > Fungi > Mycelium > Unclassified | place: USA: North Carolina, William B...
ATAGTTGGCGCAGACGCTCAGATAGAACTTGCAATGTCGATGAGCAATTTTGAGCAGAAACTCAGTTTCATTACGTTTCAAGCGAAAAGCCCCATAGTGAAAACAATGTGATCCACAGAGCTAGTGCACTCGTGTTCAATGTCAAGCTTCCCCATTCTCAACTAATTTGCCACAGATTATATATTTGTTCGAAAAATGTTCAATCCATCCTGTGGAAATATATTATTCGATTGCTACCCTTATTTACAACAAGAGATACAGACGCACCCTTCATGTTATCACTAGATGGGCGATAAAATAATTAGCATCTGCCAGCCCGGATAAGAGTGGACATACATTTCCTCAGGTTTTAAATCCTCCAACTTATCCAACGGTTGGTCCACGGGCGTCAGCATCTCTACACACATGTCCGACAGACTCACTTCGAAACTTGATACGGCACAACATGAACACTCACCCAGATCAAAACTCTGCTTCGCCATGCCTCTCGACGCATCCCTCCCTGCAAAGTTACCGTACATCCCATCTGCATTACAACATAAGTATTCAATGTCCGTTGACAGAGGAAAACCCACTTGCTAGGTCCATAGAAATTCCTCCCAGAGGTGACGTCAAATACGACCCTATTAATCGCCAACAAAATTCTTCCGTCCTTCTCGTTGCCGTTGAATGGTTCCAATGACTTCGGCGTATACACTTTGAACAGCACCGTCGGTGGATGAGATTTCGGCATCCATGAGTAGCCAGCCTTAAATTCGTGAGGAATCCCTGTTCTTGTGCTGACTGCTGCTGAAGACGGCAACAACGGTCGTTTGGTTACAGAAGGAAAAACTATGCGCTGGACAGAGTACAGAATGTATATGAATAAAGCGGTGTTTACTGGAGTGCCTAGATCAGAGGGCATGTTTGACTGTGGTGGTGAGAGTTGAGTGTTACGCCCTCCGTGACATTGTAAGGCGGTGAATATTTTTCTATTCTCACACTTGCTACAAATCACACTTGAACAAAATGGATGCAACGTGAACGACGCCGCTGTACAGTCTTGTCTCTCCCTTGCGTAGTCCAAAAATCAGGATCTCTCGAGACCAGTCATCGCATCCACTCTCAAAGCTTTTTTTTCCTCACTTACAAAATATAGGCATGGAAATTTTCTGTAAATCCCATTGATCATGGCTTTCCCCTGGTCAAGCATGCAATGGCCCTCATACTTGATATCTCACGGAAAAATCGGGTTGCTGATTTCATGTGATTCAAATTAACAGGTTCAACGCTGAGATTCACCTGTCCTTTGAAATAGTCCAATATTTTGCACAAACATAATATTGATCGAAAACCACGGGGACCTTTGATCCTATGCTGATTTGCACACACCTATCCAAATATCCTCTACTTCAGCCTTGCAGTTACTACCGCATCTTGATCTGCTGTAACAACAGTACAAATGATTGTGCATGTTCTTATCAAGGGCGGTGGTGATGTATACTGTCCTATCCTTTGGCATGATCTACCTTTGGAGACCAATCAGTGACTTCGAGCTAGTTGGAAATCTTTCGTTGGTGTCTTGACAACTAGTCGATTTTTTTTAGAGATTTTTCATCCATTTTCATTCATTCAACGATCGATTGAAATAACTTTGCTTCTTCGTGCTGTCGCACTATATAATCTTCGTCACAAACGGCTATCCAATGAGCATTTCAAATAATTGTCTCGCCACGATTCAGTGATCTCATTTGACATCGTCAAATTGCGCTTTTGGCGTCTAACAAAGATTTCTATAAAAGTGGAGACGATGTCCAATGATTGTCATGCTACTCAACTTGATATTGGAAAGACAGAATAAGCATAATAGAAAGGTCATCTTCTCTCTGTTTACTTTCCCCTATGCCAAACCCATAAAGGGAAGTTGCTTGCATTTCCTTTGGAAATACAGATGACCCACGTCTAGCCATCGAACTTGAGTTGCAGCGAATGGACGTAACGTATATCTCGTAGATCAGTCCCAATTGCAGCAACGTGGGGATACATCTTAAAAGTACAGTGTATCAGCTATAATGAAATTTTATTTTTTGAAAAGATTAAGTGTTCTATGGCAGAGAACTATATCATCGCCTTAAAAAAAGGCTAAAACAAAAAGGAGAAGGATGAGGAACTGAAATTGCTTTGTAAGATTATATAGAATACAATTTGAAACCATACGGTGAATGTAGCTATCAATGAGACACAAACAACCAAAGGAAAATTGACAAGGGGGGTTAAATAGCAGAGAGGATGAAGTGGATGCATCAATGAAATCATGGACTGGAGGACAAAAACAGGCCACGCAAGCATAATAGGGCATATGAGAACGTGAGAGGGGGTAGGGGTGGATGAATACTAGAACCCGACCTGTGAACTACCAACAACCTGCTGCTGTTGCAATGACGGAGAGGCCATTGTCATGGTTGGAGTCATAGGTAGGCGAGGAGGGGACTGATGAGGAGGAGTATGCGGCGGCATGGGTGACATAGACATTTGGCCGTTTGATGGAATGCGCATGGCTGGTCGTGACCCGTTCGTCGTTGACGCCGTGGCAGCAACAGGATTGGTCGTTGAAGTCGATTGTACCCCATTTACGCCGTTCACAGTATCCAGGCCATTCCCTGTTGACGCTGGCCGCTGGAGAGGTGAGTTTGTCCACTGTATCTGTCGGATTGCAGCTGCCTTCAAGCTGCTACTGGGGTTGAGGGCAAGTGCGGACATATACGGCATTCGCTGCAACTGATTCTGCAAATTTGGAAGATTAGCAAAGGTCGATTTTAAATTCTGCAGAGCAGCAGGGCCCAGATGTGCATACGTGCTGGGTGTGAAAGTATTGTTCATTTGTGACGGACCTGGTGGTAAGTGGCCGTGTAATGTAGAAGGGAATGACACCTTCTGCCGAGCAGGAGAGTCGATTGCCGAAGTTGACTCCGTACTCTGCGTAGAGTCGGTCTGTTGTACCGAAAGAGGACCTTTTGTCAATGCAGATGGCTGATGAACCTCAGTTTTGACAACGTCTACGTGTGGCATGGCAATAGCGGGACGGCTGGCAATTCCATTAACGCCATTTGGCGAAGTATGTCGGGGGACGGGGACAGGTTGAGGCGGGGAATTGTGTACAGCAATCGACACGGTTGATTGAGTACCGTTGACACCGTTCACAACGGCAGGAACTGTGGGGCGCATGCCCCCATTTGACGATATCCTCATCTGCGGGGCAGCAGTTGGCAAAGACATCTTCACGATCGGTTGCTGAGTAGCAACGGGCGTACCATTGATCCCAGATACCTGTTGAGAGGGATTCGTAGCAGAAGGCTGTTGAGAGAGGAAGTTTACGAGTGCTGGATAAATAGGTCGGAAGGAACCAAGAGCATCACGACGGTGGATGGATGGAGGAACACCTAGGCGGAAGGGAACATACACGACCTGACGACCGTCATTTGTCACAACGGGGACTGTATTATCTGTTACTAATGCCGCCTGATCGCTGTCGGCCAAGATAGTTATTGCATGTCGCAAGTACCTTAGAGATAGCACTAGTCAATGGAAAAACTAAGACTGCAAAAAATTCTACGTACTTCGTTTGATACTCGTCCACGAGCACGCGATCCTGTTCGTCTTGTCCCTGCGGACCAACGGCGGGCATATCATCCTGATCATACCTCCATTGCTCTTCGATCCGTCGTCGTCTCTCATGATCCTCCTCTTCCTCTTCTCCTTCGTCTTCGTCATTCCTATCCATAGGATTCACGACATCAGAAGGTTGGTCGAGTTTGGGCCGCTTGATGAACATCGTACGTAATCCAATGTCCCGGCGGTCGAGCATTCGGCGGCCTCCACGACCCACACGTAGCCGCACCGATCGTATTATTCTGGCAGGTAGCTCGTCCTCGTTGTCTTCAAATGTCGCATAAGGAGGTGCTTCAGGAGGAAACATGTATTTGAAGAGTCGGGAGGCATATGGGACAGGTTGTTGTTGATAAGGGTTCTAATCAAGATAAGTTAGGACAATGCATGACTCAAACCAACGGCACCTACGTCTATCTGATCTTCCCAATGATGATCTTGGTCCTTTTGACGAGAGAGGGCAGTTTCAATCTGTTCCCGAATCGCATTGATACGTTCCCTAGGTCGCAAAAGCATTTCCTGTCTTGGTGTGGAGCCTACTGAATCTTGAGGACGAACTCGCAAGCCGGGTATACGCCTAGTTCCTAGATTGAGCAACACTATCACAAGAATTGGGGGCAGGGCTTACGTGGCAGGTTCAGATTTCTTGACGGGTCGCTCCTTATCCACAAGTAATTCATCATCTGCCTTGTCACTGAATGCGGCAGGATACAAACGTTTTAAATCCACCAGACCCTGTCGCTGCTCCCAAACGCGCTGAGTTTGCTGTGTACATTCCTTTTTCGTTGTCTCCCGACTAAGGACGAGTTTAGCAAGTTCAAGTGGGTACGAGAGTTCAGCTTGAAGGCGGGTAAGTTTATCGGACGATGTTATTTGCGATGCACGTGTCTTCCGTACAGCCTTTATTTCACGTCGTCGGAAACAGATGTAGGATTCGTTGAGAGTATCGGACTCGTCACCATTGAGGATCGGTATGATGCGATGCCCACCTCGCTCAACACGCCGTTCTTTCCAATAGGGGTATATTATTCGAGCAATGCGGAGAAGCTGATGGGGCTTCGGGATCCAAGAAGGCGTAGTAAAAGAAGCGAATAATGAAGCAGGCAGTTCATTTGAGAACGTATCCTGATAATCCGTAAACGCTGGAAACATCCCAGCCTCCCAGCCCTGGTCGACGTTGAGCAGACGATAATCTGATTTAACGCCAGTACCTACATGATGAAGATATTCGTACTTCTCACTCGTAAGTTTTTCATAAATGCCCATGACAAGCTCAAACTCATCCTCCGAAACAGCTACCGGATGGGAAACATCAGGCTCTTTTCCTTTGGCCTTGGCACTGCGTGCCGATGTCCGAGTACCGGATGCAGATACAGCACCTTGTATGCTGGTCCCCTCGCCTCGAGCCTCCTCGTTATTTTTGTCGAGCCATTCCTTATCCCGCTCATCCATATGATAGGTAAACCCGCCGGCCAGGCCATCGACGATTTGCTCCTCAACGGATAATGATGTACACACATAGGTAGAAGGGTCTCGCCACCGGTTGAGAGGATAGAACTCATGATAATTGTCGACAATACCGGCAGAGTCCGGTGTGGGGATATATGCAGCAGGTGCCGCGCTGTCGGCAGGGCCTTTGACAGCAGTGGCGCGGACAGCGACCCTGGACCGATGTGTAAGGACCTCTTGAAGGTGGTGTTCCTATGAGATGCACGTGATTATGATTAGTCATCTGAGCCGCGGAACACACAGCCACGAAAATTGGTGACGTGGATTCTGGGTAGAATACAGGGGGACAAGCAAGACTCACATTGGCATCTTCAGCGTCGACACCCGCAACGAGATTGGTGAGACGATGCTTTTCTTCATCCTCGTCGGGAATAAAAATGGTCTCAGCCTCAAAATTGCCATGGTGGATCTTAAGGCGAGTTTTGTTGGTAACCCGGTTGCGATTCCTGAGGGTCGAAGCACCCGGAAGGTGATTGCGGGGCATATCATGGAGAGCGCGAAGGCAGAAAGACTAAGAGAAAACGAATAATTTAGAAGTAGATCTAGTGGCACCTCGATGTCGTCGGCAACTGGCCAGTGCGTCGGATAAGTGGTTTCGGCCCGGCAAATGAATATGCAACAGATCAAAAACGGCAGTATTTGGTACGTAAACAAACCCTGCATATATCAACGGCTAAATTGAGCCGCCACTATGTGCAGGCTTTGTCTGCGCACTGGATACTGGAAATGGTAAGGCAATTCACTCACACCGTGCAGCGCGAGTGAACTGCTTTAGCATTCAGAAGAATTTTTGCATCGACCACCGGCGAGTTAAAATACACTCGCAAACAATGTCTAATAACCTCACTCACTACCCCTTATAGCAATCTCATCAGCCGGAGTGAACCCAGACAGAGCCGACTTGCAACTTACTATACTCCTTCCTTGACTTGGAAAAGGGCTGTATGTAATCAGAATGACTGCAATGGACCATTTTATGAGCTCAACAACAGTTGGTTCTACTTGAATGAAACCTACCGATTCAATGATTCAACAAACGGCATACGCAAACTTCAAATATTATAGTCTGATCAGTTTATGCCACGACAGGATCAGTGCGTTCACCTCACGTGGCTGCAGCGGTACCCGCTGTTCAACAGTGATAGCCAGGCGCAACTTTTCGTTGTAGCGTCTTTATCCGCCGCTTCCTGGAATGAAGTAGTCAATCTGTTATCTGAGACATCGGGACAAGGATAACTCACCAAAATGAGTGTTTACAGAAGAACGCAAGCCCCCAGTCACGACATGAAAGAGAATAGGAAAAAAGGAGACGGGTACATCGTGGAATCCATCAAAGTGAGATAGCATTCAGCTAAGGGAATACTATGATTTTTAGCAGGGGTGACCAGAGACAACTAGACATATGTACAAACATAAGTGAGAAAGGTAAATGATGAAGGCCAGTTGTTGCTCCCAGCTCCTTGCGTCCACGAGCTATCTCGAGACAGGACAATTGAGCTCCGATGACATTCAATAGCGATCTAAGAGTCGAAAACCATTGATAAGTCAAGAGATATATCGCTCAGATTTTGAAAGAGAATCCAAAAAATTGAGAAGGCGGACAAGAAGATGCGAATACAAAGCAAAGTAGGCAGAGTAGAATGTTTTGTAGTTCAGCCGCCTCCCCACGTGCTTCCAATTACGGTGAACGGCAGATGCCGTAGATGTTGATAACACGTGACCTATAATACTTCCCCTACTCCTAAGCTATAATTGTCTTTACAGGAGTAACTCTTTGGAGTGCTGACGGCGCTCAACTTGTGTCGGCCACCATGATTATTTTTTTGCATGTATTATCAACAAAAGCCTCATATATATTACCAGCAGCTCCACAACCGAAGCAATCTCTTGAGGGACTCTAAATCCACCCATTGGAATGTGGTTCTTCGAAACGTCAACCACGCACAAATCTTCTCCAATTATACATCAAACCCGTGGCACTCAAGAGTAATTCCTCGGACGGCCCAGCCATTATAGTCGTCTCTATTAATGTCGTTGGGATACACGGAGACGAATTGGAACCAGCAGCATCAGGAAAAAGACGCTCAAAATTATAGTGTCCTTGGAAAGCATCCCCAGATATTGTGAACAATGACATGCAGAATCCTCATGCTTATCAGGGGATGTGATCAAAACATGAACTCTAGTAATCATCCACAAGCATTTACAATTGAATGTACGCGCCTTGTGGGTTTGTATGCAATGATGAAGGATTGCAATCGCTTCGCGTGTCGATTTATAAATCCACGGCCAAGTCTATACAGTTTGACGAGGCGGATCGACAACTCCACCAGTATCTAGCTTTTTCTGCTTTTTCTGCTTTTGCGTGATACTGTGATCAAATTGGTCCGTTAATTTCATCTAGGAATGGAGCAAACATTTTGACCCAGACACGTTATTGGTGGGCTCGAGGGCAGATTGCTATTTCAAGAGATACCCAAGAAAACCGTGACTCAATCTTGCAGCTTATGTCAGAATTTGATATCATTATCAACCCAACCTTTCATTAGAGAATCACTGTGGGGCTCAAGTCTAAGACTGTAGTGACACTAAGCTGATAAGATTCTTGGGTTTGTGCAACATCCTCTCAATAATATAACACAGCATCTGTGAAGAAATGATGGGAACAGAGCACCTTACACGTGATGTGTATTGAGATCGTATGAGTTCCCATTGCTTTTATCCACGACAATGAGGCGGATCACCGTTGTCACCGGGGCCAACAGGTGAGCTCGTTATTTAATGCAATTACCTCCCTCATTCCAGTAGTGGTGTAGGATTTGGCATCTGCCAGCGTCTTCTGACTAATCTCTGCCATTCAAAACCCAGTGACGCTAAACCCCAGAAATTCTCTTTGCAAGATTTTTCGAAGCCTCGGGATGATCCTCCTTCTGATTATGAGGGAATAATCCTCATCATGGCGTGTAGGAGTGTAAAGCGGGCAGAGAGCGCCAAAGAAAAGTTATACTCTCTCCTGGACGCTTACATCGAGGGCTTGAAAGCAAATCCTGATGAGTATATTCATGCAAAGAAATATCGGGAGACTGTGGATATCAGAATACACGCACTCGACTTGGCTGTTATGAACAGTGTATTTCAATTCGCGGAGGAAATTCTCAAACAGTGTGTGATCAAATTTCCCCCTGTCCTACTCATATCCTGCTTATAGATACCCATATGTTACGGATCTGGTCTGTAACGCTGGTCTTGCAAGCTTCAGTCACATCTATTATCCTTCCTTCATTGCTCAGCTGGTTACAGCACCTATAGCCGCTCTAACAACTCCCAAATTCTATCGGGAAAATCAAGGAGAGCTGAGCGTGGATGGCTTGGGTTGGGTATGGCAATGCAATGTATTTTCTCACTACTGCATTGTGAGGACTCTGTTCGAATTCTTTCTTTTGATCTCATATGTTGCTGTCTTTCAGTTTCGCGTTCTCCAATCATTGCTAAAGGCATCACCAATGGGCGGCCGTGTTGTTTGGACCTCTTCACTTGCGGCCTCACCATCATACGAGAGTGAAGATTGGCAGCTGATCAAGACCGAACAATCATATGAGAGTTCAAAGTACCAGATCGATCTCATGGCGACACACCTCGACTTCAGGGCACGAAAGGTGCTCGATGAAAATCCAGCTTCGCATCCTGTTAGACATTTCATTTCGGAGCCAGGCGTCTGTTCAACGAACATTGCTATAGCACTGGCCGCTCCCGGGGTGAGGTTCATGGAAGTCTGCCTATGTTACCTTGTGGGTCAGGTATCATCATTTGCTTTCTTTTTTGACATCCATGATTGTAGGCTCGCTTTTTGGGCTCTGTTCATCATACTATCAAACCCTACAAAGCTGCTGTCTCTTCTATCCATCTCATCCTCGCTCCACTATGGTTTTTTGCTCTTTCTTCTCAGCCCGTTCGCTACGGAGCGGAGACAGACTGGTGGGGCAAAGAATATGTTGGCCTGTCACCAGTGAAGCGATGGGAAGAGAATCGTGTGACAGGGGAGGTGCTTTTGACTAAATGCGAGGCATTATACGAAAAATTGCGTGTGCAAGAGGGAGGAACAATGGATATGGACGTATGATCCATCGTTTCATTCGTAGATTTCCAAGTATCTAATGGAATATATATACCCTTTTAATTTTGAAGTCCGCTGGCTACACTCGTTGATGTTGGCGACATTCACTAGGTTTACTCGCTGCTTTACATTGTCAACTCGCCATGTATTGCAATATTCCAGTCACTTCGTCCGTTTCAATACCACTCATTTCCTTGCACGTCCAGCTGCCCTGCCAAGCTGCTTGGATCCAGGGTGCCATTCTTCTATCGTGCATTCTGACGCACAAAAGCGAACAATCTATGCTTTATCAACACCTCCTGGTAAAGGTGGAGTTGCCGTGATACGTGTCTCTGGTCCAGAAGCTCTCGAGGTCTGGAAAAGGATGGTACGACCCCATAAATCAAGACCACGACCAACTCCATGGAAACTGGAACGATGCCACATAGTCCACCCCGAAAATCCAAACGAAATTGTTGATGACGGTATGTCTGTCTTCTTTCAAGGTGAGCGTCCACTCCAAATCATCGTGTCTGAATTTATTGAGATGTCATCAGCTCCTCGTTCGTTCACTACGGAACCAACACTGGAACTTCATACCCATTCTGGAAAAGCACTTCTTGCGGCTCTGCTTGACGCGCTTTCTAGACTGCCGTTTCTACGTCCTGCAGAACCTGGGGAGTTTACGAGACGCGCGTTCCTGAGCGGCAGATTAGATTTGACTCAGGTGGAGGGACTGGCGGATTTGATCGACGCAGAAACAGAAGAACAGCGAAAGATTCCGGGTAGAGGAGCATGGGTAAGTGAGACTGTCTACACTGTATAAATTCCCAATGAATCCAATTTTCAGGGGCATGTCCGGGGAGTTATCGATGACCTTCGGGTCCGTGTCATCAAATGTTTGGCTCTGGTTGAAGCTCTCATTGATTTTGGCGAGGGCGAGGACCTGGAAGAGGACATCTATGGCCAAGGTGGGAGGTATCTCTATAGCAAATTCTCATCTTACACTGGAGTTTTACAGCGAGAAAAGAGGTCGAGAATTTGCTCACTCAAATTCAGAACCATCTGGCCGACAACCGTAGAGGAGAGATTGTTCGCTCTGGCATCAATCTCGCAATTTATGGGCCGCCGAATGCGGGTAAAAGCAGTTTACTGAATTATCTTGGTGAGTAGCTAACTTACCCGAGCTGACTGCTCGATCTCAACTCATAAGCGCAACGTGAGGCCGCGATTGTAACACCTTTACCTGGAACGACACGCGATGTTCTGCAACTAACCCTGGATATTGGTGGAATGCCTGTCGTTGTAATGGACACGGCGGGTTTACGAAAAACAGACGATCTAGTGGAAACGATTGGGATTGAGAAAGGAATAGATGCGTAAGTGCTTAATGTGCTAAGTTTTGTTGCTAATTTGCACATAGAATCAAGGCCGCTGATGTTTCTATCTGTGTCCTATCCCTTCCTGACGTATTGGCACCGGATCGTAATGTTTCCAACAGGTTTACAATCCAATTGCCGGAAACTATTCGGGAACTAGCCTCTGCTTCAAATACGTATTACATCCTCAATAAAGCAGACTTACTGGATCCAGATTTTGGCCTCCTTGGTGAAATCTCTCCTCAATCCATTAACCCACACCTGAATACCATGTCCCAGTCTCTTAGTAACCGGACTTGGATTTTGAGCCTTTCGCAACAGCGAGGAACATCACAGTTCTTGGAAGGCTTTGGACAGGAATTACATCGTCTCTTCTCCGTTAGTCCCCTGATGCATGGTTTAGTGGAAGAGACAAAGCGATCCAATGTTCTCTCGCCGATCATTACTCGTGCTCGACATCGTGCTCATCTTGAGAATGCCTCTGCATTTCTTCAGGCCTTCTTGGGGTGTCGTGCGTTACCTTTTGATGACCTTAACTTGCAGCCGTTGATTCCATTTGATAGCTCCTGAAGATATTGTCTTGGCCGCTGAAGAACTTCGTTATGCTTCTCGTGCCCTTGGGAAGATATCAGGTTCTGTAGACACTGAGGAGATTCTTGATGCTATCTTTAAAACATTTTGCATTGGAAAATAATCTCGGGCACAGGTACAAAGTAATATCCATATGTTGGTTCATAGTGCTGCCTCAAAATAGTATGTCTTACCAGGGCCCACCCGGGTATGACCAAGTTTCATCCAGCATTTGCCATCTTTGTCTCATGTTATGGATGTTATAAAATGCTATTCAGATGAATGAGACTTTCACCCATACCTTTGGCTTGGGCTTCAACCTCTACTAACCCTAAATGGTGGTAAGTATAGTTATATCTTGTTTTTATTTCTTTATTCATTGTAACTCAAGTCCTAATTGTGGAAATACAACAAGGGGGCATATATGTGCCTTTTACCACCACCATCCTCTGGGGTGAAATAACCCTGGGGGCCGTACTCTACCTAACACCTCCCACTAATATTGTCATAAAGTCACCTTCCTTTACTTCTCATTGCCCTTGGGGGTAGCACATTTGTGCATTTACTTATGCACTGAGAACATGACCACAGCATGTTTCCTTTGCACTCACTCTTTACTGAGGCTCAAAGAGAGCACCATCTAGAGGTTGAACTAATGGCCAGAGGGAATCCACCCTCAAAAAGAATCCTATGAACACTTTGTCACTGAACAACACCCATATGGAAGAGCTCCCTATAGCTCACCACAAATACACATGCTCCTCTACAAAATCTGGGTATCACCTTTGGGAAGTATATTAGGGTATGGTAGATACCATGACAACCAAGTTCTATGACAGGGGCTAAAGGTTAGGATGGGGCAGTGGATATCATG
>Ga0153987_1000511_pt1 | contig 12042 bp, 17 predicted proteins | sample TSNC071MetaG_FD_102279 | JGI IMG/M metagenome (GOLD analysis project Ga0153987, IMG submission 102279) | Attine ant fungus gardens microbial communities from North Carolina, USA - TSNC071 MetaG | ecosystem: Host-associated > Fungi > Mycelium > Unclassified | place: USA: North Carolina, William B...
AGAGATAATGAAGTAAATAACATACCTGCTAAACTCAAGTCTATAAGTGCCTTCTGATACCTCCGTAAATGATCATCAATCCTAAATCTTTGATAATGTTGATCCAACGCGCGTAACTCGCGAAGGAAAGGTAGGTACTCTCTCGGATCCTATGGATCAAAAAATACCAGGTTATATCAATCGTAAGAGAGATACGTAGCAGAAATAACAACAAGAATCAATAAGAGTCTCTGATACATGATCAAAGAGAGAACTAACCTTTTGCGCATGTTGTGCAATCATCAGCACTAAATTAAAATCATACATCCCAAGCGCGGCATCAAACAACCTATCCGCATCAACTAGGAAGATAATGTATTTCACTGCGTCCTCAACTACGGTTGGATCGGTACCTATAGACAATACAAGATCAGTAATACAACAACTTCAACTTGAAGAAAAATATCCGAAAATGGACATTGATGAATTAAATGAAGTGAAATATCTCACCTCGAAGACGGAGCAAGAGGGACAGTCCTGCCTCATGATCAGGTGGAGACTTCATGACATAGGCGGTGAGGATACAGTTTACATATTTGATCAAGTCAACACGTTCGAGCTCAGTGCGCACTTGGTCATAAATCTCAGCGAGAGACTCTGATGCATGGGGACCTTGACTAAGTTTGAAAAAGACATCGTTAATGCCTTTCATTTCGGACCAGCTGAAAGAGGAAGACTAACCCAACATTGGTGAGGAAGAGATTTAGGTGATCCACCTCATGTATTTGTGCCACAAAGTTAGCTACATCTTGTAAAAATCTCGTTCGATCGTGTTCGACGATGACATTCAAGTCGATCCTGTGCTTCCGACAAGCAAAAAATGCTCTCCTGTACTCTCCTCTACGACAACAGAAAAGGGATCATTACATGTTCATCAACGCACAACGGATACTCACGCATCTAAATCCTGTTTTACGACCTCCATAACCAATGGTCTTGGGTTGATCGTCTCCAGATTACCTCTGGGCATCTGCAACACCAAGCTCATGGCACTTGGCACAGCCGTTACAATCCTTGATCCTCTTTCAACCTTCCGCTGAGGCCAATCCTTGGCAACCTCTTCAACTGCTCCCGCAGTCACACTACTACCTGCAAGTTTACCTACCACCGACAGTGGAGCAAACACGGCATTGTGAGATGTTGTGGTGTAGATGATGAAACCAGAGGTAACAGTGAACGATGTAACATTCGGTGCGAGTATTATTGGGTCGGAGTTTACTCGTGACACATATAATTTTCTCGGTTTGCCAAGACCAAGAAAAAGTTTATCTTTTTGATCGCCGTACTTAACATCCACACACTGAGTGTGTATACAAAATTCAGGTAAACGCGAAATTCGTTCAAGTGAGCCTTCAAGTTCGGGTGCAACTGCACAGAAAGTCAAATCAAAGAAGATTGGCTCGAATACGACCGATACCCACATCGATAGATACCCCCTTCTGGTTCTTGTATATATTCTCCTCCATCATCTAGAATTTTCAGATTACGTTTCTTCAACTCAAAGGTCTGTTTCAACGCATCCTCTCGCTCTAGCCTGATCATACCTATTATATCCTGCTGGGAGCGTGAACCGAGTACAGTAACAATCCACATCGTTGACAGCGACTTTAACGTGACTTGCCTCCATTGCGCAACCGTGTCCTCTTCAATCATGAATCCAGACCAAGCTTTTATCTGTTCGTAGACTTTACCGCGACCAATGCCTAGCTGAGTGTGCATCTCCCACACCTCAAGGTAGCCTGTCTGCCAGAGGACTGCCAGAGCGTCATTGTCACGAGAGAAGCTTGCATGAACAGGTGTTTTGGCTGCGTACTTTACGTGCAGCGGTAAAGTAGGATTAAGTTGGAAGCGATCAGAGGACATCGGCGGCGGAACATTTTGGGTTCGGAATGGTGTGAGCAGGATAGATGCTGCCAAGGAATATATTAAGATGGTTATCGGAATCGGGAGAAGCTATCAGCGTACACCCATCAAAAACAACAACATTGCCAGAATCGAATGGAGGTTGCGACATCGATGAAAATGTTTCCCAGTCATACGCTCTATGAACGATCTGGGCTTGGAACTATGAGATGAAGAGACGTTGAATGGCACAGGGCTCACTGAGTGTAGTTAAGATAAGGTGGGATGGATTTTCAGGGTGCCAGTCAACGGAAGTAAACCTTGCTGGTTTTCCAACTTGTAGTGTTGGTGCTGCGATCTCTTGCTTTAGATACCTAAAGAAAAAAGTTCAATACTACCTCACAACTCGTTGAGTTGGAAAAAACCCAACCAGTGATAGTTCCCAATCGTCCAAAGTTGCACTTGTATCACACTGAGCAAACGATATTTGATGAGATGAAAACGTACCGATGTCTCCATCATCATGTTCAATCCAGATAGACAGGATATTTGAATCAGAACTCCAAGTGAGTTCCTTGACTCTGTATCCCCACTTCCTCTCATCCCCACTGTCCAGTTCTTTAAACTTGCCACCAATATCCAGCACCCTCAAACCAAATTCTCCATGTCTCAATCCGTTCCGCTCGAAGAATACAATATCATGTCTTTCCACTCTTCCAGCGCCTCCGCCCTCAATCCCAAACCTTTGTGTGCTTGCAATCAAATTTCCGGAGGGTCGCCAAACAAGAGTATGTTCCAGCCCAGGCACGTCTTCTGACGTTGATTGGAGGGCAGCTTGACGGTCATACACTCGAAGGATGCGCTTGAAGAATCCCTCAGAAGAGGAAGGTGCAAGGGAGGAAACAGCGAAGAACGCGCCATCCCCACGCCAGCTTATTCTTGGGAGGCCATCATCATCTGGACTTGAACCTAATTTCGTTTTTGCTGCTTGTGCAGCGGCCTTTCCGAGTGAACCATGAAACTGAGTCTGTTTCGAACCCCAACCGACATTGATGAGTGTGTCTGGAAGGGACATGAGATGGAATGAATGTCATGGCTCCAAGGAAACCCACCCTCTCCAAATTCAGACGTATGAATGGGCACTTCAGAAAAAACTTCGAACGATGAAGTCATCAAAATAAGCTTTCCTTCACCTACAAGAAATCTATGAGAACTGCGTACAATTATTGAAGCTGAATACACTCACCTGTCACCAACGACAACAACGATTCGTCAGGAGCCCAAGATGCAGCAAGAATACCGGGTTCGACAGTTCCCTGTACATCTGACTACAGCGATTGCTTTAATCATATTCGGTTGTGTAAAGATATTTGGAGGCGTACGATAGGTTCAGAATCTTCAAGAGATATCGTAGTGATATCTCCACTGCAAGTGATGATAACGATGCACCTCGTTTCCGCTATGAATTTAAATGACACTATAGCTTTAGGATTCGAAGATGATGCAGTCACAGAGAACACTGTCACCAACGAAGGCTCCTTTGAAAGACTGTAAGAAAGATATACCATTGAGAGTTAATGCGCACTTGGGTCAAGCCATCTGTCCTGAAACTGCCAATCTTCCAGATCTCAACACCCACCTCGCCGTCCAGGTTCTGGTTCTCTGAAATCGCATACAAGACATTTTCATCCAGATCCACAGTTGTAGCTGATAGATTAAGATTTTCAAGCGTTATTACGGTATTCGCAACAAGTACCAAGTTTCGCATCTTATACAACAATAGACGACAAGTGGCAAAAATTACTAAAGCTCGACTAAGTAACTACCCGTAATCCCGAGCCTCCCATTGGTTCTCAAATTGAAGTAGGGTTAGGGTTAGCACGACTGACTAGCATAAAAAAAAAGCCTGCTCAGCCAGAGTGGCCGAAGCAGGACAGGAAAATATTAGGACGGTGCATGAGCCGAAGCCCATACAAGCTGCAGATTCCCCCTGAGGACAAGGTCGCCGTGCTATGGGGGGCCTCCACGGCCCACAAACCCGGTTCCCTGAAGGGGCCTATGCCATCAAGGTAAGTATGAGTTGTTCATATGATCACACGTTGTTTATGTACAAGTGCAGGACTTCGCACGGACCACTTGTTGATGTTTGGCCACTGGAGTGAGGTTCTTCTCAACACAGGCTCCCCCGTCTACCCTGGCCTCTTGTAGACACGCCCCAGACAACAGGCCATATCTTAGGTTCTCTGTGTCTCAGTACTAGCTTGTATGTCATGGAATAGAAATGCTGAATTTTTAAAAAAACACAAGCTTACTGATCAACATAGACTAATAATGGCCTATCCTTCTTAAATACCTCTTTTGTGCAGCTGACCAATTTGCAGGTTGCTGCTTTGAATTCGATAGAGTTTCGCAGCATTTGATAGTGTTAGATTGTATAACCTGTCTTTTTTTAAAAAACAATCAATGATATATTACACAGGGCATGGTGGCAGACCATAATACTTTCATTTTTATTAAAATGATAGAATAGTTTTGAATTCATATATTTTATTAACTGAAGTCTTTTCAAGTTCAAAGTTTCAACTGTACATCATTTTATATCATTTTATATCGATATATCTTATCAATCAGCCGATGGTTATCAGACTTGCAACAGTATGCTAAGGGTGACATTCATTTTTCAAATACGTAATCGACAATTTGTTTAAACAATTTTGATCTGAGTCCTGGCATCCTTCTCTAATGGATCGTTGAAGATGTTGATCGACCAACTCACTTGATCCCCGATTGGAATATTGTACCTACAATACACTACCATCAGTATCATCCCAAAGAAGAGACATTTGGCTCACCTCGTGTGACGACCATCGCCGATACTTGAGATCTTGGCAAAGTCTTCATCGTTCAACTCTATCTCCTTGAAATTGGAGATGATTCTATCTTCGTGCACAGATTTGGGAATAACAGATTGACCGCGGCGAGCACCCCAGGCAATGAGAACTTGGGCAGGTGTGGCATCACATTTTTGAGCGATGGCAACGACGGTTGGATGCTCAGTCAATTGGGCGATGCCACGCACTGGGTCAGTGTGTCATGAAAGAGAAGGAAGGAGAAAGCGGAGAGACGCACAGTTGTGGCCAAGAGGGCTATAAGCTGTAATATGGATGTTGTTTTCATTACAATAGTTGACAAGCTCGGGTTGCGGAAGAAGAGGATGAGCTTCAATTTGATTGACAGCCTGGTTTCCCGTGAGAATGGATAAATATATATGGAATAGATTTGACTTACGGGAGTAACACCAGTGGCCTTGGTAATGCCTTCCATAGCGTCGATTCCAAAGTTGGATACACCAATAGCGCGGACCTTGGACTTTGGAAGAGCAATCATGGCTTTCCAAGTGTCAACAAGAGAAATTGTCTCGTTGAGCTCTATCTCATTTGGAATTGTGGGATGGGGTGGATTGAGGGAGTCACCGGGGGCGAATGCCACGGGCCAATGGACCACTGGACAGAAAGAGGATGAGAAATAATACGTAAATATGGATAACTACACAGACAAAAAAGATCGAGAAAATCAAGGCCAAGCTGAGTGAGGGTCTGGTCGAGCTGCTTCTCTACGAGCTGCGGCTGATGAGCATTGTTCCAGAGTTTGGACGTGATGAAGAGCTCCTCGCGCTTGACAACGGAAGGAATTACTTTCTTCAAAGCACGGCCAACCTCTTCCTGGTTTTGGTAGATCATTGCAAGATCGAGATGACGGTATCCATTGCGAACAGCGATTTCGACCTAGAATACATGATGAGTAATGGTGGACGGATTGTGTTGACCACGTACCGCCTTCTCCACCTCGCCGGGTTCGGACAACCAAGTACCGAGCCCGATCCTAGGAAGTTTGTCTCCGTTGGATAGAGTGACCGTCTTGCCAAACGACATGGGAGAAACTTGTAGATAAGATTCCAGTGGCTCCTATATATATATATATAAAGAAAAGATGCATGCTTGCACGGCCCGGTCTTCGGCCCAGACGATCCCGGCGTTATGCAGAGCCAAAACATACCGCCGGCAGCCATGGGCACAAAACACACAAAACTCAAGGCAAGACATTATAGCGAAGCTTCGGCCTACTACCACCAATCTCCCTCAGCTGCATCGTATTTCTCTCTGCAAACACCTAATGTTGAGGACCATTTTGCATATAGCACGACGCTCAGAAGGCATCACTCGGATGGTGCTGCCCTCAGTTCCAGTATCGAGGCCAACAGTCTGTGGACGCGCGCAATATTGGCGCTGACGGGGACGGCTGACCGCCACACTGGTGTGCTGCCGGTTATTAGGCAGAAGGAGGAAAAGAAAGACACTTTGTCGGCTCAGTTCGCTCACTGCAGTGTCGAAGTGCGTATTTCTGCAGCCATCAAAACGTGTGTATTTCATGGATCAGCCCAGGACACAGTAGCTTATTATCGCACAAACTCAACGTCCGGTTTACTGTACTCCGATATACCTCATCTGCGCGAACAGCACGGATATAACGAGTTCTCAGTTGCCGCGCCAGAACCGCTCCTTCTCAAATTTCTCAAAACAATATACGAGTCGCCCCTCATATTGCTACTATGTGGAAGTGCAGCCGTCAGTGCACTCATGGGTAATGTAGACGACGCCATCAGTATCACGGTTGCTGTGCTGATCGTCTTGACTGGTGCGTCTCTGCTTCTGGTCAAACAAGCAGATCTCAATGATTTGGTTCGTCAGTGGGCTTCGTGCAAGAACGAAGATCAGAAAAGAGTCTTGAAGCACTGAATAAACTCGTCCCCCATCATTGTCATGTCATCCGGTTCGTGTCTCTCCTTCTCCCACTTTGTCACCCATTTTTTCATGCCTTGCAGCGAAAACCATACAACACACGTGCTTGCAAACGAACTCCTCCCAGGCGACTTGGTCAAGTTCTCCACTGGCGATCGTATACCTGCAGATATCCGGATCACTGATGCAGTAGACCTCGAAATTGACGAGAGTTCACTAACAGGAGAGACGAATTCAAGGAGAAAAACGAATGAGAAGTGTACTTATGTCTCTGGTGGTGGTGGACAACCGGGAGATGCGCTTACGGCATTGGCGGACAGAAGTTGCATTGCGTATATGGGGACTTTGGTTCGGAATGGTATGTTGTCGAGCCCTGCGAAGGAATGTTTGCCATTGATATTTCGGGTAGGCCGTGGGTCCGGTATCGTAATAGCTACGGGCGAAGATACAGAATTCGGTGTTATCTTTTCTGTGATGCAGCAAGTATGCCTACTCACTCTCCCAGTCAATGTCATCTCAAATCTTCCCTTTCAGGTTGAGGAAAAGCGAACACCATTGCAATTGAGTATGGATGAACTCGCCAAGAAACTCTCACTACTCTCTTTTGGAATCATTGGGATGATTTGTCTTATCGGGGTACTGCAACAGCGCCCGTGGCTGGACATGTTCACTATTGGCGGTATGTCTCTCAGCACTGTAAAAAAAAGCTTGAATCAGTCCTGCTTTAGTTTCACTGGCGGTTGCTGCTATCCCTGAAGGACTACCTATTGTTACTACCGTAACACTTGCACTGGGAGTCTTGCGCATGGCAAAAAGGAAAGCAATTGTCAAAAAGCTTCATTCTGTCGAAGCACTCGGCTCAGTCTCAGTCATCTGTTCAGATAAAACAGGTGCCCATTTCCCTATGGCCAATTCGCTATACTCATGCACGTGCATTTTCATTTAGGCACGCTCACAAGGAATGAACAAACAGTGACAGAAGCCTACGCCGTAGACGAAACGATCCACTTTGACCCGTCGTCTGTTACACCTTACACGGGAATAATCTCTCCAGCTATGACAAAAACTTTAGAAATAGGGAGTTTGTGTAATAATGCTTCTCTCCTGAGGAACAAGGACGGTGTGTTTGTGGGACAGAGTACGGATGTTGCGCTGCTGAATGTGCTCAGTGTTGCTGGAATTAGTGATCGACGGAATGTGAGATTTCCGGAAAAGTGTTCAAATGTTCAGGTTCTGATCTGGTACAGGGATTCAAGAGACTCTCGGAAAAGCCATTCAATTCTGAACAAAAGTACATGGCTGTTAGCGGGATCCATGCCGATGCTCTCTCCCCCTCGTCTACTGTAAATGGCACCGTCGTTAATAGTGCAGCAAGAGAAATGTATTATATCAAGGGTTCCATCGACTTCGTCCTTGACAGTTGCAAATTCTACTACGTGAATGAAGATTCAACACCTGGTTTAGATGCGTGCGCGAGGAAGGCGATTTTGACCAAGGCACATAGTACGGCTGCGAGGGGTTTGAGGGTCATTGCCATGGCTTATGGATATGGACCTGTTGGCTCCACCAGTAACGTCGATACCCTCACTGGTGGGCATGTGAATGGGGATATACCAGTTGGGGTACAATCCGGGGCTGTTTCGCGAGCTATTTCACCTGCACCAAATTCATCGTCTTCCTTCACGTCTTCTGTCATTGGGGAGAAAGAGAAGGAAAATTTGGTATTTGTAGGATTCGCAGCGATGTTTGATCCGCCAAGGAAAGGAGTAGTGGATTCGATTGGGTTGTTACAGGCTAGTGGGGTGCATGTTGTGATGATCACTGGAGATGCGGAACAAACTGCTGTATCGATTGCGAAGGATTTGGGGTTACGCGTGGGGAAAGCTCAGTCTAGTGGATTTGAAGTGGTTAGATATACGGGTGTGCTGACAGGCCCCACTATCGACACACTCACATCTTCACAATTATCCGAGTTATGTTCATCGATGTCGGTGGTTGCTCGTGCAACGCCGAAACATAAGATGAGGATTGTAGAGGCGTTTCAGAATAGAGGGTTCGTTGTGGGTATGACTGGTGATGGGGTGAATGATGCACCTGCATTGAAGATGGCAGATATCGGATTGAGTATGGGGAAGAGCGGGACAGATGTTGCAAAGGAGGCAGCGGACTGTATTTTAGTGGATGATGCATTTGAGACGATTTTGTTTGCTGTTGAGGAAGGTGAGTAGACTGAAGTTTGATGTAAAGCTGAGGCTGATTTTTTTCCCCTTGGATAGGGAAATCGATCTTTCATAATATACAGAATTTTTTGTCGTTCCAGCTTAGTACTGCTGCTGCCGCGTTGACGCTGATCACATTGAGTACGATGTTGGGATTGGAAAATCCGTTGAATGCGATGCAAATCTTGTTTATAAATATTCTCATGGACGGTATGTTACATTGACTCGGTGATCACTCATATCTCATATTTCTTGAAACAGGACCGCCCAGTCAAAGTCTGGGCGTAGACCCGGTTGATCCGGCAGTCATGCGTCGACCGCCCAGAAAGAAAAATGCACCGATTATTACCAGAAGGTTGTTATACCGGGTAATATTCAGTGCGTCAATGATCGTGCTAGGGACATTATTTGTGTATAGATTTGCGCTGGACGAGGAGGGCATGTCGAGGAGGGAGCAGACGATGGCAAGTTATCCTGTTCAGGCACGATCATCGGATGTTTTGCTGATAGTCCCACATGACCAGACATTTACATGCTTTGTGTTCCTTGATCTGGTCTCTGCTGTGGAGAACCGGGGTCTGGGGTGCGGGGTTTTGCAGAACAAGATGTTGATAACGACTGTGTCGATATCGTTTATCACGCAACTTGCATTGGTGTATGTTCCATTTTTGCAAGCGATTTTCCAAACGGCAGCGCTGGATTTGAGGGATCTGGGAGTGATATTAGTTCTTGCAGGGAGTAGCTTTTCGGTGCACGAGATTAGGAGACGGTGGGAACGGAAAAGGGAGACGGGATGTACGAACATTGTTGAGGAGCTGGTGTAGTGTATTTAGGCATGTGGAATTCTGATCACTACTTAAGTTATAATATAACGCTTGTCATATTATCGCAACTTTTGAACACCTTTTGAACACATGCATGAGCCACTGGCAGGCGCCAGCCTCGTGTCTACTCATTTCTCTCCTCCCACCAAGCCTCCTCGCTCCCCTCTTCGTCCTCCTCCTGTCCCTGTTCCAGCCATGGCCCACAGATCTTCTGAGCAGCCTAGTACAACGACGACGACGACAGCAGCAACGCCACCGTTGACCAAGAGACAGCATGCCTTGCATGAGCTCTTATCCTCGGAACGCGCTTATGCCAGTGACCTTGCCCTCGTCCGTGAGGTCCATATACCCCTAGCTCTTGGTACTTTTTTTCGCTGCTCTACTGGTGATGATCATGAATTTTTTCCTAGGTCAACCCATTTCGCATTCTTTACCTGCTGGCTCTGGCTCTGGCTCTGGCCCTGGTTCTGATCCATCTGTGTCTGTGGTAGGCGCCATGAACCCCTCTGCAGACCTCGGCTCGTCCCCCCCTATGACTCCAGACGACATCAGACTCATCTTTGGCAATATCACCGAAATCGCAATTTTTTCCGATTTATTTTGTCAGGCACTCGAGGAGGCATTGGGAGATCTGCTTCAGGGTGGAAAAGGTAATGATCATGTTGGAGCTTTATTTCTTTCCATCGTGCGTGTCATCTTCTATATCTTTATTCATTCATTCACCAATGGGGCTAGATACCCGAGCTAGAACAGCCATACAAACAATACATTACTCGACATCCAACGGCACTCAATCACCTTCAATCGCTTACTCAAACGTCCTCTTTACAGAACTACCTTTCCTATACTCAGGCTATCGCCTCTTCACTCTCTCATGCATGGGACCTCTCTTCTCTCCTCATAAAACCCGTCCAACGCCTCTTGAAATATCCTCTCCTACTCACTGCCATCATCGAAGAAACACCTGATTCTCATCCTGATAAAGACAATCTTAAAGAGGCTAGGAAGCAGATGGAAGAAGTCGCTCGCAACGTCAATGAGGGAAGACGAAGAGCAGAAGTCGTCAGGGATGTCTTGATGGCGAAAAGGAAACCTCAAACTCCTGGCATGACAGTTTCTGCTAGTGTCAGTTTGAATAAAGTCAAATCGTTGCGCGTGACGGGTAATGGTGGTCCTGTTGCTACTGGAGATAAGAATGGAAAAGAGCCTCAGGAAGCTATTCTCGTTGCTCATCTTGAATCTGAACTTCACGCTATCGAACAATTTGCCCAGCAATTTGCCAAGAATATCATTGAATGGGCACGTATGACATCTAATGTCATACTCTCCCTCCGCACTTGGTCTCTCTCTTTCTCAAAAGTCATAGGTCTTGCACCCACTTCGGCTTCCGAAGCATTCGATGCTTATCTTGCTGTGGTTGAAAAACATCTCATGCCGTTGTGTGTGGATCTCGAGGCGGTCATTAATGAGCGAATTTTGAAAGAACTCGCTCACTTACTGATGACAATGACTCAACCTCTCAAGCTCCTAGCGAGCATGAATGATCAGGAGCCGTACCATTATCACCTCTTGAATATGACCGTCTCCCCAAAAAACCGTCCGCCCCCTTCTCTTCTCGCTGCATCAACAAATTACCTCGCTCTTCGTGGTCAGCTCGCAGCCGAACTACCAACCTATATATCTCTCCTCCATCGAGGGCTGAGAATTTTTATATACCGGCTAGTTGCGATTCAGACTGAATTTTGGGAGAAAGTGAAGGACCAGTGGGCTGCTCTTTGGGAAATGTTGAGGTTGGAAGAGGAGTTGAATGCAGGTGGAGAGGAGACAGTAAATGTGTGGTCCGGGAGATGGAGTGAGGTGAATGAGGTTTTGATGAGTCTTTCGGTCGTGAGGGATCCAAAGGTGGTTCATGCGGAATTGAAGGCGAAAGCGAAGAATGTTGCAAGTAGTGAGCGTCGCGAGTGGGATAGGTTGCGTTCTGAAGGGGATAGAGAAGACCCAGATGCAGATGCAGAGTATTATACAATGCATCACCTTCAGATGTTTGCTCATCCTCGCGAAATTACCCCTCCTCCACCGAACATATACCCTATACCGCATTCTTCACCTTCATCCATATCTTACTCTCCCTCTGATGTCGGGAACGGTTATGGAAGTTATATCTTGCCAAATTCTCCCAATTCATACTCGTCAACGTCGTATTCTGGCGGTAGCGATTATCGTCATGACTCACATCACTCATCATCTCATCATCATTCTCATTATTCACCACGACCTCACTCCAGAGATCATGCGATCGCCCAAGACCGCGATAAGGAG
>Ga0153987_1000512_pt1 | contig 12035 bp, 15 predicted proteins | sample TSNC071MetaG_FD_102279 | JGI IMG/M metagenome (GOLD analysis project Ga0153987, IMG submission 102279) | Attine ant fungus gardens microbial communities from North Carolina, USA - TSNC071 MetaG | ecosystem: Host-associated > Fungi > Mycelium > Unclassified | place: USA: North Carolina, William B...
AAGTAGTACTTGTATAAGTAGACAGACCAATCCAACGGGAACTCTTAACAAGTTCTCTTTGTCAATCGCTGATAAAGGGGACAGTTGGCTTCATTCCGGTCACTGGAGTTAGCTGACACGACAAGATTTCCTTTGAGGTCTTGAGAGAAACAATAGCAAGTAACTGGTCAGCGGCAAGGTATTTTTTGATGAGTCCCTTGGTTTTATCATCAGCCTTGAGGGCATCCTCATAAGCATGTTTTAGCTCTTGGTGCTCTCGGCGAAGTTGGACTTGTACTGCAAACTCAGCAGTGGGGTCAGGAGTAAGTTGATGAGGTAGAGAAGGAATAGTGATGTCTCCAGAGACATAGCGCCATACAGAGGTTCTTTCAAGCTCTCCTTGCATTCTGGAGCTCCATGTGGTCCAGGAGACTCCAATCTGAAGAATAGGAATGAAATCAACAGATGATGATGTGGCAGGGATAGAAGACATGGTAATGATGAAGTTGCAGTGAATAGGTTTTGCAGTGAGTGGCAAAAGTAGTAGTGGGTGATCAGTTCTGGGAGCTGGGGCCCATAACCTAATGGCGACCAGGTGGTCGATGAAAGAAAAAGTATATTATGTAAGTAAAGATTAAACATTGTATAACTGTCCATGTCCGTAGCCTCACTCTGCAATATTAAAGAGGAAAAATGATGAAAGGTAAGAGAGTTTTCTAGAATAAACTTTGTCAACAGTGCTAGACTTCATTAGGATGCTCGAGGCCTCGGTGTCGCAGTTCCATTTAACATCATGGAATGCAACTGTGTCAGTCCATATCAACAAGACTACTCATCATTTGTAGATAATTTTATTACTTCAGGTAATCCTATTGAGCCATCTACTTCATTAAGTGACGTCTGAGATATTCTCACTTTTCGTTTCCTTTGGGTGTGCTGCTATGATGGCAAGAGGCAGGGGGAGAGAATGAAAGGAATATGGAATTAATGAGAGAATACTCCCTGATCCCATGGACCGTGTTCATACACCGCGTAATAAATTGATAAGTAAAAAGAAAATACTCCCTGATGAATGTGATGCTGGATCTCAAAAGCACTAGCTAGCGCTCTCGGTGGAGATACAGTAAAAAGCTGGGATAATTAGTCGTAGGTACGTCAGGCATCTTGGCCAAATTGCGAAAATTCGACTGAGCCAATGGTTTCACTTCATTTCGGGTTCTTGGGTCGAGACCAGAAGCCTCTTAAGAATATTGGAGGCACACAAAAATAGCGATTTTCTCGTGTTGGTGTGGTCTACATACGTACCCACCGGACCGCCCGCGGAGGACGAGCTTCCTTGTTCAAGTCAAAGTCTACCCACCATCAGTCACATGGATCGTGGACGGGAAACAAGATTTTAAAAAAGAAAGCAACCTCTTTGGTAGAGCTTTTCTGATTACCCATGACGACTCATTCCCTACTCAAAGCTCTTCGATCGTCTCAACCAGCTTTTGGTGCTTGGTTGACAGTCCCTGGACTTTTGCATGCCCGTACTCTCGCTAAATCAAGCCCCCATCTATCATGGATTGCTATTGATTGCGAACACGGCACTATTCCATTGGTTCCTGGCGCAGCGGAGAGCGTCAGCGCTATCGAGAGCGCAGGCGTTACCCCGATTATCCGGATCCCAGCAACAGGCGTTTCAGGGAGTACTAGTTGGCAGATTAAATATGCTCTTGATGCAGGAGCTCGCGGTATCATCATACCAATGGTAAGGTTCTATTCCTGCCTTTAAGTGTAGTAGCATCCGTCTATGCTAATTATTTTATAGGTTTGCAATGCTGAAAAGGCTAGAGAGGTAGTCGCAGACTCCAAGTTTCCTCCGACTGGTCGGAGGGGGTTTGGAAGTCCCTTCACTCACGGAACTTGGGGAATAACAGTACAAGAATATCTGGCAGTAGCTAATGATAATGTTGTCGTCATAGTACAGATTGAAACCAAGGAAGCAATCGAAAAAGTACAGGAAATAGCAAACGTCGAGGGTATCGGTGTGTGAATCTTCAATGTAGATTTCCATGTCATTTATATAGATACATTCGTCAGATGTCCTTTTGATAGGCCCATATGACTTATCAATTTCACTGGGATATCCTCCTCCATCGCCGGATCCGCATCCGGACGTTGAAAAAATAATGCTAAAGATTCTGGAAGATACCCATGCCGTTGGAAAGAAATGGTGAAGCTGATTCTCCGACCTTGCATGTTCTGACATTCTTCAGTGCTATTTATTGTATATCTGGGACCCAAGCTGCGCAGCGAGCTGCTCAAGGTTTTGATCTGGTTAATATCAGCATATTTTTGTCTCCAATTAATGACTCATGATCAAAATAGATCAATGTGACTAGCGATATTGGCGCCATGTCCGAGGCAGTTGCTACCCATCTGAATGTAGCAGTCGGCTACTGAATGGCAATAACAAATATTCGAGGTTTCTCTTTGTGTATATCAGGTGGACAATTTTGTAGCTTATGGCTTCAATTATTGTCTTATGAGCCATGCCAATCAGCTATAGTGCATGATGTCGGTTATCACTACTCCGGCATTTATGCTGAATCCGCCGAGAAAGCTTATTTCGAAAGGGTTAGAATCTAATCTACGTGAGTTGGCAGTTGATGATTAGATTAACTGAGCGTGTTGTGTGGCCATCTGGGAATTCTATCTTGGGTGCAGGACCAGTTGAATTTACCTATCCATTGGGTTGGTGTCGAATGTGTCATGGAGACAACGTTTTGGATTTATGGGTATCACCACAATGGCTTTTAGGTCGGTGACAGTTAATCAGACCGTCACCTCACAGAAAGAGGGCACATTTAGGCTCTCAACTAATCAAAGTTTTGATGAAAGTTCTGATAGTTCAGATATTTTAAGTCTCATGGACTCAATGCCCGAGTTCTTACATGATTCAATTAATACTTGTATAGTAAACAAGGGATAGCAAGGACTTCCAGCCGGTAGTCAGAACTAATTGTGACGTCCTGGCTGTAACATTTGATGAGGCTACATGGCATCTGGGTCAGGTGATGGGACCACTAATTAAATTAAATTGAGTTGGACAGGGACACGTGCTGAACACAAACCTTAAGACACATGTCTTTGTAGGTATCTTCATTGATCCTTCTTGCCATTCTAGAACCTCCTGGCTTAAATTTCCATTGCAGGAACCACCTATGGCAAGATACTACAAGGAAGAAAGCGTGGAAGGGTCAAACCGGTATATTGTAATTTTTGAGTTGCTAGGATCGTCAAATGAACTGATGTTTGAAATTTGATATTAGCAAATCGAGTGATGTAATAGTCACTCCGATATGGCAGCTGTCATACACCTCATGCCCGTTTTTATTGTGATTGAGGACAAAGTTTTTGGATGCGTCTTCGAGGAACAACAACAGAAACTGTTTGAAAGACTCAATGGCCACTCGCCGTACGTCCGATTGTTTATTGCGAGGTAATCTGATCCGCTGCTCTTGTATTAGTGCGGGATTGTGCATGTCTAAGATTATCTCGGTCATGGCAGTCTAAGCCAAGTGTGGCAGCCTATTTTATCTCCGCCCGAAGTAGCCCGAATTTATTATAATCACATCCTGTCCTCTCTTTCGCAGCATGTGTGTTTGGACCGGCTTGTCGTGAATATTGGGTATGAGCCAACGCCATCCGATTCCAAAGGAGAGACTTTGTAGGCCATCTGGCATGCTGTAGCAATGCTATAGTTGTATCGTCGCCATGCCTTCTTGGAACGTCCTCGTAGTCATGCTGACACATATATGTAGTGCGTTATTCATTTCACGAAAAACATCGAGTTCTATTGCTAGTTTCATTGTTATCAAGAAAGGATTAGTTTGTCGCCTCCGTCGTTGCTCATGTCGGTCTGGTCAGGTTTTTAGTGTACTCAATGGTGCATTTCTCCATTCACGCAGGATATGGGACCCTTGCCTGGTTCGACAGCTGATCTTCAGCCCATTTTAGCACCTTCGACATCATAATCCGGTTTTACAAGCGTAAAAATCAGTCCTCCATTAGGCTCGGCTTTGCATGCCGTAATATATCCAGGACACCACCGATATTTGCTATTCAAGCATTAGGATATGATCTATCCACCGATCTGAGTGTACTTTTACGTCGCAGGTATTCATATTCTCGCCTTCTGGGGTACCCAATTGGTTTTAAGCGGAATGTGTTTCCTTTCGTCTCATCCACAAACGATTCTTCCACTGTCCTCGCGATGGTATCAGACGCCGTGAAATATGTTCTTGTTGCTACCATTGCCTTCATTTTCTTCTATACTTACCGTCAACACAAGACAAGAAGCACCATTCCCCTACCGCCTGGCCCTACTAGACTTCCTATCATTGGAAACATTCATAATAAACCTGCAAAATTTGAATGGGAAACCTACGCTGAATGGAGTGCAAAATATGGTAGGCTGGACTTATCCCTCCCTGAAGTTTGCTGACATTGTCAAAATTGGAGGCTCCGATGTTATATACTTGAGTATGGCAGGTACTCACATTGTTGTCCTTAATTCTCGAAGGGCTGCAAGTGAACTTCTGGAAAAACGAGGCACAATTTACTCCTCCCGTGCTCACTCAACTATGGTCCATGATCTTATTGGATTTAATTGGTTGTTTGCCGTTATGCCGAACGACGATGGTTGGCGTGTTCGAAGAAGGCTTTTACAACGCTACTTCAAGTTTCCGGTCGAAGACTCGCATGCTATATCCAATGTCGACTTGACTTGGCAGAGACCATATGAGACCAAGTATATTCACAAACTGTTGGAGAAACTCATAACATGTCCTGATCTCTTTATGAAACACCTTGTCCAGTACATTAACCTGATTAGTCCATTGGCAGTTGCTGATCTCCTTTCATAGTATGGTTGGGTCTGTCTCCTTATCAACTACATTCGGGCTTGCAATCAAGTCAGAGAATGACCCATACATCAGGCTTTCAACTACTGGTGCTGAAGGTCTCAAACAAGCTACAGTCCCGGGAGCCTTCTTAGTCGATGTTTTCCCATTTATGAAATACTTTCCGAGGTGGTGTGGTTTCCTGAGGAAGGCAAGGTTGTGGCATGAAGACATGCGGGCTATGCTGGATATTCCTTTTGCAGATGCCAAGGAGCAGTGGCAAAACCGGGGCAAAGTTTGTGGCGTTCTATGGTAGTGAGCTTTCTTATTGATATATTGAGTAGATTGAGGGTAATCAAGGGAGCGCTCTTGTCTCTTTTGTTTCTGAAGCCCTCGATGACATCTATTCTTCTGATACGCCCAACGTCCAACAAGAGGAGTTCATCAAGGAAGTCTGTGCTACTATCTTCATGGGTAAGTGGCACTTCATTTCAAGGTATGGTGATGCTTATCTATGTATATATGAAATAGGCACTATCGGTACAACGTCTGGAGTTATGCATATCTTCATGCTTGCTATGGTTCATCACTTGGAGGTTCAGAAACGGGCTCAAGCTGAACTCGATTCAGTTCTCCGTGGCCCTGACGGAAGATTACGTCTACCGACCCATGATGACGAACCTATGCTTCCGTACTGTACGGCCGTCATTAAAGAAACTCTAAGGTAATTTTGAGTTTTTCCACCGTCAATTCTTGTTCTGAAATATCTATAGATGGAGCCCGATTGCACCTATCTGTAAACCCTCTCTGACTGGTGAAGTTCGATTTATGAATTGACCGTTGGCTTGACAGGCATTCCCCATATGTCAACAGAGGAAGATATTTATGAGGGGCATCGAATTCCGAAAGGTGCTGTCGTCATTCCGAACATCTGGTAAGCTTGTACCTCGGTTCATTTTCTCCCGGCTGTTCATACGTACCGTGATTCAGGGCCATGCTTCATGATCCGGAGAAGTATCATGACCCGTCCATGTTCATTCCAGAACGATTCTTACACGAAGATGGTACACTTGATACTGAACTTGCCAAGGATGTGGAGGTCGGTTTCGGATTTGGTCGCAGGTGAATTGTGCTCCATGAGGATGAGGGGATTTGACATTAACGTCTGATTTTTTGTAGGATTTGCCCCGGAAGACATCTCGGGAGCTCGATTGTTTGGATGGCTGCTGTCTCCATTTTGGCAACCTGTCAGATTTTGAAAGCGAAGGATAAAGACGGTAACACCATTGAACCGGGCATGGAGCTGGAGTCGGCTATCACAGCGTGAGTAGATATTACAAATCTATGAAATACTGAGTGTGGTGGCTGAAATACAACAGAGACCCGAAACCGTTCAAGTGCAAGATCAAACCTCGATCGGCGGAGGCAGCTGAATTGATCAAACAATCTGCAATGGATGCTGATTATATCACTCCTTGATATGCAATTTCATTGGGACATTTGGATTTCCTGAATACTAAACGTTTCGTCTTTGGGCATATTTTTTGTTGATACTGTTGGATTTATTAGCTTGCGGAACATCATGTAACCTTTTTATTCCGTATAATTTCTGTAGTCTTGTATTTTCTGGTGGTGACTCAAACCTATTAATGATTAAAACATAATCACTGGTTCGACATTCAAGGACTGCAGCAACTACAAAGAGGACATTGTCGATCTGGATGACTAATCACTACAGTTTTAGACAGTTTAGTTGACAGCTGTTTGTCTGCTGGCCTTTGAGCGGTCAGAAAGCCGTTAACGAGCGTTTGCTCATTTTTTGCTGATAATCTTCTGTAGAGAGTTAGTTTTGCTTCATGTCATACATGCAAGGGATTGCTATGACTGAAGTCGATGATTTTAGCTACGGTAAGTCCTGGGAACATCACACATGCTCACTATAGACTCATGGGAAACAATTTAAATTGTGGGTCCGTGGACGCCACTTGGACGCGTGTCCCTCTTTTTCAATGTCACCTCGGCTACGTCGATATTCAACCCGCCTGGTGGATCTCCAATTAGCTTCAGATGTTGATATGGACCAAGACGATGAGATTGACGTCGAAAATGATGATGACGACGAGCCTGAGATGGATGATGCGGATGGCGAAGGCGATGATGATGATGATGACGACGATGAGGAGGAGGAAGAGGAGCAGGATAAGGATGACATACATACGGTAAATAGTGATAATTCTATGTCTGTATTGACACAACCAACTGCTCATATGTAGGAAGAGGAAGACGACGACGACGACGAACCCATACCTTCGCCGAGAAAATTACAACCACGACTGAGAATCAGACTGAAGCTTGGAACTGGCAAACGTATAGGCAGTTCTGACGATAGTACTGCCAGACCTACTCCAGAGATGGAGATTACGCCATCCAGAACACGAATTCGTCGAAACGTCAAGTCCGGTAAGCTTTTTGTCATCGTTTTTTTAATTTACATGCATTTAGGGAGTTCTACGTAAAAGATACCGAACTTGAGGACTCCACGTTTCCCGAATCTGAAGATGAGGAGGATTCTGTAGTAGGCTCGCGCCCACCCGGCCAATCCAAACCAATGACTACGCGTCAGGCAGTTCTTGCCAGTAGGATTGATTCTAGCCACGTTTCATTGGGTGCGTGTCTTGCTCGTAAACCTACCCAACCGAAATTAATGTTGCGATAGAGGAAAGGAATCGTAGTAGGAAGAAAGTGTTAAATGAAACGGAGCTCGCGTTGCGCCGGGAAGAGACGGCAAGAAAACGGAAACACTTGACCAAGAAGAAACTTCAGGATGAGAAGGTTCATTTTATTCATTCTCTTGGAATTTCGATTGTCAATCCAGATATCCAGGCTGAGACTATCAATCGACTACTGAAGAAGCAGACAAGACCCCGAAATAAAAGAGGAACTGCACTTGACGATAGATCGCCGATGCCTGGCATCGGGAGAAGGATCAGGGTCAAAGTAAAAGACGACGAGGGCGAAGGAGCGGAAGAAGGGGACGAAGATGAAGCTATGGAGGTTGTTCAGGAAGAGACCAAGCCCGTCATGTATCGTTGGACTTGTTCCAAAAAGGTCGTTGGTAATTCCCCAAGTATGGTGCTCAGCTTCTCTGTTCCACAAGCAGTAGCTCTGCCAATTATGTTCGAACGGCCCAGACCTCAAGGCTCTGACATCTGTGCAGTTGAGGGATGTAATCAGCTCCGTAGATACAGACTTGTCAGAGATTGGAAGATCGGTGCGTGTGGGATGTCACACTTAAAACTCTTAGAGGGGCAGGCTCCACGCTAAGTATCAAACTTTCTACTATGCGAATGTGTCTCGCTTACATCGCTGCTGTTTCCCATGTATGTTTAGTTCATGCAATTATATTGATCTTGTTTCTGGATCGACCACGCCTATGTCTTCTGTACCTCAATGCGACCTGGACTCAATCTGCTGCGGAGTGCCATGGAAGTACCAGACTACACAGATGGTGTGAAATCGGGCTCTCGTGTTCTGCTGGCTCAAATTTCGTTCCCTGTCTCTATCCTTTGCTATGGTGGTCAATGATAAAGAATTATATGCTTGGGAGAACGATAGATCGTCATGCTTCGCCTGTTCGAAGACATGGATACATAGACTTACTTGAAGTCCCAATGATTCAATCGGTGTGCCCCTAACTCGCAGGCTGCTTGGGTTCCGTCAAATCTACCACAGTCGTCGTTACGATAAAAGCCTTGTTTCTCGTTGTCAATAGTATTCCACCAATTCCAATGCCCATCACGCGCTTTCCACTCGTGTGCTCATGTATGCTGAACACAAGATTGGTTTTTGTGAATTCGATTTCTGCAGTTTGCATGATCACGTGCAGAAGAATTGGAGAAGTGACAACGAATGACACATTCTCAAATCCCTGCGACGCTGTAGATTTGTTGTGCTTCTGTTCTTTGGGAGTTGGTCTGCTTCTCTTGAGTAGATCCCTTTTTTTCTCGAGTTCCGCGGTCGCAGGGAAGCGTTCACAAGGAAATCATTCATAAAGCGCCCAGCATCCTCCCTCGGTGTGATCCTTTCACCCATTTGGCCCGTGCACTTTGTCTACGAGGGTCAAAATGACCTTGACATCATCAGCCGTGTCGACGCCGATGTCTTTGACACCTCTTCTGCCTAATGTACATCTGAGGTGAGAAACTCATACTTCTGAGCACCCAGCACTCGGGAATTGAACAACGACTGTTCAGCTATGGACCGATGTTGATTGGAGTTTTCATGAATATGATTCTATATGGGGTGTGTTTACAGGCCTCTCGGTATCAGATATATTTGACATAATCTGGTATGACCAGGTGTTTGTAGCCCAGGTACAGATTTCGCGCTCGCTTATGCGTTCTTCGTGGTTTGACTAGGTCTATGATAGACCTACTCTTATTATCAGGTTTACTCAAAGTAAGCTTTCCTCGCTTTCAAGGAATGATCGGCTGATGATTCGGACAGGGATGTTCGCTGGATCAAGTATCTTGTGAGTCTTTCCAATCCCCCTCAATATTCAATAAACCTGGATGGTTGTAAGGTGCTCTATCTGTTTATTGTAGAGACTGCAAATACGGGTATAGACATGGCAATGATGTACCAACCTCTGATTCTCGAGTATGGTACGTTTTTAGATATCTTGTATTCGGGATATCGGCCTCTCAAGCCTCTTCTACCAGGTCACCCTTTGAGGGTTTTTCCGGTTAGTGAGTACGATATATTTTTTGTAAAAAAATAATCACTGACAATATGAATTTAGTGTTTGCTGCAGGTCAGGCTGTGATTCAACTTCACTCATGTTAATTCAAAATTGATGGGAATTGCAGAGCCTATCACGATTGTAAGTCTAAAATTGATAAGGCACTAAATTACCCGTTTGCACGCATGTACCAGGTCGCCATCTCTACACCTATACAACTCTTTTTCGCGTGGAGGATTCGGCTTCTCACGAAACAAAACATTCTAGCGACACTCATCACCATTCTGTCTCTAGTTTCCCTCGGTACGCTTCAGTACCTCTGTTTCTCTCACTGCCATGCTCATCCTTGTACGATATCAGCCGGCGGACTTTGGACAACTATTCAGATCAGTATTATCAAATTGTTCAGCCGCAAACCTGAACTTCATTGGTCTGCTCTTGTGTGGTTCCTTTCGGCTACTGTCGCGGACGTTCTCATCACGGTAACACTTGTCATCAATCTGGTATGTACCGAAGTTTGGATAGAAATGGTATTTACATTCACGATTTACAGTCGAGACGTAAGACAGGATTTGCTGCAACAGATGATGCCATATCCAAGATCATTCGAAGTGGGTCTCTACCCAAAATGTGTGAATATTGCTTATTTTGAAATAGTGACGGTACAGACTGGCATGTTGACGTAAGTTCCAAGTGGCCACGTGGATGGGATTCGCAGTTGATTATTTCTATTATTTCCCCTGCGCTTAGTGCTTTCTTCGCTGTTGGCGATGTAATCTTCTTTATGAGTGAGTTCCATTCTGAGTGAAGAGATGGGCAATGGGTATTCATTCCTTTTCGCTCCAGCCCTCCCGGTGCGCCAATTTTCCGAACATCTGAAAATCTGTTTTTGAGGGCCTACTTTTACTCACCAGAAAACAGCTCTGTATGCATGTTCCTAAATTCATTTATTGGTCCTATAGACAACTTTATCTTTCTAGAAACTTCATTTGGGATCTGGCTTTGACAAAGCTCTATGCGAATTGTTTGTTATCTACACTCAATGCTCGAGCTGGCATCAAAGAGTCCGCCAGTCATCAATCGGCTCAGTGCCATCAGATTTCAGTGACGAGTGGGACCAGTGGACGTGCAGTATGTTTTTGGTCATGATCTTCTCCTAGCTGGCATTTTTGACAAGGTTTCTATTAGAATCCTTACATGAGTGACACTGTCACACCTGTGGGTTTTTCAAATCTTCCACAGACTTGATGCAGTTCTGTTCAATTTTGATTTTGTGATAGATCCATGTCGAGTCCTCCTTGTTCGAGATGGATCCCAGAAGTGATGATAGGTCGTTCAAGCAATTGTCTCGTTCTCATCCTGATGACGTGGAATACGGTATACCTATGGCTAAAGTGACAACCTGATTTTTTACTTGGAATCAACTACTGACGCTGACCATTTGCTTATTTAGGTCGTTGTAGGCGCAGAATCGCCGTGCGGAAGAGGGATAACTTGCTAATTTTTTGGCAAAAAATAATGTTGGATTAGTTAGTTTTATAGTGTTACCTTTGGTTAGATTTTATACCGAAATTGTGAGTGAAAGCGCGTGGACGCGCTACATCGATGCTACGGAAAAAATGGGCACTCCAAGGACTATTAGTATCGGTAAGAAGTGTTCCTGTACCATCTTGCCTACAGAAAAGTGCATGACAGCTCCTTTGATCGATTCAATGATTAGGAAACCAGCATAGGATCTGGATCGGAAACCGGATTCTTCTACGGGTAATTTTACGTAGCTGTGCTTCCTAGATATGAACCATACTTGACACAAGTTATGACAAGTAAGAACAAGTGGCATTGGTTGGGAGTGCTAGGCAGGAAGAAGACAAGTTATTTATTTAGGAAGAATGAAGTGAGTATGAGTAGGGCCTACTGACAGAACTGAAGCACAGGTATGTCTTCAAAAGACACAAAGATGCTGGACTCAGGCCAGACAGGAATGACTTCTTGATTTAATGTTTGAGAGGAGATACAGGGAGTATATACACCTAAGGCCAGACAGGAATGACTGTCCTTAGGACTTACAGGTAGATAGATGCCTTATATACAAGACAAGTATGTAATTGTTTGATGTAGAAGGAATGAGTCTCAGACATCTCTGCATATGTTGCTAAGGAGAAATTTAATGAGATAGAGGAGGAATGTGTTGCATTAAATATATTTTCACTTATATTATTACATTATATATGTATAGGAGAAGGAATGTGGTGTTAAAATAAATTAGATATATTGTAATATTAGTAATATTATGCAGCCCAATCCACAGGTGGAGCTTGCTTACTAAGCAAGACTCCTCTTTGTCTCTTACTGCCATCTCACTGTATTCTAAGCTTCACTCAAGATTGTAAAGGTCAACTCAGTTCCTGGGCCAGAATTAAGCCAACTGT
>Ga0153987_1000513_pt1 | contig 12023 bp, 18 predicted proteins | sample TSNC071MetaG_FD_102279 | JGI IMG/M metagenome (GOLD analysis project Ga0153987, IMG submission 102279) | Attine ant fungus gardens microbial communities from North Carolina, USA - TSNC071 MetaG | ecosystem: Host-associated > Fungi > Mycelium > Unclassified | place: USA: North Carolina, William B...
AGATGACCTCCGGGACACGAACATGAAGAGGGGACGGGAGGGGGGGATATATTCGGTGCCAAAGTAACTTTTATGGGTCTCGTAGAATGAGCTAACCCAGAATTCCGACCTGGCCCTGGAAACAGTGACTAGCTTCAAATCCAAAAGCGCTTATATGAGATGATGCACGAAAGGAACAGAATTATAGGGTCTAGATTTGCGAATCTCTCGCACATGTCGTCTGCGGATTTGCTCGATATCGTCGATTTGTGGTTGTCATTTTCCGTATTCATCGGTGGTCGGAATGACGCCGGCCGGGTCCGATAATCTCGGCGAGAGTCATATTGTGCACTTGGAGGTTTTTTCAAATAAAAAAAAGGGACACTGTCGACCTGAAGATGATAACATGCAGAAGAAAGAGAGGTCGTCGTTAGCCGCATTTGTTTGCAAATACGATCAGGATTTTAAGGTTGTCGAACAGGTGTCCATCGAAGTGTGGCGTGACGCCATGAGAATTTATCATTGATCGAAATTCACCTTGTGATGTATTGAGATGTATTGAGATGTACGCCGGCACTTGCCCTCAAAGAATCTTAGCACGGTCTGCCACATTTTGGGACCTTGACATGGACTATCGACCGGAGGTCACGGGATAACAACGTTCCATCCGAGTTGCAACGTGTACCTATGACGGATCACAACAAGATTTACGGTTGGCCAAAGATCGCTTGTCCACCATTGTAGGAGTTGTGATGCGTTAACGTCGTATAAAATGTCAACTGGAAGCGGAATTTCTGATTTCCTCAGAGCTACACTTAACACCTTGAGGACTAGCTAATTGTTCCGAAATGAATAATAATTACTTGAGCAAATTCGAGGACCAGGCAAATCTGGTACACAGCAATTATGTTTCGATAATGACAACGTCTTGTATTGGCAGGGGTAATGTTGTCAGGTTTGATCAAGAGATTGAGACCGATAGGGACGGGTGCCTCTGACATACAAAGACTCTGCCTGGGTCAAGCGTCTCACTTGTGAACCCACGAGTCCCTGGCGTTAGATGCCAAGTAACATTCCAGGACTCAAGAGACAGCGACAGAGCGTTGTTTCATAGCGGTAGGCTGGACATTGCAGCTCATTGCCATGGAATTTGACGAGGACGGCTTATGTAACTGATTATGGCTCATCCCTGAGTTTGCCAGCTTCTCCTTGCTGGAGCTGCCTTCCATGGCTTCTCCCTCCCTCAATACCCCTTCCGACTTTGGTTTTCTTCCTCGTCCCACCACCCCTCAGAGGTCCCAGAGCTCCTCCTGGAAGTCTGTCTTTCGCTTTCCAAGTGCCTCTAACAAGAGAATACCCTCCAATGCCACTACACTGACTTTCGATACCCTGTCGCCGCCTTCACCCGTCTCGGGACGTGGCATGAGTATTCCCGCAACCGCGATACCCACACTATCTCCTGCGTCCTTTATATCCGACCAAAGGTCCTCCTACAACTCTTCCACAACCCAGTCTACAGATTCTAGTCCACCCGACTCGCGCAGTCGCTTTATGTCCTCTCCCCATCGAGTCTTTGCCCCAGCTATGGCCCACAGAAACCGACCCGTGGGGGCACTCTCATCGACAGGGGCTCCCGCTAATGCACGACCCCATATCAAATCCGAGAAACAGAGAATTGCCCTCTCAAAGAGCACTGGTTCCCCTCGTGGTAAGGGGACACCGGTACATCCCTTGCAGACTTCAGCATCATATATTCCCTCTCCAACTCCGTTACGCTCACGTACAGGAATACCTTTGAACCCCAAAGCAATGGCTTCGAGATTCATCCGTCGCGTTGCATCTGCTCCGAACGCCAAGGGCTTGTTCTTCGCTGGCCTGCGTTCCTCAGCCGCAACAAAGAATGGCTTTCTAGCTCCGGGTGACACGATACCTCCTGTGCCTCCTCTATCACCGAGTTATGAGAAAGGAACAGACTCTCTTGAAACCTTGTCTTCGTCGTCGTCTAGAGGTGTTAATGGACTGCTGTCACCTCCCGCGACAGCATCCGTACTATCTATGAAGGATCAATTCAACGGGGCGAAGGAGAGTCCAGGCAAAGTTGCGTTCAAAAGAACTTACTCGAGCAATTCGATTAAAGTCCGGGAGGTAAAGACCATCGTCCGTCAATTTAATGCATCAGCTTCTCAAGTGATACCCGCTAGGTCGAAGTTGGTCCTTCGGATTTCGTCAAGATCAGAATGCTTGGGAAGGGGGACGTTGGTAGGGTGTACCTTGTACGGGAAAAGAAGACCCACAAGCTTTTTGCGATGAAAGGTAAAAGCTACTTAGCTTTCATTATCTCCTGGGGTGACAGCACTAACTGAACTGGCTTTGATCCGCAGTGCTATCTAAAAGAGAGATGATCGAACGGAAAAAGATCAAGCGAGCACTAACAGAACAAGAGATATTGGCAACAGCAAATCATCCCTTTATTGTCACACTTTATCATTCTTTCCAGTCAGAAGGATATCTATACTTTTGCATGGAGTATTGCTCGGGAGGGGAGTTCTTTCGTGCGCTTCAAGCTAGGCAAGGCAAGTGCTTGCCTGAGGATGGAGCTCGGTTTTACGCCGCGGAGGTGGTTGCAGCTTTGGAATACTTGCACCTCATGGGATTTATTTATCGTGATCTCAAGCCTGAAAGTGCGTGGAGGATGTTTGAATCGCGGAAGGATCCCCTCAGTTGACAATCTATTTGGACAGATATTTTACTTCACCAGTCGGGACACATAATGCTATCGGACTTTGATCTTGCGAAGCAGTCAAAGGAACCGGCAGGACTACCTGGACTGGTGCACTCTGAGCAGAATGGAGCAAGTGGCGACGATTATGCTCAGTGGAACAGAGACTCACTGATTGATAGTTACCGCTGGTTGATACGATGAGCTGCACGGCTAATTTCCGGACGAATTCATTTGTGGGGACGGAGGGTATGTGCCGCGGTGCTTGGGCTGATTGGGTGCAAGCTCATATTTTGACCAAACGCAGAGTACATTGCGCCTGAGGTTATCGCAGCTCAGGGCCATACGGCCGCGGTAGACTGGTGGACGTTGGGTATCCTCATTTATGAGATGATTGTACGTATTAACCATGGCTTTCAGATATACTGCGTGTTTCTGACGTATTTTCTACCTTTGTTTGTGTAAAGTACGCAACGACCCCTTTCAAAGGACAAGAACGTAATGATACTTTCAACAACATCCGCAAGGCGGCTGTACAATTCCGTGACACGCCGAAAGTTTCACAGTGAGTTGGACGATGATGATGCGGACTGAAGAAAAGTGATTGGCTGAGATTGGCTTTTGGTGTTGCAGGGCGGCTAAGGAGTGCATCACGCGCTTGCTGGACAAGGATGAGCGAACACGGCTGGGAAGCCGGAGTGGGGCAAGTGAAGTGAAGCAACACAAGTGGTTCTTAAAGGTGAACTGGGGCCTACTTCGAAACAGTCGACCGCCGGTGAGTTTTTCTTTGTTTCTTGTTCTTTGTTTTTTTTCATGTGCTGAACAAGAGGATCTGGCAGATCACACCCGCGACGCGATCGAGTGGAGGGGAGAGCGGCAACTTACGACACATCAAGGAGTCGAACTCTCTTCACCTCGAAGAGCAGAGCGGATCGGGGAGCAGTAGAAAAGGGGGGGGACTGGGGACGGACGATCTGTTTGGTGCATTCTCGAGTGTGACGCTGCATTACGACGGAGATATCTGATGGGGAAGCTCTGGTACAGGCTCTGAATGAGATAGGAAATGAGTGGAAATATTTTATTGACTAGACTGATGAGTGTTTCTGCATGTACATTATTGAACAGCTGGACAGCAGCTTTGCAAGCAACTTTGCCGCGTGCGGATCCCAGAGCAAAGTCGGGGTGGCAGGCGCCTGATAAGGAAAGAAGCTCGGGCGGAAACTGGCAAAGAGAGGAGTGGGCCGGAGCGAGCCGTGTGACGGTGACAGGCCTCGGCGCCTCGGGAATCTCCAAGGGATCTGAGATGGACCCAGGAGGCTGGCGAGGCTATAATTGGCAGTGAAGCGGTATCTGGCGCATTGTGTTTGCGGGCCGTGGATGTGAATTTGGCAGCGTCGACGCGCATTCTCTCTTTGTGTCTGGGTTACGTACGCCGGAACTCTCCCTTTCTCCACCGTCGCTTTCCTACTTAGCCTGCTCGTCCCTCCCCCGCCTCCCAATGGCTGATCTTTACCCCCCTTCCTTGTCCCGCACCCGCCACGACGACCCGTCCTACAACCACATCCTCTACAGCCACCTCATGCCCCACTCCGCCTCCAGCAACTCCGGCTCGGACGACTCCCACAACGAGCCCAACAGCCCCCCCAAGTCTCCTCCCGACCATCAGCCTCCAAAGCCAGACTCAAAGCCCCAGGCTACATTTCTCACAAAGCTCTACGCGTACGTCCTCCTCTCTTTCTCTCTTTCTCTCTCTCTCAACCGCCCTTTGCCCTCCCAGCCTCCTCGAGCGCCCAGAGAACCACCACATGATTCGCTGGGACCCTGCTGGCGAACACATCATCGTCGAGCGCCCAGAGCAGCTCGCTCTCCATGTCCTTCCAAGCATTTATCGTCAATCGAGATTCGCGAGCTTCTCCCGGCAACTAAATGTTCGTCTTCTTTCATTCACTTCCTTAATTCTCTCCCCAATCCCATGTTCTTCTTTTCTTTCTAGATCTATGGCTTCATGCGCAAGGTTAACTTGCGCAATGTCGATCCCGCTATCGACGACCCCGACGCAAGCACCTGGTGTAATTACTCCTCTTTTTTCCTCTCATCTCCACAAGTTCATCTTCTCCCTCCAGCTCATCCTACCCTCAACCGTCATTCTCCTCCAGATGTCGTCGCCAACTTTAAGCGTCGCGTTCCTCCCCGTCTTCCCAAGCCTCGCAAACGTGATATACATGACCAACAACCCATCCCTTCTCCACGCTCCGCTATCCCCATGGGCTCTATCTCTCTTACCAGTCCTTCTGGCACTTCCCATGTTAAATTGGCCTCTCCATCAGTCCCTGGCCGGACTAGAGGTTTATCCGCCCCAGGCCCCTTCACCCCTCTCAATCACCCCGGTGCGAATGGTTGGGGGAATACTGGCTACCCCCGTTCTGCCCTTCCTCCATTGACCGTTCCCTCGGATCCTCCCCACATATCACATCCTACTTCCTATCACTCCTCCCATCTCAACACCCCAATAGATGAGTCACCCACCTCCGGCCCCTTCACCATCCCTTATTCTGGTGCCAATCGCGAAATCATGGTCTCTTCCCCTCACTATTCCTATCCTGAACAAAATAACTGGGGCTCATATTCAGCCAATAGTGGCAACTCGTCTAGTCATGGTGGGAGTTTGTCTTCCCTTCTTAATCCCAGTGGCAGTGGTTACTCACGGCCTACACCCACGATCAACACTTCATATGGTTCTCCCTTCTCATCCATGCCCATGCATGACCAAAATTCCTCCGTCTCACCTGATAGTCGCCCAGCGACAGGGTACTCTATCTCGTCTATGTCTTCTATGCCATACCCGGAAGATCTCCATGATTACTCCCGACCTAATTCTAGCCATCACCGGCCCAGCTCCCCAGTCCGTCCCCAATCGTCCAAGTCGGCTTTTCCTACAGGTTCTCTGAGTGTGCGCCGAGATCGGCGACATAGCCATGCAATGAGCCCCTATCCCAACCCTTACGACCATTCTGACCAGCGTCCTTCAGCCTCTCCTCAGCCAACTGATGAACATCAGTCATCGGGACTCCCTAGAGTGAGGAGTATGATGCAATTCCCTTCAGCGCCTGACCCATATGGTTTTACTCCACCACAGGCCGAATTTGCCTATTCTGCTTTACCGGGTGCTGTCAATCATGGAAACAATATCGAGTCCATGCATGATTCTCATGGTTGGACTCATCGCAACGTGCGACCATCCACTTCTACCTCCTCGATATCTGCCGCATCCCATACCTCATCATCGCAGGCGAACACGCCTCCTGTCTCTGACAACTACGGCGGCGAAACGGATATCAGTCGGTGTGAGTATTTTCTACCACCCGTATCTTGTTGCTCTTCCTTCGACGTGAGCAAGTTTGACTGAATTTACTGACTAGTTTGGAATCAGTCTCGCCCGACTTCGGGTTTGTTCCAATGAGCGAGCATCTTCCTCAGCATAATCAACACTACAACAAGGCTGCTGGGGAGATCTAGGCAAGCTGTAACTCGTTTCTGAATCTTTTGCTATCTATCTTTCTTTGTGCTTTCTCACAAAGTTGCTTTTCGCTGTCGGACCTTGCTTTGCCCTCATGATTGCCATGTTCTTGCTGAAGGATATACCCTCCCTCAACCCAACAAAATTGGTGTTTTTGTGTATTATCTTGAACCATTCGTCTCTAGATGGATGTCGTTACCTTTTCTTTTTACCTTGTATACCACTTGTTTTTTCTTCCCCACCCCTTCCTTCTGAGAGCGGCATGCGAGAAAAATCCGCGCTGTGATTTACTAGTTTTAGATATTTTCTTTCTTGTGTGCTTGCCTATTGCTGTCAACCAAATGTGTCAGGGTAAAGAGATTGTTTTTGATAGACTTGCTTTCTCAAACAAAAAAAAATGCTTTCTTTTTGGTGTAATCATTCAAATATATATCCCCGATGGGTTGTGAGGAATGGAAAGATCGATGGGGAGATTGATGATCGTCCGGAGGCACCTGAGTGTTCCCAAGTCCTTTTTGGAGGACCTTTCTGCCGCGATAACTCCGTTTTTTCTTTTTGTGTGTGGATCATGTTGATAATGATGATGACATTTGATCTAGGGTCAATGTGTGTGTCTCTTGGAAAAGCTTATGTAATTGAGATAGGCAATGTTATATCCAACATGGGTTTTTTCATTTGGGATACTAAAACGGAGTGGAATTTCCTTTTTTTTTACTGGAAGCTGTTCGGGATCGTCCGTCCACGTGTTTGGTTTTTAGAATGATGACATCACGTCTATTTCGAATGCCATGGACTAATTTCTTGGTTTTTCCGCTCTAAATGCGCTCTCTTCCCTCTCGATCTCTCTCTTGATCTCTCTCCCATCGACCTGGGTCGATTTTCATTTGAGGGTGATGCTTGTCTGGTGTATTTTTTTTGGTGCGTGCAAGATAGGATGATCAGCCATGTCTTTTGTCTGATGAGCCGAACAAATGTAGGTCCTATTTATAACCACTCTAGATCGGGCACAGGACCTGTTTCTTTTGGGCGGGGAGGGGAAGGGCCAGCATTTTCTATTGATAGAGATCTCATATCTGAAATGATGGTGACGAAATTCCTTCCTCCTCTCTGCCCACCCCTTGTTCTTAGCTGTTGAGTTGCTGAGATGTGGTTTGGACTTGGATTTAATCATGTCATGGTTTTCCGGAAAGAAGGTCTGATCGGAAATCAATGGAGCCGAGATGGAAGAGAGAGAGGAGGAGAAAAGAGTTGACTTGCCTTTTCAGTGTCATCAGTGAATTCCCTGATCACACTTCATTGGTGAGACTCTTTCTCGAATGCCGTGGAGAGGCAAAGAGGCAGAGCGGCATGGGGTTGAGACCAAGAGAGAGAGAGAGAGAGAGAGAAGAGTACTACTCCCAACTCCGAATCTCCGAAGTCATACTAATTCAATCAGCATCAATCAATCAATCATATAACCCCAAGTCAACGGCGTTCAAGCTATCGGCCTTTGTTTTGTTTTTCTTTTGACACTCGGGTCTATACGTGTCTTTCTTTTCTGGCCGTGAGTAGATCGGGATTGGGTGTGTGTTTTCAAATTCCAGTCACCGTCTTTGTAATAGGGACATGAATGATTAAGAATAGTTCCATTGACATGTTCCATGTGCAACCTTTGATATATATAAAGACCCTCAAGGGCATCCAATCCGCCTCTCTTCAATGGCACACTATGCCCAACTGGGCATAACTCGAAAGCTTGGGATCCGTGCGAAAACGTTTGGCGTGTGTAAAGTAGAGATCGTCACACGATGCGACGGCGGTGATTCACACAGACACACACAAAGACAACCTTATATCACCTTCATTAATAGTTAACCCTCTCCTTTACCTCTCTCTCTCTTTTCTCTCCCCCTACTAAACTCCACTCCCCCGGAGGAAATAAAAACAGAAACGAAAATGGTAAAGGCTAGATGGAAAGCAAGATATTTAGGATTTTGTGATGGAAACCCTGAGTTTGCAAAAGGGAAGAAGCGTGGTCGGAAATGACCACGATCAGCCAGCTTTTAGGAGCAGCCGAGAGCACCCTGGTTTGAAAGAGGGGATATGACACACGCACGTGCATGGTGATATGTTGAATGTAAGTATAGTACAGGCTTAAATAGTAATCCTAGATATCTAAGTCTATGGCTGAGCTTCTGGCTCAAGTGGAATCAATGCGGGGGGATGAGAACGAAAGGGGGATTCTGTCATTGGAGGAGCGTGCTCGAGGTCGTCGTTGTCAGCGTGTAATTGGTCGTCGACTGCTCTGCGAGCGACGACAGAGAGGTATATGAAGATGACGATGGAGAGAAGGATGCCAGCAGCTGTCCATACTCTGGGAAGGGTGTGATCTTGGTGATAGTCACTGAAGGAGCGGATGGAAGCGCCGATGGTGGTGTGAATGATGACCTTGAAGAGGGAGAGGGCAGTGCAGACAGTGTAGGTGTGGAGGGAAAGAGAGGGCGCAGCGGCGAGGAGACAGTTCATGACATTGTACGGGTACGGAGCGAGGCGGATGAGAAAGAGAAGTTTTGGGCGGCACTCAATAGCACGGACGACACGCTTGATAGGCGGGTAGGCATTGAGCCAAGACGTGATGGAGGCACGGAAGAAAGAGCGAGAGAGGGTGAAGACGAGGATGGCGCCAGAGAGGGCGGCGAAGTAGGAGATGAGGGCGCCGACCCAGGGGCCGTAGGTGTAGCCCGACAGGAGGATGAGGGTGGAGTAGAGAGGGAGGGGAGCTGGAGAGCGATGAGAGGAGGAACGAAGAAGACAAACAGACTCACGGATGGTGGTGAGGAGGATGAGGAGGAAGAGGACGGGCTGGCCGTGAGGGTGGGCGGCGAGTGCGGCGGCGAGGCTGTCGAGGACTGTGTGGGAGTGAGTATCGGGGAGCGTGGAGAACGGCGGGACTGACGACGGAAGAGCTGGGGCCTGCAGAGGACGGCGAGGAGGAGAAAGGCGACGGTGAAGACGCCATAGACAACCAGCGGAAGACAGGCCATGCTTTCCCACGCCTCCTCATGAATCGCCATGTGCTGTGGTACTCCGCCGTCCTCCCCGCCACCGTCCCCGTCCTCCTCGTCGCCTCTGCCGTCCATCTCGTGCGTCTGACTCCCTTGCTCGTCCTCGGGCGGCCTTGCTCACCTCCTACAGGGCCTCCAGCTCACCCAGCTCACCCTTGCCCATGAGAGATACATGGACCATGCCGCTCACCGCGTCGCAGCCCTCGAGGCTCAGCTCGCCGCCCTCCGCAAGTCCAAAAAATAATTCTAGTTCATTAGCTACTTTGTAAGCAATCTGCAGTGTCGACGGTACGCTTTCGCACAGCTGCCGTCGCCGTCAGCCCATTTGTTGTCGCTGCCCACACCCGGCTCACCTCAGAACGCCCGACGCCAGCCCTGCCACTGCCTGCACCAGCTCCTGGCCCCGCTGGATCCTGAACACATCGTACGCTGCACGGCGCAGTCAGCCATGCTCGCTGTCCGAGTTCTCACTCACACACAAATATCAGATCCATCACCAGCTTCGCCCGAGCCATCGCCAGCCAGTGGCCGTCTTCTTCCAGCTGCTCCAGCTCCTGTTCGTCCTCCTTCGTCCCTGCCCCACCTATGCTTTCCCGGTACAGCCGTGCCTCCACTGTCCACACAATTCAGACCCGCGCTCTCTCAGTCCCTGTCCCCTCTTACCTTGTGCTTTTTGCCTCTGAACAACCTGGCTCTCCAGTCCATTCTTTGCCAACCCCACCCACGTAGACACAAACCAACACCAGTCCGCTACCCGTCCCGCACGCTCCCCCGTCTTCTTTCCCAGCATCCCCAGCTTCGACCACGTCCCCACGTCATCCGCAATCGCATTCACAAACTCGACCAGCACAGGCGGTGGCGCGTACAACACCCTCTGCAGCAACGCATCCTTGTTCCCTTCAGTAGTGTACGGTAGTCCCTCTTGCTTCATTATCTCTGTCAGAGGTTCCAGCCAATTAAACAACAGTAACGTTTTCCTGCAGTCCATCAGCACCCGTTCCATTGACAGCAGCAACCACCAACCTCGTCATCGACAGTCCAGACGCCGTCGACCTCAACCCTTTTACCAACCCTGCAGATATCCTCCGAAAAGTACCAACACGTCCATGGAACAGTAGACACACACGAATAGAATACTGAATCACTTTCTACCATCCACCTCCTCAGCATCAATTTGAACCAAAACGATTCACCTACAAATGCCTTGTCACGACCATAACTCGTCAGAAATACTTCCCTCCACACATCCTCCTTCCGAACACGTCTTTTCCCCTCGACCATTTCCGTTCTTTGCTTAGTTTTCCTACTTTCTTGCCCACCCTTTTGGCTTGTTCTTGGTGTCCGTGGAGGGTGAGAGGAAAGGGGATTCATGGTAAACGATGCGCTGGTATCAAACGCTGCCGAGTAGTACTGCGAGTCTTCATCGCTCTGTTGAAAATGATTTTCTGCAGACGGAAAGCCGATGGAAGTCATCACGTACGAGCAAGAACAAGATTAGGCGCCTAAAGAGTATAGCCAAACAACCAACAACACCTCTGCCACTCCTGCTTTCCGACCATCAATTCCATGTCATCCTCTTACACCCGTTCTCCAACCGGTCTTCGTTCTCCCCTTCCTCTTCGTTCCACTGCCGCCTCCCCGAAGCCAACATGCAAATTCGACTCGGAATCACTAAGAGTTTATATCAAAAAACTTCTTTTGGCCACATTTCAAGATAACATATGGCCTGACATCAAAGACCAAAACGACCGTATAAAAGGATGGAACAAGGAGATTGGAGAGCGGGTCAAAGAGCGTATGTTGGAGATTCAGCCTCATGGGTAGTACGTCGTGTTCACTGTTACTTCTCTCCTTTGGTTGACGGTTTTCTACTTGTTAGCAAGTATGTTGTGATGACACAAACGACAAGGAACTTGGGTCAGGGAGGAAGGTGCATCGCTCTAACTACTCACAAACAAACAATTCACATGGCTGATGGGAAGAGGACTCATCTAGAATAGATATGGTCTCTCATTGGGATGAGAATGACGTCGTCGCTAAAGAGATCTTTTTCAATGTGAGTTCACACGACCAATAACAGTCACATTTGCACCTAAGCTATTTCAATAGGACTCGCTCGTTTGCATGTGTGTTGCATTGGCCATCTCATAATGGGCATAATGGGTCCTCTATCCGCCGGTGCACAAGTCTTGTGACACCCTTTTTTTGGAAAGGAACACACACACCCGATTGATGGATGGTTATCATGACCTTCTGCCGCGCCGCATTGTCCCATCGTGCACTTTGAGATCTTCTTTTTTTCCGTGTAGAGAAGAAGGAAAAATCAAACCTAAAAAAAAACACAAAAATGAAATCATGGACATAGATTTGATGAACATCAAGTTTCTTCTCTCTCCATCGATCTGGACGATCTTGACAAGGGCTATCTATCCCCAAATCATCCTAGTCTAGTCGTGTGTCAAATAAAAATCATGGTCTCATCAGTTCATGCTGAATCTTCCTGGGCAGTAATCAACAGCAGCTCATGCTGGACCCTTTTTCTCATGGACGCATTTTTATCTATTTATAACAATGTTTTTTTCTCACCAATGCGGTGATGATCTTGTTTCCGATCTACACCGTCTGTGATTCTTTCTCAATGTGACATTGCAACCCCTAACTATGATCGTGTTGTTGATGTGGCCATTTCCTGAGATGTGAAGAAGAAGGAGAAGAAGGGCAATGATGATGATATGGTAGCTTGGAAGTATATATAAACAATGAC
>Ga0153987_1000515_pt1 | contig 12006 bp, 14 predicted proteins | sample TSNC071MetaG_FD_102279 | JGI IMG/M metagenome (GOLD analysis project Ga0153987, IMG submission 102279) | Attine ant fungus gardens microbial communities from North Carolina, USA - TSNC071 MetaG | ecosystem: Host-associated > Fungi > Mycelium > Unclassified | place: USA: North Carolina, William B...
CCTCTTGTGATGGACCTCTAAATGACCAATTACCTCAGTACAACTCCCATCAAACCTAACCCCAGCTGTACAGCACAACCAACCTCTATCATTATGACTCACAATAGATATATAATAGCCAGGTGAACATAATCATTTCCTAGCTTTGTTATCAACTAAGTCTGTTCTACCTTGTCTAGAGTCCTTAGTTTTATATAACCCTACTCGAATCACGTAGGTGAGCACAAAGAAAAATACAACCTAGAAGGTTGAGATTATACTTACTGAACGTTAGAGTTGAACTTGACAAGGTCCTACAGAGCAGTTGAAGTATCTGTCCTACATTTCTTCAGATACTTTTGGCTATTATTCTCGACCTCCAGTTTCTCACACCAAATGTTTGACTATTAATGCTATTTACTATTGTCTTTTTAAAAGAACTTAGTTCTGTAAAGAGTACGTCACCTCTCACATGGCCTACTATATCCACCAATAGTCTGCTGTCTCTTGGCAGTTTTGGACTAAGCAGTTGCATACCCTTACTCTTAGTAGCAGTTAACGTAAGTTTTTTCTCTTCTCTATTTTCTTTTTTATATCTCTACTAATCTTGTTCTGTTTTTTTTTTTAGATATTAGATCTTATCTTTGTAATATCACTACTATCTGGAACTGCACCTCTGTAGCCTACAACTCTTTCTCTATGGTCCTCTCAAACTACTATAGTTAAGTTTTTGAATTTGCTAAAGAATTACTAGTGGCCTGCAACTACCATTGTAGTGATGCTAACTACTGGGTCAAGAATAGTCTGGTGAGCAATTCTACTGCTCAAAAGACTCTTTTTAGCATAGCTAAGTCTGTCTTTTATTTATCCAAGGCTTTCTTTTTTTAAGAGACGGCGTTTTTTTTCTTTCTATTCTTACTTAGTCTTTGTTCGTTTCTTTTGCCAGAATATCTTTTTTTCTTAGTTCAATGGTGATCTCCTTGATCCTCTCACTTTTGAAAAGCATTATTAATAGATTGCTTCAAAGGCTGTCTAAGATATATTAAATTAGTCTAAGAAAGAGAAGTGATAGGTCTAATTTTTTTTTTTTCTGTTGTTATCTAATTCCAAAGTCTCCATATTTCCCTCTAGATACATACTTATTTGTCGCTCTATTTTTATATGTATCTAGTTGTCCTTATTCAACTATCTCTTATCTTGTTTCTTTTGTAATTGTCCAAAAATATATTTTTTTATATTATTCTGGTCTCTTCCTTGTGTGATCTCTCTGCAACAACCCTAAGAAAATCCTGTGTTGATCTTTTAAGTGTCCATATAATATAAGTATCTAATCTTTTTCTAATTTGTCAATGGTCTATCAAAAATTTCTAAAAACCTTTCTTTTTTTGTCTCACATTTAAGTAGAATTTTTCTTTTTTTTCTTCATTATTCTGAAAAAATGTTCTCACTATTATTCTAGATCTATTCATTTTCTTTCTAGAATGTTCTTTCATTACAATTTTCTTTATTATTTCCCCAGTAATGTTTTTTTTTTATTGGTTTTTTTCTTCTTATAGGCATCCTCTAGAATTTTCCAGTATTTCTTAATGGTTTTTTTGGTTTTTTAATTATTTGTTTTATCAAGATAAGGACTATTTATTTAAACTCCTTTATCTTTCTAGATTTAAACATTTATCTAATATTTCTCATTTTATCATGGCTTCTATTATTACTGAAAAAACTTAGAACACATTTCTTGAGCTCTTAAATGCCGTTTTCAATATTATTTACCATAGTCAATGCTTTGCTTGTTGTGAAATCACTCTTGGTTTTGTCAAGAGTGCTATTAAAGGCTTTGTTGAACTTGTTGTATGTTTTTTTTTTCTCTTTTATTTTTTTTTTGATTTTTCTTTTTAGCATTTCTATCTCAAGCACTTAAACTCTAATCTGGTTGTTGTTAGTAGTCCTGAATACATTAGGATCCTTGACAAGACCAAGTATTCCTATAAGGTCTTCTATAAAGAACACAACCCATATTTTATTTATTCTTTTGTTTATAAGCAATTGCAAACTTTCATCTTTTAGTATAAATAGACTTCTAAGTTCTCTGATATTCTTTTTAGTATGGGTGTTCTGAAATAAGATCCTCTTCTTTCAAGGTCAAGTTTACTTCTTTTAAAGTAAGCTGTCTTTGTTATTTCCTTTTTCTAGATTATTTTTTAACTAATACTTTTCTTTCTCTAGTGCTGTTATGTTCAACTGGTCTTTTTTTCTAGTTCTTATGCTAATGAAGATGTCTTTGATAAGGAAGATGAGGTAGAGATTGTTATACATGCTCCATACAATAACATTACTAAATACCTCTTGTTTCAGGTTCACATTGTTATACCTAATACAAAAATTCAATTGAAAAGTAACATTGGATGATTGATAACCACGAGTTAGCTCTTGTAACTTATTCTAGAAACCTTTACTATTCCTCATAATAGACCCAGACCATTATCATTACCAACAAAAAAATCACTCTTAACAAAATACTTTGAGAGTCAAAACAGTACACTAGCACTTGATATCTGGATATTTCCCTACAGGTTGGGTTCTAGATCAACATAACTTAGAATAGAGAAAACAAGTATCATTGAGAATATAAACAGAATTAAACTTAAAAGACAGAGGAACTCATAGAGGACCAATCAAAGAGTCTATTAAACTTCTCTGATTCCATCAATATATTATAACTCTAAACATAGATATAGATAAAAGAACTTAAGAAGCTTCAGAATACTTGGAAAGTACACTACATAGTTCTAGAACAAAGAAGACAGAAGATCCTTAAAGCAGAAGGTAGGAGAAGATTCTGGAAGGATAATAGACAAGGAGATAAAATCTAATTAATAACAGAGGTAATGGAGGCAAGACCATATCAGTTATAGGTTTTAGTCAAGTGCTGCGGCAGAGAACACGTAAATAGCACCAAAAGTAGTTCTAGATTTAGTTTCCCTAAGTCCAAGCATTTGTAATACTGTAATATATTATCTAGGTAGTAAGGGATATAAGCAAGTTTCTTTTTGGCTCTTGCTTTCACCTCTAAGCTTTTCTAGACATTGTAAAGCAATCTATGTTGATATTAATGTGATTGTGAGATGTCTAAGGGAGAATGAGAATACAGAATATACCCACAACTAGATACTAGAAACAAAATGCATGAGTTTTGGGTTTGTTTCAAAGAGGATAACAAATTGAAAGGACTTGGTTTAGTGTAGGCTTTAGATTATATTACACCCATAAGGTTCAGTATAGGAGTGTGGATAGGGGAACATAAAAGTGTGGTAATATTCATGAGTTGGTCCATCAACTATCTTTTCTAGCAGAACAGCTTGGGGTATGTAAAGGTTAATACTCTTAGGAACAATACTTGCAGGACAGATCTAGATCTAGATTTCCATCATTTAACCACATTATCAATACTTTATAAAACTGTGTAATCCTATACCCATTTTAATAATTCTTCCCACTTTGTGATTTATCTCCTCTTGAATTCTTTAGTACATAATTAATGCCTAAACTTGTAATTTCGGCATAAGTCAGTATTCCAGTAAAAAGTCTTTTGTTTCTGTCATAATCACATAACTCAGTAGCTAGCCAACTCCTTTAATTATGCAATTAAACATCTTGGCCTGGGACAAACATTACAGTTTTAGACTAAACTTAGACATTTGTGATAGTTGTACACTCTAGTTTGTTCTCTTAGTATAAATTCCACATTCTAGTCTTAATCTGACCGTGATCAAGTACACAGCTTGATCACTTTCAAGGAAGGCTAGAAGGAGTTCTGCCAAAGTTGACAGTTTTTACCCCTATATCTGGAGCCTATCATAAGGGGAGTTTTAGTTTGGTAAAGGATTGAAGTTTTATTCACATTTTCACTCAATTTTCACTTTAAAACTATTTATTCAAAATTCTGAAATATCCAAAAATATCTAGAGCAGAAAACCTATTGGAAACCAGAACTAGGAGTTGCTAGACTTTGACATTGCAGCATGCCAGTACAGTAGATCCAGTTTATAATCCAGAACAATTGTTATGCAGAAGGCAAACTACAGTAGCCAGCAGATCTTTGAGATTCAAGGAATTATCAGAGACTTTAGATTTGACAGTTCCAATACTTGGTTCTCCATTGGACAGTGAACCAAATCCATTCCTAGAGACCACAGGAGACTTATCAGACTTAATCATTCTAGGACAGTTTAGACTTACAGCACCACTTGTTATTCCTGAAGAAACTTTTATTAAAGCCATTCTAGAGCCAAGTCCCTTTAGAATTCATAACAGTTTCTTGACTTTCTTGACAATTTCAGCAACCTCAATACCAGCAGCTACACAGCCATCTATATTATTAGAAAAACCAGATAATATGCCTTTGAGAACAAATATACCAACACCCCTTAGCCCAAGTGCACCTAAGTGGAATAGACAATCAAAGATGCTTAGAAACATTCTCAGAATTGTAGAACAACTGTTTAGAGTGACAAAGATCACAGACAACAGACAGAAATTAGACTAGCTTACCAGTTATGTAGATGCAAATATAGTTGATCTATGGTCAAGCTTTGAAGAATATGAAGTGGGGTCTTGGACTTCATTTCTAGAGAGACTTAAGATAGAGTATCTGGAGCTCACAAGTGAGAAGCAAGGTACGATAGAACAGCTGAGAAAACTGTGTAGAAAATATCAGGAGATTAGTATACTGGAAAAGAAACGGCTCATGAGCTTCAAGAGGAGGTTCATGTTTATTGCCCAGAAGTGTCTGAAGTCTCTAGCAGTTATAGAAAATAGAGAACTTATGAAATTGTTTGTAAAAAGCTTAGATACAACATTCCAGGATGCCTCAAACTCAAGACTGAGTTTACAAGAGACACTAAAGGTAGATGGGCAAGGAAGGAGTCAAGTAGAAGACCTCTATACTCTAGAGCATGTAGTGTAAAAGACAGTTGACCTTGTGAGCAGAAAAACAATAGCCAGAGCATTAAAACATACCCCAGTGATATTAAGCAGAAATAGAAAGGTAGATGCAGAGTCAAGAGGGCCAGTTATCTTTAGTAAAGAAGAAATAGTTCAAAAGATAAAACAAGGACCAGATGTAGAAAGTCTACAATAGGAGATAAATATTCTGAAGACAATGTATGAACAGCAAGAAAGAGGTAGTAAAAAGCACAAGAAAAGTATGCAAGGAGCAATAAACAGTATTAGAACACTATTGCAAAACCAAGGACCAGTGGCAAGAAAAACAGTAATACCACTGATAAGATATAGATCCAGTTAGCCATCCATGCTGCTGAGGCCACCTAGAAAGTGTTTCTATTGTTTTGAGCCAGACCACTTGTTTTTGTTCTGTCTAGCTAAGACTGAAGATGAAAGAAAAGGACTTATTCTGATAGATAAGTTTACAGTTAGGTTTACCAATGGAGAACCTATTCCAACAGAACATAACATGTTAATAAAGGATTGTGTTTGGAAGTATCTCCCACCATCAATAGTAGTGATAATGTGAGGAGAATAGTAACGCCACAACCAGTAAAGAAACAGATGGAAAGTCTATCTAGAAGCAGTGGGCAGTCAAACAACTTGTTGCACTTGAGGAAGAAGATCAGTAACTTGGAAGTTATGATGCAGAAAATGAATCTAGAAAATAAATCAACACCAGAACCAGAAGAAGAAGAAATAGAAGACTTCTTGAAAAGAATAGTAATAGAATACATATAGATGGAAAAGAGCCTGCACCTAAAAAAAGGTTAGGTTTTCAGATGTACCAATGAAGAAACCGCTATTTGAGAGGCCAGGGTACTTTTGAAGTAGTAGAATTTCTGAGATAAGAAGACAACATATAGAAGAAGAAGAACTAGTTGAAGATGAAAATGAAAATGAGTCACAAGATGGTTCTAAAACGAGAACAGAAGAATGGCAACATGAGTTCCCATTTTGCAGAGTGCTAGCAAAGGTACCAGTAGTAGAAGTGCCGCCTATTTCAGAGAAATATTTTAGACAGTTCTGAAAAAAGAATGGCCTCAGAAAAATAGAACACCTATAGAAAAAAGAGTAAAAGCAGAAAATATATTAGAAAGAATGTTAGAGGGAAACATGAAAGTTACACCTAAAGAATTATGGACTGTAGCATCCAAATTGCAGATGGCATTGAAAGAGGTATTGACAAGTAAGAGAACAGCTAAAAAAGACACTAGTTAGACTTTAGAACCAAAAGAAAAGAGTCCTGTGTAGAAGATAGTGTTAGTCAATAGCTTAGAGAGTCCAGAAAGGAGACAAGAAGTTATGAAAATAGAAAATGGAGAAATAGTAGAAGTATGGACTGTGACTGATCCAGTACTGCAGTTCTTAGAAAAATTGTCTCTAGAAGAAAGGGAATGTCAGATATTCTTAATTAAAGAAGAAAAAATAGTGACAGAGAAGTTAGCTCCAGACATGACACCACTGAGGGTAGTATCAACTATAGTAAATGGAGTTGGAGAAGAAGAGGTTTTATTGGATAGTGGATTACAGATAGTATCAATGACTAGGAAGGTAGCAGTGGCTAATAAAGTCAGCTGGGATCCTAGTCTCAGTATTCAGATGCAAAGTACAGATGGATTACTCTCAAAAACTTGTAGACTAGCAAGAAACGTACTATTTACTCTAAGAGGAGTAATAGTACTTTTGCAGGTACATATAATGGAAAAGATGCCTTATACAGTTTTGTTAGGATGTCCTTTTGATTTTATTACAAAAAGTAGAGTGATTAATGATAGAGAAGGAAATCAAACAGTGTGTATTACTTGTCCAAACACTAGAATAATGGTAGCGATACTGACATATAATTGCCTAAGAAGGTAGACGTCCTGTCAAAATTTTAATGAGCCTTAAGGAATCTGAGATGTTCCATAGAAGAGAGGTTCCTTGCATAATCAAACTAGATAAAAAAAAAAAACCTTTTGTCAGTGAGACACTTCTTCTAGACAAAAATAATATTACTAGAGATAAGATGTAGCTATTGTATTTGCAGAAAAGTACGGATAGCATGCAAATGAAAGATAGAGAGATATTAGAGCAATTTTTACAAGAAGCTAAGTGCTCAGAAAATAGTAAGAGATGACTTACAACTGTAGAAGAAGAAGAAAGTGTTCTTAAAGAAGCAAAAGGCAATGTAAGCTGCTTTACTAAGAAATATAAGCCAGTAGCACTAGAAATATAACCTATACTTGAAACACTGCCAAAGAGATTCAGGATTACAAGAAAGATAGTAAGGAATCCATTGAAGGGGATACCTAAGTTGCTAGAGAAACCACTAGAATTTCAACCAAAAGAGCGTTATAGTCTAGAGAGAAAAGTAAAGCTAGACACAGTGCATTCAGAGGAATTTTTATGGTCAGAAGAAAGAAAGTTAATGCACTAGCTGGTAGCAGAACAGAATCAAGTCTTTACTTAGGATAATATAGAATAAGACAAATTCAAAGAGGAGTTCTTTCTACCAATAGAGATACCAACAGTAGCGCATATTCTGTGGGTAGAGAAACCATTTAGGATACCACCGGCAATATATAATGAAGTGTATCAAATGATAAAAAAAAAGATAGATACAGGAGTTTATGAACTGTTTAACTCGTCCTATTGATCTAGATAATTTTGTGTGATAAAGAAAGATGAAAAAAGTTTAAAAATCATATATAGTCTAGAGCCACTTAATAAAGTGATCATAGCCCATTCAGGATTGCCTCCAGCAACAGAAGAGTTAACTATGCACTTTGCAGAAAGAACTTATAGTGGAATATTAGATTTGTATGTTGGATATAATAAGAGGATATTGTTAGAGCATTCAAGAGACTTGACTACATTTCAAATGCCATTTGGAGCACTCAGGTTGGTCACCCTACCAATAGGATAAACTAATTCAGTACTGATATTTTACGATGATATGACATATATACTTAAAAAAGAGATCCCAAAGTATATCTTACCATATATTGATAATGTACTGATAAGAGGTCTAGAGACTAGATATAAGCTACCAGACGGAAAAGTCAAAGTTCTAGAACAAAATCCAAGAATAAGAAGATTTATATTTGAGCATCTAGAAACAGTTAATAGAATATTACAACAGATGAAATATGCTGGAGGGACATTTTCAGGTCCTAAGATGGTAATCTATAGTGATCATATCACTATAGTTAGATTTGATTGTTTATGTAAAGATAAAAGACCCACAAGTAATGCAATTGAAAAGATACTGAGATAGAAAGTTTATAAAAACACTACAAACATCAAAGCCTTTCTAGGAACAGCTGTATAATGTAGAAATCATATACCCAACTTTGTGACTATTACAGCGCTATTATATGATATAGTGAAAAAGAATATACCATTTGAGTGGGGGCCAGTACAACAACAAGCACAAAAAGAGTTAAAAGAACTTATAAAAAAGTGTTTTCATACCAGGAATCCATAATTTCCAAGCGAACAATCTTTAGTATTAGCAGTTGACACTATAGAGAGCTATTGGTTATTATATATATCAGAGAAACAATGACAATCCTAAGCAAATCCATTATGTAAAATTCAACTCATTGTTGATAGATCCATGACAACAGAAATACTCTCAGTCAAAAAGAGAATTATGTGGCTTGAGATGAGCTTTAGAACAAGAAATTTATTTATTGAGAGGATATAGAAATTTTATAGTAGAAACAAATATTAAGTATCTTATGGATATGTTAAACAACCCAAGGAAGATGCTGAATGCAACTATAAATAGATAGATAGACTATATTCACACCAACTTTTTTTTTGAAATAATACATAAAAAAGAAAAAACATTTGGGCTGGACAGTCTATTTAGAAAAAAATGGTATCCAGAAGATCTACTACCAAAGGAATTTAAGAACAGAACCAATGATGGTGCTGGAGATATAGTATTGAGAAAGAAAGATCCTACAAAATCAGATTTTTTAGAATTGGAAGAGTTTTATAAGGAGATAGATTCTAAAAAGAACTTTTGTTAGGAAGTAATAAGTTAGAACAGTCTATATAGTCTAGAACAACAAATAACAGTAGATAAACATCAAACAAACAAAGCTAAAATAACAAAAGTTTTCTTAGAAGCAACAGATAATGTTTTAGAAACAGATCTAGAACAAGATAGAAATAATTATGATAATAATAGAAGAAGTAAATTGACAAAGAAAATAAAAGCCAGATTAGAGAAAATTAGAGAATTGTTAACTACCAGAAATGTAGATGTATTAGAGACACTGATGGCTGAACAGGCTAGTTTAGTGAGAAGTGCATCATATTATTAGCTAGATATAAAAAATGAAAGATTGTACAAGAAAAATATCAGAAATAATAGCATGCAGCTAGTTATAGAAAAAAGAGAGAGAATGCAGTTGTTAAAAACCTGTTATAATAACATGGAACACAGAGGCATCTATGTGATGGAAAAGCTACTGCAACAAAGATTTTGGTGGCCAGAGATAAAAGAAAATGTTACTTGGTATATAAAGTCATACCATTTGTACCAGATCAGACAGAAATACATTCTAGAGCAACCTTCAGTGGTGACTCATATACTATCTATATTTCAAGTACTATATACAGACATAGTACATATAAATCTGCCATCAAATGACTGTAAATATATTGTACATGAAAGATGTGGGCTGTTATCATAGATAGAAGCTAGAACACTAAAAGAAAAGAATGCCAAGTCTATTGGACAGTGGCTATTTGAAGATGTAATATATGTTGTAAACTGCCTCTGTGGACTATTGACTAACCACCACGATTAAGTCAAATACTTATATTTATATTTCTTTTCTTTTTTAATTGCAGGACAAGACATCACACAAAGGAGTCATAGTTACAAGTTAAGTCATAAGTCACAAGTTATATGTTACAAGGTCACAGGTTATAGGTCACATGAAAGTGTGGGTAATTAGTGCACAGACCAAGTAGAACTTGTATAAGTAGATAAATCAATCTAACAGAAACTTTTGACGAGTTCTCTTTGTCTAATGCTGATAAAGAACAGTTGGCTTGATTTCGGCTTAGAGTTGGTTACTTTGACAATATGTAGATGGAGAAGTCTTGTCAAAATAGTAACAAATAATAGCTTACCTTTTAAAAAAACAATAAAATAAATAGAAGAAAAATATAGTATAAAAAGAGTTACTATTTCATTTTACAACTCTCAAGCTAATGAAACAGTAAAAAGGCTCTATTGGAACTTTAAACAGATGTTCTTTAAAGCAACAGGAAAAAAAGTAAAGAAATAGTACTGGTTTTTACACCATGTTACTTGAACAGATAAGATATTTGCAAAACATGCAGATTATATAGAAGAAATGAAAAAAAAAATGACTAAAGAAAAGATTAGGAGAACTCTATAACTAGAGCAGGATTTGAAACATAAAATACAAGATTTCTATTTAAAACTAGAAAACCTAGTATTAGTCAAGAATTTGGTTATAGAGATGTTAGCAGATAGAAAAATGAAACCAAGGTACTTAAGACCTATGATAGTGATAAGAAGATCACAAGGTGAAACTTACATTTCGGCCAAACTAGATGGATTAGTCTAGCAAAACAAAAATGACAGCCTTTAGAGTAATATCTTATTTTACTAGGAAAAAAATGAGTTTTGGAAAAGAAGTACAAGACCTTTTGAATGTCTCAGAAACAAACTTAAGAAAACTAGTAAAAAAGCCAAAGAAAGTTTATACTTTGGAGATACTAATGTCCTGCTTATAAAAGTCCTAGATAGTGCCAAAGACAGTTTTAGCTAGGAAAAAAACTTTAGAAAGAACTAGAAAAAAAAAATAAAAAAACATACCTTTCTTAGCCAAACTACCATTAGAGGTGGTAACAAATGGGTTTTAGATAAAGAAATAAAAAAAAGAATAACAAAAGAAAAAACAAATAAACTGTAGAATGACTTACAGATAAGGTAAAAGAAGAAATAAACAATACAGGAGCCAAATGAACAGAAGAAAAAGATAAAAGAAAAAGAACAATGCCTTTAGAATCCACTTGCATTAGAGACTAAAGAAAGTTAACAAAAATAAAACTGGAATGAAAAAAGAAAAGACTAATGTAAACCTGAAAAAAGAAAACATTTAGCAATATTGTTGTATAAAGCATGTATAACAATCTCTACTTTGTCTTTTTTATCAGAGATATTCTCTTATCAGAGACATTCTCATCAGTATCAAAACCAGAAAAAAAAACTGATTGAACATGATAGCACTAGAAAAAGAAAAATATTGGTCAGAATAAAATCTAGAAAAAAAAAGTAACAAAGAAAGCTTACTTTAGAAAAGACAGACTTGGTCTTGGAAGAAGAAATAGCAGCACCAGCAAGAGGAGAAAAATAATTTTGCTTTAGGACATCTGTATTAGAAAAAATGTTAAAAGACTTAAAAGTCTGTTTATATTAAGAAATAAAAGTCTATAATTGTTTGTAGATAAAAGGATAAATACAAAAGAAGTTATATTTTTTACAAAAGATCTTATAGAAATGCTTGGTCTTGTCAAAAATCCTAATATACTTAGGGCTACTAACAGTAACTGGATCAGAGTTCAAGTGATCAAGATAGAAACACTAAAAAGAAAAATTAGAAAAAAAGTAAAAGAAAAAAAAAACATATAACAGATTCAATGAAAACTTCAATAGAACAGAACCAAGAATAGTTTTACAATAAACAAAGTGTTGACTGTAGTGGATTATATTAGAAACAGTGTTTGAAAGCTTAAGAAATGCATTCTGAGTTTTACTAATAATAAAGAGAATTATGATAGAAAAAAAATATTAAATAAAGATTTAGATCTAAAAAAATGAGAAAATTTAAATAAACAGCCTTTATTTTGATAAAAAAAATAGTCAAAAAGCCAAGAAATCATAAAGAAATGCTGGAAAATTCCAAGAAATATCTATAAGAGAGAAAAAACCAATAAAAAAAAAAAAAAGAGAAAAAAAATAAAAAGAAAAAAAAAAAAAAAAAAAAA
>Ga0153987_1000516_pt1 | contig 11990 bp, 8 predicted proteins | sample TSNC071MetaG_FD_102279 | JGI IMG/M metagenome (GOLD analysis project Ga0153987, IMG submission 102279) | Attine ant fungus gardens microbial communities from North Carolina, USA - TSNC071 MetaG | ecosystem: Host-associated > Fungi > Mycelium > Unclassified | place: USA: North Carolina, William B...
CAGGTCCGACTCACATTGTCTGGATGATTCAAACTGAAATCGTGGACATCTCTACCGAGAGCCATACATTGAGCATTGTGCTCTGATATCAGGCTCAAAGCACCCCAGCAAAGCCGCCGTATCTCTTCATCACCTGCTGCCTTATTTGTCTGAGAATGGGACCTCGGAACGTGATGCATTCGGATTTCAGAGTCCCGGGATACTTCATTCGGATCTTGAGATAGGCATTCGCAAGTTTTCCCGGTAAGAGATGGACCATCATCAAGAAAGATAGCTGGGACTGCTCCATGACTGAACGAAGAGACTGCAGGATTTTCAGTATCCAAAGTTGGCAGGAGAAGCATCTGAATTATTTCATCTAGTGCGCGAAGAGCAGCGGTCTCGCGAGAATAACTATATTCTCTGTACGCTGAGGATTCAAATATTGCAAGGAGCTATTGACGGAATGTCAGATGGCTGCAAAAGACGACGTCCATGTCAACTTGCTCACAAATTGGGCTTTAGCTAGGTCAACGCTTAGAGGACCTGAGTGGCGCGCCTCATCCAGTGCAGTCTGGGCTTGAAGTCGTAACTCCATAGCTTGAGTCATGCCAGCTGATCCTTGACTTGTGGAGCTAGACTGAAGGAGCTGTGCGAGCGCTAGCGTAGCAAGAATGAAAGCTGGCTGTATCTTGACCCGCTCTTCATCGTTGAAAAGCTGTAAAGCAAGGAAATCCATATTCACGAAGGAGAGTTGATGAATTGTGTTATGTCTCCTACAAAAATGTGAAATAAAAGTGGAAGGGAGCGTAAACTTTGATACTCACAAGAAATTCAGATGCTGCACAATTTCTGGGGGGCTTATTCCAATAATGTCGGAGAAGGTAGACATGAAGAAGCAGGTTTCCTCACCCATAAATCCCAGAAATTCGGTTCCACCAGTCTCTTTGCCTCGCTTCGAAGTTTGGTGATATCGGTATCGACAGGACGCGATGTGTGTTACTTGGTGATACATCCGGGTTGGGAGATGCACTTGTTAAAGAGCCACGCACACACTCATACACAGAAAAACGGTGATTAGTCGGAGATTCTTCCTATTGCTCCCACTAGAGTGAGCTTTATCTTAGAAAGAGGACTGTTTGACATCTATACCTTTACAAAATGGTCCAGACCACGATGCAAGATCGGAGATGTATGAAGGGGGGTCTGAGTGTGAAGATCTGGAAGCCTTTCAGGAAGATGCGAGAAAGAAGGTGTATGCTTCACACCATCCATCTTCTCCTTGGTTCGATGATATTGTATTTCTTGGGTGCCTGGTGTTGTACCAGGAGCAGTCCGACGGCGCTTCGAATTGGGGGGAATTGGGTCGTCCGGAGCCCTCTTTTTACATCTCCTTTGACGTGTCCCAGGACGCTTATCTGGACCTCTTCGTTTAGGCATTGCATCATATTCACACTCGTTATTTCTTCGGAGACAGTTATTGCAGTCGGGCCTTTTTGAATCACATCGTATTTTTCGAGCACGACTGAGAAGAAACGACAATGTGCCAATGCTGATTAGTTTATCAATAAAGCCATTAATGAAAGACTTGCCAGAGGCGGCAGGCTATGACAACAGGCACTGTTCTCTTTCGATTCTCTCGTGGAGGATTGATCACATTCGGGATCGAGAGCTCTCCTTGGACTGTAGTGCCCACTGGATCGAGCCTGTGATCACCATCCATGTTTGAGCTGTTTGAAGATACAGAGTGATGAGAAAATTGACCAGAAAACGGTTGCTCGTACAATGATGGGATAAATCTGATGGCTGCATCACGGCTGGTAGCATGAAGAAAGGAAGAAACAGGTGGATATTGAGTAGGGAAATGCCCCAGGTGATAACGAGATGAGTAAAGTTGATTACAGTGAGACAGCGTGACTTGATGAGCACTTGGACTCGGAGGCTCTAGGGCAGAATCAGTAGTCGGTATCTGTTGTCGTTGGTTCTTTGTGAGATCTTGAGCAGAGTCAAATTTCACAAGGAGTTCCGCGGTAGGGGATAAGTGATCTGAAGGATCATGTTGATACTGGACTTTCAGAAAATTGGTATCAAAAAACACAGACACAGACACGACGAGGACAATAACATACAAGACTCATGGCCACCATGTAGTGAAGGCATCTGCAACATGTGAGGGAAGGCATCACTAATCGGAGAATATACACCGGATCCGTCTTCGCTGGATGAGGGAATTTCATCGTGTAGCATGACCTGAAGGCGGAATGGAGAGTAAACATCGTCAGTCTCATCGTTTGGGACCATGATGGCAGACGTTGAGGATAAAGAAAATATCAGACAGAGAGTGGCACACTGGAAACGAGAAGGGCTGGGTAGAAAAAGCTATGTAGTATGCTATGTAGTATTAGTTATTTCGGTGAATTGCGAGTCATCAGTCAAAAGAATCCCGAGAATCCTTGGCCAGAATATTGAACTTGGGATGATCGATTATTTCTCGCCCAGATCTCTGATTTCCTCGGCCCGGTAAGCGATTCAAACTGGGAGCCCTCAGCAAGGTACTAGAACCAAAATTGGGTACGACAGGCCTTTGTACCTCAGAACACACATCTTTCTGCTCTACTGAGCAGCCCTTTTTCCCCTGAAGATGGCAGCAAGAAATCCAAGGAAATGTAGAAGAAACATAAGCATAATTCTAATTTGAGAGGCATCAGGTCTTCTCCACGTGGTGTTTTGACTGAGCGGGCCTGTTTCTCCCACACCATCAAATACTTTGTCTCTTCTGCACATGCTGTTATATAACTGGAAAACCCATCCACCGACCAATTTCTGCGCCTAATGATCTGCCTAGTGCCAAATGCTCCCTCTGCATCGTCAGGCAGAGTGGACAACATCCTTTCAAGATCCCAAAACTGGTATAAACCGTTGTAGACCACTTGCCTGAGTCACAAACACTTGTCTCCAGTTAAGTAACAAAATGCACTCGAGCGCCTCCCACATCCACATGGAAGCTCCTCTCCAACACCTATCGGATTCAAATGCAAAGGACACACCATCATAGTCCCTTGCTAAAGGGGATACACTTGATTACATACAATATCGTGTCCTCGGCTTTACATCCAGTCACTTCCTCTTTCTGGCACATGCGGCACACCAACAAATTATCCCGAGGGAGGACCACGGTTGTAGACGATTCACTGTCAATCGCATCATCAATTTTGAACTCCCAGCTACTGAAATCGAATGAGCATCTTCAAAACTTCTGATAAGACTTGAATGGTTGTTTTTTTTCCAGAAATATGAAGGAACTCATGAGGTCGTACTCCTTCCGGGCCGATCCTAATGTCAAGGCCGCTTCTCAATATCGCCCAGTTGCTCTTTCATTACCAGATCAATATCCCTCAAGGCGTTGCTCAATGCGCGCGTCCGCAGGTCACAACTAATAATCCTTCTTGGGTGGTATCATAACTTTAGTCAGTCATTATTGGTGCTATTTCTGCTGTTCTTATTCCCAGAACTTGTTTGCTGCCGAGAGAAGAACGAGATTCTTGGATATCTGACGCGTGACTGGCGTCTGGAGAGTCAAGTCGTTTGAATAATAATGGTCTTCACGGGACTGACTAGCCGCTCATTACGAACACACCTTCATTATTAAGGTTCTTTGATCATAGGAATTACTTTTTGTGCCGTGTGCGGATAAATTGAGCGCGGATAATATAGCTCACCATATATCCACCCAAATTGCATAGTTCAGTGACATGCGCCTGTCTCTCCAATGCATTAATGAGCCTGAGTTATTATTTCACGAAGCAAATGCGAAGTGAGTAGTCCACTATTCGAATTCTTTCTCTTCATAGAAACATTAAGGCATTGGATTTGACTCCACTGTAGGCCATTTGCGATCCCATCTCAAAATATGGTAAGAGTCAAGTCAGAGGACGCGCTGCGTTTCCTGTACAGTGGTCGTCGCGTCACAAAAATATTATCACTCTGGTGATTCGGTAAGTGCCACAATAAAGTTCGACGGGTTGCCATATGAAATCTCCGCCATGGCAGTGAATCTGGTTCTTGAGCCATGCTTCTGGGATATGTCGTAAATATAAACAGAGATTCTCATGACAGGTCCCATTTTGAGAATAAATATTTGACTTCTCTGCCACAGATTAAAAGTCTATAACAGAAGAAAATTAATTACTTGCGGAGAACGTTGCACAGGTGTTCTTGCTCCAAGGGATGCCACCTTGTTCTACACTCCAATGTGGCATCCTGCTGATTCACGCCGAAGGTGCGAATAACCGAGAACCAGTCCCGTATAAAGAGAAATCCAGTTTTTGGTGCCGAACTGAAAATCTCCCATCTCCTTCAGATCATAGAGGTGTTCCAATGGGGAGGCCCTTATAGTATAGAGCAGTTGGCTTGACGGCAACGCCTCGACATCTGCAATCGCACTTTACCGTAGCAGGAAAGTTGCCTGAACTGGAATTCGTTACTTAATAGGACAACACATTCATCACCATTGTCCATGATCACTTCTGCTTTTGAATTTGACGTAATGACTTATTCAAGGAACATAGATGTTTTTCCATTGATTACACGTTGCAATTCCTTCTCGACTAACGTTGGATCTGTCTTCCATTTGTATAAAAGCGTAAACCGCCGATGTTCAGGAGCGCTGATCGAGCCTCGTAGGTGGATTGGACAATCACTGGTATCATTCACCAATAGCAGAAACTGGGGACCCCCTAGCTCGGTGGTAGAGCGTAGATCCCAGTCCCAACATCGATTTCCTCGAAGTCATCCGTTCCATCCGGATGGGTTTTAAGTTTTTGACAGCTTTCCATTCTGATTAGGAAGAAATCCACTAGAAGTTAGTATATCACTTTCCCCCAACTACACTCTGAGTGTCAGTAAGCCTAGTAACCGGATGTTGACATGAAACTCTTGATTCTCTCTGTAATGATGGCGAACAATCTTCCATAGTGCGTTTTAGTACTCTTGTTTGCATCGTGGAACCAACGAGTATTGCTTTCAATGTCGTCCGTAGTCATGCCATGTGTGGATCCAATTCAATGGTCAGCATCAGCAGCGGCTGAGGATAATCGATGATCGCGAACATGTGCAGCAGTGACTCATTTGGCCTCCTAGAATGACTACAAAACATTTTTTCTATGATGGGCTGGTCCTCGAAATTAGGCGCAAGATGGTTCTTCATTGTCATTGCGAGTTTCACAGCTCATTTGCTTTTTGGTTAAAAATATGTTCTGATGCTGACATTGATCATACCACTCGATCACGGTGCCATGAGGCATGTGACTCAAACATGCTTCGGGTCTTGCATAAATTGGTCTTCGCTCCACTTTTGCCGCCTGCAAGAACAAACACTACCTGGGTTTCATCTTGTCATGATCAATTGTTTCATTTTATGATGGTAGATACAGGTAAATACAAGCAGTCGGGATGCGACTCGTTGCGCGTGTTTGCAAGGAGTTTGTCCACCCTTTTTCTAAACTCAATATCCTATATCTCACAGTTGGTATACCAATAAACAAATGTCACATTCATACAATACATACTACTACTTGATCAACCCATCTACCTACAAATTTTTATGTGAGAAGCTTTTGGCTTCATCATCAAAAGACGGTGACTGTCTCGGATATTGTGATAGCTTCATGTTCCGCTTGCTTCACTGAAACCAATAAATGTCTTAGGGGCCGACTAAGTTAATTGGATGTAGACGGAGCAAAAAAATGCAGCAAGTCTACATTTCCCAGTAGGATGGAGAGGACGGGATGCATGACACTGATAATGACACTGATCCGATCCGATGTGCGGGATTTCAATTTAATTTCATTTGATGACAAAACTTGAAATGCCCAAAGCCTTCCTGAATGTACTGGAAAGAACTCATGATTCACATCTAGGTTCTCGAAAGTTACTTGATTAATTCACCTCAGGACGAGACTTTGCGGAGCACAGTTCTGCGCAGGTCTCCAGATCAGCATGTCCATGTGTAACAAACGGTTAAGCGATGGGTCCATTTTTAAATGAAACTTGATTGCAAGGCAATGGAACGAAAACTATTTTTGCATTCATAGTACCAAAGTTCCTAGGCATCTACCAGAACACAAGTGATGAATGATATATTAAAGCAGGTGAGAGTCCTTATAGGAGACAGCGGGGCTCTGAGAACTACTGTTACGTAAGAAGGTCGGTACTCTTGGCAGACTCTTATCAGACGACTGGAGATTGCATGTACTGGACTGCGATCGAACACCGGTATATAGAGATTTTATTGAACAAAAAAAGGCACTTTGTTACTCGGAAGAGCCGCTCGAGGTGTTGGTCGGAGAAATCCGGATTATTGTTACTCCTCCATAATCATTCAATGTCACCCTCTCGTGGTGATCAAAGTTGGACCGACGCACTCGGGACTCAACCATGGCAGGTGTCCCCATTGAGAATTGAAGTGGTTGTGCAACAAACTGCGCTTGCAGATCCTGCCCAATCTCTAGAGGTTTGCCTACAACGAGTGTAGGTGTCGAAATGGACAAGCAATAGGTAAGGACTGCGGAATGGCTTAATATACAGGACGTTTCTCGCCTACAAAGTTTGGCAAGAAAAGGGAACACAGTGTGAGGTCCACGTTCACCAATTTTTCAGTCGTATAGATGGGTGATAGCATGTCTGTTGCCGGATACTCACGACAGCCGACAGCCTGCACAAGCCGAATATGACGGCGAGACGGCGGAGAGACCGGGATTAGTCAGGTGTGGCAGCCGTGTGAAAATATGTTTCGGTGTTAGTAGTGGCTGTCCTTCTTTCCTTCTTCACATCATCACCTCTTCCAATTTCCTTTTCACCATGGGTTGTGTCCAGTCTACTGTAGTTGACGAGGAGGCCAAGGCTCGTGAGTACCATTTCGTCCACTAGATTCATTTGGCATATATCAATTTGATAGGCAACGACGAGATCGAGAACCAACTCAAGCGCGACCGTATGATGGCCAAGAACGAAATCAAGATGCTCTTGCTAGGCGCCGGAGAGTCGGGAAAGGTTTCTTCTTCGTCGTCGATCGCTTATATCGGAAAACTCATGTGTCGCTAAGTCGACAGTACTCAAGCAGATGAAGCTCATACACAGCGGTGGCTATAATGACCAGGAGCGGGACTCTTACAGAGAAATTGTCTATTCAAATACTGTTCAGTCCATGCGGTGAGCAGTTAGAGATCAAACTTACGCCTTGGTGCTCAAACTTCTACCCAGGGCCATTCTTGATGTATTGTCGCAACTCGGCCTTCAACTTGCACCGCAGAACGATGCCCGAAAAGTAACAATTCTTACTCTCCCTGGTCCCATTGAGGGAGAATCTCTTCCTCTTGAGGTCGCCGACGCATTGCGGAACCTCTGGCGTGATCCGGCCATCAAGGAGGCAGTTCGTCGTTCACGAGAGTTCCAGCTCAATGACTCTGCTGTCTACTACTTCAACGCCATCGATCGTATGGCTCAACCTGGTTACCTTCCCACAGACCAAGACATATTACGTAGCCGTGTCAAGACCACTGGTATCACGGAGACAACCTTTACGGTCGGCGAGTTGATTTACAAACTGTTTGATGTTGGTGGCCAGCGGAGTGAGCGAAAGAAGTGGATTCATTGTTTTGAAAACGTGACGGCGCTAGTTTTTTTGGTCAGCCTGAGTGAGTATGATCAGATGTTGTATGAGGATGAGAGTGTGGTAAGTTTTTTTTGCTCAACCTTTTCTTCGCTCGTCCCATACACATTTTCTGCTTCTCAGAACCGCATGCAAGAAGCTCTTACACTTTTTGACTCAATATGCAATTCCCGGTGGTTTGTCAAAACCTCTATTGTAAGCCCTTCCTTGCTTGCCTTGCCTCAACTCAACTTCACCCTATCACGCCCTCGATAGATTCTTTTCTTGAACAAGATTGATATTTTTGCCGAAAAACTCCCTCGCTCCCCTTTGGGCGATTATTTTCCAGATTATACGGGTGGTGATAACTACGATGCTGCTTGTGATTACTTGTTGCACTGTTTTGTCTCGCTCAACCAGAGCGCGACAACGAAACAGATATATGCACATTATACTTGTGCTACCGATACCCAGCAGATTAAATGTGAGTTTTGTGCCTCTTCCATGAGCAAACAGAACATTGATCCGGCTTTTAGTTGTATTGAGTGCTATTCAAGATATTCTTCTGCAACTTCACCTCCGGGAATGTGGTCTACTATGAAAATCTGTGTTGGGTCGGCGTGCTATACCCACCACCTTGTACCATCAATCTTGACCACTGTGTTCCTATCCTTATCTCGCTTTCTCTACCTCGTCTCTTGGCCACCGCTTTTTGCAGACTTCATGGTTGACACCCCTCGATATGCGCCCTCATTCAAGCTGTAAATTATCTCCTCTCGCCACCGCCGATCTTGCAAGTATGCTTGGACTTATCCAGTCTCTCCACCTATGGACACACATATAAAATTATATATATTCCATCCCTCTGCCACCTGAATCTGGCTAGTCTGATTCATTTCACCAACCCGCTCACTCGTTCTCTCCTATACTGTAGGTCTCAGTATCCCTGGATGATGCTCCGTAGCTCCCTTCAGGGTTGTCAAACTTCTTGGCTATATACCAGGCTTCTCTTTTTTCCCTGCCAAATTCAGTCTTATTATCGTACATAGCTCTCTTTGTTGATTAGCATACCAAAACGGCTCTTCTTTCCTTTTGTCTCTGCAACTCTGAAGTTTACATATCGTCATTAATACATTTGTGCATTTAATAGGAATTTTGCGGCTAATGACTACTTTGTTAAAATGATTTGTCACCTATTAACTTTTTGACGACGGCTAAGCCCAAATGGTGATGGGTTGTTAACCATTTGACATCAGATACAGATCAATATCAGGGTTGCAGTTGCAACTCAAGACAGGAGTTGACACTGATGCGACGTACGTCGAGGCTGAATGCGTTTGAGTAGTCTAGTTGCAGATGAGAATCAAAATTCATCGCATGGCTTGTTATGCACATACGACTTAGGATCCTCGCGCACTGAAAGAAGCGGATAACTTTTGACATAGCGTCGATAGTATTATTTCAATGAGACACAAGGTTCAGATTCAGCATTAATAACCCGAGACTCTTACAAAATCCAGCTGTAGCTACCGAAGGCGATTGACAATAACCTTGTCGGTCTGTTTTTGTAGATGCGTTTTACCTATCTGTGCAAGTCCACAAAAACGATCATGCATCTCGTGAAGTGAAGGAAGTATTACAACGCTTTGCATGCATGTGCGTGGTCACTGTCTTTTCAGAATCCGATTTCACAAGGGCCAGCACCCGGGAGTGTAATCATACGAAGGTGTAAACTAAAGCATGTAGCCACTGCGGTCGTGTGTTGAATAAATTCAGTATTGAGGCATAGCGAAATCATGTACTCGCTGTGCCACCACCATACTGCTTTCGTCTCGAAATAAATAGCGTCATCACGTTACCGATATGAATTGATGGTTTTCGCAAGTTCGAAATGGAACGCTTGCACGCACCTCCAGCATTTGTGTGAGCCTAAACTCTGATACAAAAGCTTCTGCCCGTGAGCGCTTGCGGATGCCCTGGGATCACGGCTCTTATAACAGTACAGGCGCCGCCATATACATACACAGGGATCCATGCTTTTGAATCAGGGACCAGGCCAGCCCTGTCTCCGATGTGATCAGTCACTTCACTATTATTTCCAATTAAAGTTACGATTGAGAAGAGTGACGAGTCTCTGATCGGCCATCATGTGTGGAACTGACACATTTTTTGACACGTAGGTTAAGGGTTTATTTGTTTACTTTTAACTTCAAGCTATGTAGACATCCTGTCATCCGCACAGAAGTAATTGAGCAGTCGAGCAGTTGGGGGTAGCACTTATCTGTTGTGTGATATCTGTCCAAAGTCTAGCAAGGGCACAACTATCAAAGTAAAGCTCCTATCTTCATTCCAATGTCCATGCTGTTTCTTCCTTCAATTGCCCTATTATTGTCTGTTGGAGTATCAAGCTGACATCATATTCTTTGAGAAGATTCTTAATTTTTAATTATTTATATAGTCAGAATTTTGTTGTACATACTTACTGGTTTGCAATGTAATTACCCTTTTTATTCCAAGGCAAACCATCCTCCGTTTTCACAACATTGTCCTTATCATTCCATAGCATAGCAACTGTTGAAGCAGACTAAGACATACAATACACCATTGCACCAAAGACATTATTAGTCAAGCATACTTAACAGCTTGTTAGGCTAACTACACACTATCACAAATGGTTACTTACTTTGTTTGTGATTGAACTGAAGATGGTTTCAACAGAGTAGAGCTTATAAAGCAGAGTAAAGACAAGTAACAAAAGATGTTGTTAAGTCTGAGGTCTAATCCTCAGACTGGAGTGCCTTAAATACAGAAAGTAGATGGTCTGTGCACCTGGACAGATCATCACCTGATTACTGCTTATTGTTCTACATATGGCAGTCCTTTTGTAATATCTATAGCAATAACCTAACCTGATTAGGGCTATCCTTTGTTCTAGAAAAGGACAGATGATTATCTATGGGTAATCAGTAATACCTATGTTACAACATTGAGGACTATCTATCTCCATGGGATTCTATCACCTCATGTTCTATTTATGGCTGATGGAAGCGTCTTGATGAGAGCTTTCTGATGCAATCAAAAGTGAACATCCACAATCATTGGTTCCTGAGATATAAGTGTTTTAGTGTTTGGTGACTACTGATTAGCTGATCTCTCAGTGAATACTCATGATATTGAGGAGTCCTTAGCATCATTGGAAAGGTCTTCTTAAGGACTTTCCAATGCAGCTTATGTCATGAACCACCACTTCAGACCATTGACTAGCTACCACAGCTAAGTCAATATATATATATTTTTTCTATTTCTTTTATTTTATTTTATTTTCTATTTATAGTGTGTGAAAAGATGCACTATGTGACACAAGGAGTAACAGGGTCACATCAGGTCATGTCACATGTCATGTCACACTTGGTCACATGAAGGTGTGGGAAAGGAGTGCACAGACCAGTAGAGTCATGTATAAGTAGATAGACCCAATAAATGAGGACTCTAATGAGTTCTCCTTGTCTACTCTGACATCGAGTGGGACCTTGAGGTGCTATGCTAACAGATCCTTACAGCTTAGATGATCAAAATAGACCCATTATTCATGGAGATATGTCTGAATAAAGTCTGTGACATATACCTCAGTTGATCACCCAAACAGTGTCATCTGAGCAGCAACTCTTTTAGGTTATGGGCCCCATATTATCAATCAACCAGACCCAATGTCAAGTAGGGACTCTGGGTTTGCTAGGGGCCAGGTCTCAACTAACTAGTTGAACCCACCTCTACTCAATGTCCTTTAGATCAGGGGTCTGGATATCTGAGAGTGGAGAATGTATGAGGAAGGATGGATTCAATTGGAGTCTACTAGGTGGAGAACAAAACTAGGGTCTCCACAACTGTACACTAGTTTATGTTGGAATACCAAATACTACACTAAATTGAGTTTACTGTTTGTGATAGAATATATTAGATTATGATAAATAGTGAGTACCAGAATTGTTCTTGTTGCACATTTGCAATGAGTTTTCCTCCCCATTGTTAGCAACCAACCACGAGTGGTGGTGGTGCCAGCCAGAAGGGACTTAAAGAGATAAGGAAGGGAGGGAGTGCCACTCATAGATCGGGATGATTAACGAGAACTTGACAAGAGTCCTCCTAGTATTCTCTACCTATTTATACAAGAGATCTACTAGGTATCACATGCGACTAGGTACTCTAATATTATCAGTATGTCACAAACTTCATTCGGACATATCTCCACAAATAATGGGTCTTTTTCGACGATCTAAGTTGCATTGGAAAGCCCTCAAGAAGACCTTTCCAATGATGCTAGGGAGCCCTCAACACCTTAAGAATCCACCAAGAGATCAACCGA
>Ga0153987_1000518_pt1 | contig 11964 bp, 11 predicted proteins | sample TSNC071MetaG_FD_102279 | JGI IMG/M metagenome (GOLD analysis project Ga0153987, IMG submission 102279) | Attine ant fungus gardens microbial communities from North Carolina, USA - TSNC071 MetaG | ecosystem: Host-associated > Fungi > Mycelium > Unclassified | place: USA: North Carolina, William B...
CACAACAGGCGGAGAGATCGTAGACACAGGAACGCTGGAAATCGAAACTGCTGTTTGTTTTGTAACGCCATCAGTAACAGGACCTCTTGCGATAGAATTTCCCTTGGTGAATTACACTTGGGGAATGGGGTCCAGGGGGAATGTAGATGCTACAGGACCATCGAACAAAGACGTCGGGTGCTATAACATTGGGGTGCCCAAAGTTGGCTAGGGGGGTCCTCGAGACAAGATGCTGATAACGGCTTGGCATTGTGATAGGAAGTTGGAGCGGCAAATATTGAGGGAAAATACTATGCTAGTGGCATAGGCGCTGAGACTGATGAAAGGGAAGACAATGTTGTGGACAAAGATGAAGGTTGTGGCTGGGCAGAGATTGGTAGTAAAGATGGTGTGAATGGGGAGGTTAGATTCAATCTAGGGGGTGCAGAAGATAGTGCAGAAGATACTGAATTGAAAGATGAGATGGCAGCTTGGCTATGTTCGGTAACGCCTGAAGTCTCATTTACAGCCGACTCTGGAGTTACGATAGGTTCGCTTTGTAACGATGGATAGAATTTGATTGCATACCCGACCAGAAAGAATCATATGTCAGAGATGTCGAAGTTGGCTCGTTGATATGAGGCACAGGATACATCTTGGATAATGTCGTCGGTGTAGAAACTGATGGTCTGGAATGCTGGGGCTCCTTGGATGCAGGGAGCGACTCAGCAGCCGGAAGATGATTGATGTCGGAGCCTATGCTCTGTACGGAGGACACAACCTGAGAATCTGTTATGAGTGTCTGGGCAGAGGTGATATAATCTTGAGACTGCTGAACAACTCGTGTCTCTAGAAAACCAGTAGGACTATTTGGAGCACAGAATGGGGTAAGTGTTGTCTGAGGCATCACAGCGGCCGCAGGCCCAAGTGCCAGCTTAGCTGTTGAGCTGTTCTTAGAGGAAGTATCCAGAGTGAGACACTCAGACTGGAACCTGAACAGTGATTTGAAAGGAGAGTCAATGTTTCTTGTCGTGGCAGCAAAAGACCTCTGGTCGGGAGTCAACGTAGACGATATATACGAGTTAGCGCCGCGTTGGTGTGCATAGTGAAAGTAAAGATTCTCTACTTCATTCAGGTTTTGCCTTTGCTACAGAATTGGTATTAGACTCGAAAGTTGTCAAGTGAGAGCAAACACACCCAACCGTGTTCGACTTTGAGCCGTGCGTACTGTAAACGCATCTGGAGCTGTCTCGACAACTGTTGCAGATCGTTACATATCAGTATGTCAAGTACGATTCATAGTTTGCTCACATGATTGGCTTGCGCCCTCTCCAAGGTATGCTTCCTCTTCTTTTCCATCCCACTGGTGTGTGAAGCAGCTGAAACCGTAGAAACCATCTGCCCCCTCCACCTGGCAAGTGACTGGAGGAGTCAAATGCTTTAGTATGGTAGACGTAGACGTATTGTTTATAAACCAGTCAAAGTTGAAGCTTTACTGCCATGGGGATAAGACTGCTGTGTCGAATTTGGAACTCGTGTTTATGGGCACATGATTTGATCCCTCACCCCACGTGCTAGCAAAATTCTGGGTATGTTCGGCAGTAATAGACATTCTATGTGGAAATTAGATAAATTTATGAATTAGGAAGGGAGATGCGACTAGACTTTTGCGCTAGAATATATTGGTGGTCTCCTCGGTCATAATTCCATGATCCTATTGATGCTCTAAACTGAACTTCGATGTCAAACCTGGTTCCGTCCAAAAAGTCGGATATAAGGAGGCACCCCCATGTGCAAAAAAAAAAAACTGATTACAAGCCGATCGGTGTGACTCATGAATGTCAGCTTCGACATCGGCAGTCAAGCAATTTCTGCTGCATTCACAAGTCTAGACCACTTCAGGCTCCTGTGCTGCCATGTTCCCAAAGAACCGCTACACCTATAGTCAGGTGATAGAGACCACTGGATGAAGGTCTGGCTTCACTAATAATCATTGCGCCACAGAATGCAGGGTCTCATTGATACAGTATCAAGGAAGAGAGATGGGCATAAGAGTAACAGAGGAAAGCAGAAAAAAAAACAGATCTGGTCACCAGCTTACCCCTATTTATATCGCACCTCGTTTAGAATGTTCACTTCCGAGTACTCTCAAGGGACGAGAGAAAAGCAAATTTGTTACTCGGCTCAAGAGGCTGGAAAGTACAACGAAAGTACAACTACTGACATACACATCCACATCTACATCCATGTAAGAGAAGAAGATCCAATGTCATTCCTGCCAAAGAAAAAAAAATCTAAAGAACCATGTCTAGTGAGACAATTCACCCAGAAACAACTCAGGAATTATTCTCTTTGCTCGCGACAACAAGTGCTTTAAGTCTAGCGTCTTTCCACCGCTCCAATTCTTGTTTCAACTTCTGGATCCTTACTTCATTAACAGGATGAGTAGATCCCACAATTCCACGAGTGAGAATACTAATCCCTTCTGCCCTTCCAGTTTTCGCACCCTGAGAACTCGAACAATCAGCGTCTTCATCACGATTTTCCCAGAATTTGACAGCATCTCTAGCATCAAAGCCCGCGTAAGCAAGAAGGCTATTTGTCGATGTTAGCGGAAAGAGGATAGGTCACGCAGGGGTCGACCTACCGAGCAGAGACCACGTCAGCCTCAATCTCTTGTCTCATGCTCATACAGTACTGCCCTAGCTTACTCAGCTCTCCAGAGCCAACTTTTCCTAGCTGTGCAACAGCATCATTCACGAATGGTCCAAATAACATTGTGATAGGGAATACAGCCACACGGACTATGTCAGAGACAATCGATAATATCCCTGGGACTATAACAGTTCCTGAGGAATAGGTCTCGAGGTGGTGTGCGAGTATGAGGTGCGAGAGCTCATGTGCAAGTAGCACAGCAAGTTCTGTTGTTTGCTCAGGAGTGGGTATTGGGTGAGGTCGAGGTGATGATGTGGAAAATAAGCTTCCCAATAGTCGTGACCACCAGGATATCCTCTGTTGTTGAGGTGAGGGGTCAATGGCTGGCAACTTCTTGAAGATATCTTCTAAGAAGCCAGAGTATACAACAATTCCACCACCACCATCAGGTCCAAATCCATACGAAAATGCATTCTTGACTTGAGCATTATCCACTATAAGGAGTGAATAGGGAGATCCTGAGATCGCATGCGATCCAGAATGCTCCTGCTTCTGTTCTGTCAATCTTTGACAGAAAGACTTGAGATACTCGGATGCGCGTGGCCTTGGAAGGAGAGGGAACTCGGCTGGAGGTGGCAATGGCTTTCCGTTCCTGACCGCATCGTTCTGGAACCAACCTGGATAGTGCTCGGGCTCCGAAGCAAGGATAGGAATAGTGCTCTCGAGGACGCGCAAAGTCTCATTCACCCATCTGTACCTCCAATCTGAAGGTGGTATATACGAGGTCTCACCCTCCTCTACCAGTATTGTTCCTACAGCATTATACCATCCTGGACCAGCAAGCTGAGACGCAATTTCACTCTCCTCTTCTGGTGAAAGGATAATCATCCGCCACCTATGATTGAGAACAGGACCAAAAGGAATATCAGTATTTGGTCGTCCAATGAGTCGACTGGATGGAAATAAGCTGACCTGCCTGTCAAAGGCGTTCGCTCCAAACTAGCGATGATGGTTCCCCAGAACAAAACCAGGGGAACAACTAAAAGAACTTTGAGAAACCGATTTCTGTGCTTAACAGCTTTCAAAATAGCCTCTTTCTTTTCAGGTGTAATAGGCTGCCCATGGCGAGTCTTCCCATGAAGAACCCATATCCGAGAACCACGATTCTTGAGTAAGATCAGAGGGGCAAAGGTCAGCACTATGCGGGCCGCTGTACGAGCGACCTCGAGGGCAGTTGAAGTCTACGACGGCACAAACAGCACATTCAGTGGGTGTATAGTCAGTGTCAGAAAATCCCAAAGGCAAGAACAAGATTCACTTTGAACACTGATGCGAACAATCCGATCAACGGGGAAGCTTCACTCCGGCGGGTCGAATGAAAAAATGCAGATGCTGCGGGAAGCTGATAACGTGCAGGACCACTAAATGTTGGCTTTGGTAACCGTGCTCTTGGTCGGGGTGTTGCAAGGACGGAGAAATGATGGCAGGGGCGCAAAAGGATGACATTTTGCCGTTGGGTAGACCGTAGACCGGGAAGGACAGTGGAGAATGCGCACGACATGGCTCATGATGGAAAGAGACAGAGTGCTGAACTATTGGGAACAAAATAGCTTGTGCTCGTGGGAATCTGTCATCAATCAAAGTTATTTTCATACAATACATACAGCATTCTACCGTCTATACAGATATGAATGTGGCTTCATTATACAATATACCTTTTAGTTCTACTCCCTGTCCAAGCCCGGCCTTGATACCATCCGGTCCATTGATCTTAAGCACCGCTGGATTGAACCACTACAGAGCCGCAACCTGTCAGTTCTCATGAAAACCGGTTAAAATAAGACAAACCTGATAGATATACGGTTTCGTCCCCGCAACATAGCTGACTGCCATCTTTAGGACATACGGGATTTCTGCTAGAACATCCACCTTCTCCATCAATCCATGCGGTTTCGCCACTGTTCCCAGATCCACGCGCAGATGGGCGCTGACATTTCCCGGTGCATCGGGAACCAACGATTTGCCCTTCCAGTCAAAGGAAATCTCATTGGGTTTATTGTATCCCGTATCAGGATCATGCTCTGGCTTCAGGTGCGTCACCTTGGACTGGACAAGAGCTTCCCCAGGAGCCGAATCCTCTCCAGGCGACTTAATTTCAGCTGTCACAGCGACAAGCTTGTTATTGACAACAACCGAGCCGACATTCACCACAACGCGGCCTGACCCCGATCCACGCTTCCCGTACTGCTCGATCGTCGTGAACTCCATCTGAATAGCCGAGACGCCACCCGCTTCCGAGCTTTGAAAATGTCCAAAATTCCAGGACGCTGCGACAAGATTCGGCCGCATGCCCTGGATCGCATGCACGAACATGCCTGATCCCGAAATCGCGCATGCCTTTCCCTTATGAACATAATGTCCCTCAGCAAACAGGCGAGGCCAGAACCGATGAACGACATATCCTTCAGGCTTCCCTCGATCAGTCCCAAAGTACGAATAACCACCCTCGGGCCCTTTGCTGAGTTTGAAGCCTTGGGCGGAGCCATAACGCCTCAGCTCCAAAGAGATCTGCACGTCGGGGCCAAGGTTGGCAGTGATCAAGTATGATTCCGGGAATTCTGGCTTGTCCGGGTTGGACTTGTATATGATAGAATACTCATCCGCCTTGCTTGACCGCTTGTCAAGGCCAGGAGGAGGCGTAACAAAATTATTGACATTGATGGACTTCCAGATCTGTTCTCCTGTCTTTGAGTTGTAGACTTTGCATGTAAACTGGATCGTCGGATACCATAGCCTGTGCAAAAGTTATGAACCTGTTTTTCAAAACCACAAAGCAGGCGATGCACACATACCCGACGGCAGAATGAATGACCTGGCACATGATCGATTTTCCATCTTCCGTGATGACATAGAATGTCTGCGTCTCGGTGATAAACCCAGAGGTGGCACACTGCCATTGCATATCTGCTGGCTGGAGCTCGCCGCAAAGCTCATCTGCAGGGACTCCATCTGCAACAGCAAAGAAGTTTGGCGCATGTCGATCCGCAGGCGCCGATGTTCTGCATCACCAAAAAAACATAGGATCAAGACCAGCAGCACTAGAAAACAAATGGACTGACGAAAAGATACTTGAGAACATTGGAAAAAGGACGATATGAAGAATAGGAGATGCCGGTGAGAGTGAAGTGTTGTGCCATCACTGACTACAAGTACTATCCCATAAGGGAGCGATCACCCCTATTACTATTATCTATTTCAGATTCCGAGCTTCGAGCACGTTTCCGGCCTCTCCGCTCGACAGGACTGTCCTCCTCTGCCTCTTCAAACTTAGCTGTCCCCTCCCATTGCCCAATGCCAAAATCATAATCGTTCAGCCCTGGCATTCCGTCATGCTGCCCTTCCAAAAGATCGCTGCCCTTCCAACAAAATTCAATTCCAAGATCGTCGTCTGGCGATATTTCAGGCAGCATGGGACAGTCCGCAGGCTCCAAGGGACGAGAAGACGTCGACTCCGATAGTAATTTTGCGGCGACTACTGCCCCGGTCGAACCATCAACTGATGTATCATTACCACCCGGGGCCTTGTACGCCCATAAAAAATCTTCCGCAGTCATTTCTGGCGTGTGTTGCAGCGATTCAGACGGCATGGGGGCCTCCAATCCCGTCATCATTGTTTTCTCAAATCGAAGCTCCCCGTGTTCTACCAATTCCAACAATTTCTGATTCTGACCAGACTTGAGACTCGAGGGGTTGGCTGCGGGGACGTCGGAAGGCCAGCCGACTAAACGAACGCCATACAGGCTCAAACGTTCGGGATTTGTCCATTTCATCTCCGCCTTTCTGATTCCGCTCACCTGTCTGTGACCGTCATCTCTTGAGTAAGATTTTAAGAAGAGTGGTGCGCGCACCTCAGTTGTGAACGAATAGTCTCGTATAAATCCACTTTGATTTGGCGTGCAGAACGAGTTGTTGGAGGAGCGGGACTGGATTGAGTCGATGCTTCCTGCACAACTTCTTCCTGCGCCTGTACCGAAGAAAATCGTTTTTGCGCAAATGTCTTGAAAGAACTCGCACCTGCTGTTCCCCCTCCCCGCAACCCGCGGTAGAATTCACGCCCGACGAGTGAACCGCCAAGGAAGCCAGCATCCTGAGGATCCTGGGGGTCCACAGCGAGCACGAAAGATTGGATGCCCAGAACCTCGGACAAAGACTCGAGCACGTTTGAGGTCTCGATAAGGATTTCACGGACTGTGAGCTTAAATTGTCAAAGAGTACCCATAAGCAGATGGATGTACAGCCAACCTAGAGCACCCTTGTGTTCCAAGTTCAGGTCATCGTGGAAGCCTCCCACTGTCACATTAAACAAGCTCTTGGCATGCCATTCTGCGACGATTCTTCTTGTCTGGTCGAAAAAGAACAATCCGGCAATTCACGAGAAAACAAGCAAACAGAAGTGGGGGGGAGGCCCTTATTAAATGTAAGTCTGTATCGCTTGCAACATGAATCATGCCACCTCGTCGTAAGACCTCGACTCTCTCTGTGCAAATGCGCGAATGTCCGCCAACGACTTGTGCATGAAGGTGTCCAGCCGTTCCGGAAACAAGGCCTCTTCGAGGGAGTCGGTTGTTTCTGGAGGATGAGAGGAGTATTCGATGAGCTCTGGCGTATGGGACATGGTGGTAGGAGACAAGGCGTGTTGGGCATCTGATGCACCGGTGCGAGGCTGGGCGACGACTGAATTTGAGTGCATCACGTGCAGACTGAGTGCATCACGTGCAGACTGATTTGAGTGCATCACGTGGAGAGACATTTCTTTCAATGGGCCGTGCCAGACCAAAAGTCCATGCAACTCTCACTCAGACACCATCGATACCCCCGCTCGTGGCAAAGGCCAAGGAGCTCATCGTTCAGTGCGATTACGAGCTTGCACTGCGCTTTGTCAGACGAATCCTCGAGCACCAGCCAGGCAATGTCGAGGCCAGGGAGATGCTGGGGGTGTGTCTGCTAGAGACCGGAGACATCGAGGCTGCAAAAGAGGTAGGAGATGTGCTCTCTGTTCAAGGATCGGATACGACCTGCTCTCAGGCATTTCAGATACTAGTCCAGCCTCCGTCGCTGCAGCAGCCTCCTCCATCTGCACATCTGTACCTTGCCCAGCTGTCTGACGAGGATCCACGGCTTGCCCTACAACATTATCAGGCCGCAGTTGAGATTCTTTTCAATCAATTGAAAGGAAAACAACCGATACAAACTATCTCTCCCAGCCACCATCTAGATGAGCCCGAGATAAAAGCCAGCATCGTTCGGGCCCTCATTGGGCAGGTAGAGGTTTGGATGGATCCCTCGTACGATCTATGGTGCGTGAGGTTCATCTGTTCTGGCCATGACAGGTCTATTGAAAAGACCAGTTTCGAACCCGAAGCAGAAAAAACATGCGAGGACCTCCTCGACTTGGCCCTACGGACTGATCCTGACAATCCCGAGGCTCTTCAAAGCCTTGCCTCCGTGCGAATGTCCCAACAACGGCCAGACGAGGCGAAGCAGATCCTCGAACAAGCATGGATGAAATGGAAAGATCTTCAGCTCGACGATCCTGCTTTACCACCCATACCGGATCGCCTGACCTTTGTCAGGCTGTTCTTGGAGCTGGAGCTCTATACACCTGCTTTATTGGTATTACAGGGCATCATGGCTGCGGATGATCAGGAAGTCGAGGCATGGTACCTCGAGGGCTGGTGTCTTTTCCTCATGTCTGAGAGTGCAAAGGAGACAGGTGACAAGTTGGATGATATGAGCTGGGACGAGCTGGCCAAAGACGCGAGAGATTGCTTGGAGGCTTGCCAAGTGGTAAGCCTATCGTTTCTACCACTACTTTTAACCCAATCTGTGCTATAGTTACATGTCAATCAAGACCATCCAGACAGACCTCTCCTGGAACACACACAGGAACTGATAGCTAAGCTTGAGGCAGTGGGTATCAGACCCTCTCCCGTAGATGAAGATGGCCAGGAGGATGACGGTGAAGAAGACTGGGAGGACGTGAGTGAAGATGACGACCGTGATGTCGAGATGGACTAGCCATCTGTTTTTTTTTCTTTAAAAAGTAATTTACCATTCTGTCCCAAATATGCTCGACGATTATCTTGACATCAGTCATCTTCGCGCGACACCGGTAGTGGCCATCAACACTATTTTTCTCCTTCTACTACCATCTCCCTTGACTTGTCCATCTTGTCCAACGCTAGGAGGCCCTTGTATCCATCTCCATACTGTTGTGAGCGCGTGCTTGGGGTTTTTTGTTGGATTAGAACCTAGCATCGGATTCCTATCTAGCTTACACGGCCACGAATAATCAATACCAGATCCAGGTCTTTCGGCCCAGTTATAATTACTTATGGCAATGGCAAGACTTCGCCGTGATACACTCACTTCTGGTCATAACACCTCGTTACCCACCCTATCCCCTATATCGCCTCCTGGTGCTTCATCTATACCCGAATTCAACAGATTGCTTCGCGTGGTGTCGTCAGGCACCCTTTTTCTGACCCATACACTCCACGTCCCACATCATCCAGAACCATCAAGTGCGATCCGTGCGTACGCAGTGGAAAAAGCACGAGGAGGCAGTGCCAACACAGTGAGCTCAGCCCACCACCCAAGAAATCATATTTTACAAAAAAGGCAGCTCTTATCAGTACTTGCACAGTTTCCCGTCACACAAACAGTGCTCGTCGCCCCACTTGGGGGAAATGAGGAAGGAAGACGGATTCTGGAAGATCTGGAAAGTGAAGGCATCAATACTCAATACTGCAAGATTTGGCCAAATGCGGGTGTACCGACTGCCTGGATTTTACATTCGAGTGTGTATTGAGAATCTTCATCCTTTTTATGCAGCTAGCTGACCGTGTTTACAGAACAGGGAAATACGCGCGCGGTGATCAACCACAATCCTCTACCCGACATCACTCATGAAGACTTTGTTTCTCTCCTTGGACCTCTCTTGGCACCGGAAAACTACCCAGAGCATTTTCAACATCATCATCAACAGGTACCCCATATCCACCGTCCGCTGTCACCATTACCGTCAAGCGGACGTTCACCAACGAGCAACCGGACAAATCTCAATGCACGGCCCGGGACCGCTGGAAGTGCAAGTCCTCGGCTTTCCCAGAACCATAGCCGACTAAATCTCCTCAATCCAAACAGCCCTGCCCCATTCGATTGGTTGCATTTTGAAGGGCGGTCGGTCAAAACGACATTGAATAATATCCTTGGTCTGGATGGGTTGGCAAGGGAAAGGAAGTGGCGAAGCCACTGTGTTTTCAGTCTTGACATAGGAAGGAAGGCGAGGCAAGGCGTTGAAGCGGTATGAAAAACTCGGCTGAACCTGAAAAGGTACTCACTCTAGTCATGCAGCTCATTCCCCACGTGGACGTTGTGTTCCTGAACAGATATTATGCACAGACACACTCCCCAGACTACGCAGGTTCGCCACGTACATTTCTATTGTCGCTGGCCGCGATGGCCTCGCCTCATGCCCTCCTCGTCGGACACTGGGGAAAGGACGGGGCGGCGGTTCTGTCTATGCCTACCCGTGAATATTTCCAGAGCTCATGCTGGGTAGAAGAACGTCCTTCCTCTGTATCGACCGTCCCTCCCAGTCCCGATAGGCGCGGCACCATTGACGTGCGTAGTGTGCGCACAGGGAGCGACTTCTGGGCTGATGGACGAAGTCGGGATTCCAATAATTCATATTCCTATGTGCAACATCCTGCTGGGGATGCGCACAAGACTGATGCTAATCGAATGTACTCTGACTCGTCTCGGCACACGCCAATGGACTCGAGGGGGGAGTCCATGGTGGTTACGGAGGGCGATGACGAGGAGGACCGCGCGTCTCAAGATACCGAACGAGGTCGTGGTAGCCACAACGACGGGGTGGATGAAACTGGAGCGTACGACGCGTTTATTGCCGGGATGATCTATGCCCTGAGTCGGAGGGTATGTCCAGGTGCCCCCTATACGCCGAGTTCGGGGGGCAGAGAGGATGCAGACAGCGGGCGGACGAGGACGGACGATGCTCGGGCACGGTGGAGACTGGACGAGTGTTTGCGCTTTGCGACGGAGCTGGCAGGACGCAAGGCGAGGAGGAAGACCTGGGAGGGGCTTGCGTCGGAAATGCTGCGGGCCGGCTGGTTTGATGGGAACTAATAATACCTGGATGTACTGATAATAGCATTATGCTTACGCTATACAAAGACCTGCCCGAAAGTGGGTGGTATATGAGGGGCGGGCGGAGAGGAGGAGTGGTTGGTGTTCACCTGTGTTCACCCCTGACGCTCGATGACCAGGTCGTCGAGTGTCGATTACGGTATTCCGCAGAACCATGAAGACGCGAGTCCTCCTGGTGAGCCTGCCCTGTTCTCCTCGCCGCCGGGCTGACTGTGCCCAGGTCTCTGACTGCATATCGTCGACGGCCCTCCTGCACCGCTTACTCGTGTGAGCGTGCCAGGCGGACCTGGTGTTGTGGCAGAGGATTTGCTCCTTCCAGACCATCTACTCTGCTGCTTATATCCGGCTGGGAACTGCTTGCTGCATTCCGAGACGGAGTTTGTGAAAAATTAATTACCCCAGGCCAATACTGTTAGCTAGATGTCTGTCCAATACACTGGCTATCATTGAACTCAGTCCCTTTTGTAGTCCCATTCCTTTGTCCCAATCCTGCCACCGAGTCTCTGCCACTTGGCCTTCCAGCGTGCTTGTCGTTCCCCTGACAGCTTGACAAGGGCAGGGAAAAATGTTTCGTGCTTGTACTCAAAATCAATGTCGCCGCCCCACCCTTCCCTGATGAGCTGCTCCCCCGCCACGAGGCCATCCTCCACGGCATCGGGATTCAATTTGATTTTTTCTCGCGTCGCAGGATCCACAAAAGGCCTGACAATTTTCAGGAAGATGCTGATGAAGAACGGGATGTTGACCAGGAGAGCGACGCCCATGCGTTCCGGGTAGTGGTCTTGAAAGGTGTTGAGGAAAGCGCGCGCCATGCTCACGGATGGATTCTTCTCTTTATTGGCATAGTCGGTCAGGATGGCAATGTTTCTGAAGTTCGTGCACCTGTCATCAGCCAGGCGAAGCGGGAGGGGGGGGGGAGATAGACGTACTCGGCACCGGGCGGCATCAAGTCGATGCACCGTTCAAGCACCCAGACGGTGTACTGCATCTGGCGAGGACTCTCTTCGGTGTTTTGGTGACTGGGAATCATGTAGAGTACAGGTCGGCCCTTGACGTCGAATCCGAACAGTACGAGTTTTCCTGTCTCGCCCTAGGTAG
>Ga0153987_1000519_pt1 | contig 11962 bp, 13 predicted proteins | sample TSNC071MetaG_FD_102279 | JGI IMG/M metagenome (GOLD analysis project Ga0153987, IMG submission 102279) | Attine ant fungus gardens microbial communities from North Carolina, USA - TSNC071 MetaG | ecosystem: Host-associated > Fungi > Mycelium > Unclassified | place: USA: North Carolina, William B...
ATTTGAGTGAGTCAGATGACAACCTCGAGATGTATTCGGTGATATTCATGAAGTAACAAAATCAAGAACAAGAAGAACAAACATCAACTTCAATCACATATAATCTCGGGAAATCATAATGCTAGCCCGCTCTGCAAACCCGTATACTACCACTTGCGGATGTCCACTTGGGAGGAAGGGCTGCCAAACACCTTCAAGCAGTGATTTCACATGTACATTAGAAGAAACTCACAAGAACAGATGCATCAACTACCCTCAATCCTGTGGTACCTTTGACCCGAAAATCTGGGTCGACGACTCCCCAATTTGCATTTCTAGGGGACATAGAAGCGGTACCAGCACCGTGCAAGAAGGAACGAGCCCCATTTCTTAAGAAATCTTCCAATTCTTGGTCAGATGTTACATTTTCAGGTGGAATGACTGATCCAAAAACAGATCCTTCGAATGCAGGAGCGGAAAAGAACTTGCGAGCCCTACGACAGCCTTCGCGCAAGATTGATACATCCGTTCTTTCAGTAAGGAAACGAACGTCAATGGAAGGATATATAAACGGATCTGAATTCTGTATCGTTACAGATCCGCCTATGCATTATGTGAGGTCAGAGTGTATGACGGATATGCAAACACTTACGGGAAACAGGATGAAGGTTGACGATGTTCAACTGTAGAGTGGAATTGATTTGGGCAGAATTTGTGTCTGGATCAGATATTGTACGAAAGGATAATTCTATATGAGCAGAGTCTTCTGAAGGTGATGGGTCATGGAACCCTTCTTTGCTGAATGGTGGTGCATCCTTTTCAAGCCTGACAAAAGTCAAGTGATCCATTTCGAAAGGTCGGGTGAGAGGTCCAGTCCTTGTTGTCTTCCATTCTTCCAGAGCCGTATTCTGGTCGAAGCTATATCATACTTAACTCATTGCACACGGGAAGGAAAAGGGACCGGACCTTGTCTTTGGTAAGTTGGTGGAAAAGGACATCAACACCGCTATATGATCGGTCAAGTTCTTCCCCACGCTCGGGTTTTGGACGAGAGTTCTAACACCTGCCACCTCAAGCTCTTTCCGGTCCCCGATACCAGAATGCAAAAGAATATGAGGCGTTCCGAATACACCACCTGCTAAAATCACTTCTTTCTCGGCTACAATCCTTCTGGATTTACCGTCAACGCCAGAACCAACTTCGACTTCTCGAAATTCAGTGCTGCCCCGCCTGATAGGAATGACCCTAGTCACTTGTGTATTGAGGAGCATGTGTACATTATTCCCGGTATGACTCAGGAATGCAGTTGCCCCACTGCTGCGCTCGAAATTTGGGTCGACAGTATATTGATTCCAGCCTTAAGGTGAAGATATTCATATCTCTCTCACGGAACATAGAAAAGGTACCTACCGGTTCCAATGAGCCCGCCGTCATTCCAATCAAGGTTGAAAGGGAATTCTTTGCTGAATTCTCTAGAAGATTTGATAATCATGTCGTTGAAAGGGTGGTCTGAATATGTCGCCTGTGTGAATAACTGCCCTTTCGTTCCATGAAATGCTGGGTCATAGTGGCCTGCGTCGCTATGATTTTGGAGATCAGGCACAAACTTTTCTGCCTATTCATTCATAGGTGAGATCAGCATTTGAGCTCGTGGCAACCCTCACCTTCTTTAGGAGGGGTAAGATATTATCCCACCTCAGACCTTCATTGCCGCTCATCTTCGCGTATTGATCCCATTCACCTTTGGATCCTCTGGTGTATAGCATTGAATCTGAATATTGAATTAAATGTAGCTCTTTATATCACATCGACGACCTTGACTTACTGTGGGAGGTGCACCCACCGAGCACTTTAGCCCTTGGATAATCCAAAACTCGATCATCGAGGCCTACTTGGGGGACTGTTGTGTAATTCCAATCTATACTTGAATTTTCGAGTGTTAGCCAGAGTCCCGGAACGGGTATATCCTCGATCTCAGTATTTCTACATCCAGATAGGTATGCTGGTATAGTCCTCGGGGACGAACTGACTCACGAGCCTCCGGCTTCAATTAACAGGATTTTCCAACGTGGATTTTTCGCGAGCCGAGATGCGACTAGCGTGCCGCCCGCGCCACCTTATTCAAATCAAAACAGAGTTTTGTGTATTTCAAGAATGCCGACTGACCTCCAGTGACAACGAAGTCGTATTTGACATTTGATGGTAAAACATCCAAACTTTGGTGCACGATCGCTCCGAACGAAGTTTGAGAGCACAACAAGGCAAACACCAAGAACGGACAAGTTATGAAAGAACTGACCATGAGCCAACGAGTTGAAGAAATACACGGGCACCCCATTTATATGGCTAGAACTATCGCTAGGACTTCGTCATCGATAGCTTCGCCGATTATGAATCAGTACATTCAATGTCTGTGAATCTGTTCCTCGTTGATGCCTTCCTTGCGGCGGTATATCTGTCTATCACCCTGGTTCCATCTACCGTGAGATGGAAAAGTGATGCATAAGTTCGAGAATCAATGTCAGCTGAACACAAGTGACTCAAGACACTGTCTGTTGGTATTGGTATTGGCTCCACAAGTGATTATATGACCAATTACGGTTGCTTAGACAATGATGGATTCCAGGCGAAAGGTGGAAGATGAACCACAACGCCAAAACGGCCTACAATTGTCAGTGGGGTTATACCACTTCTTACCCTCTTACCCTATTATTCATCACCTCGATGTACTATTTTTTATCATAGACACTGTCCAATAAAGTAACTAGCTATATCGAGATATGACCTTCTACTTTCAACGTACGCACAAGCAGTCTTCCACAGCACTCAGGAATTTCTCTCTTTTCCCGACAGGATATTTGATCAAGCTTTTTCCAATTATGTCAACCTGTAAGACCAGCCTGTAAGACCAGCCTGTGATAGCGAATCATATAGTCGAGTCGACTGAAGAAGGAATTGATGATTGTAGATTTGAGTAAGCATTATTCAATTCGTTAGTTCGTTGTTGATCCTTGGAATCTAGCGACTTGTCTTCGTCCCATAGAGATGTTACTCTTTCCATGGAGAAAGCCTAAAATGCTGAGCGAGGATTATATCATCTCTGCACGTGCGATCCGGAGATCACGTGATAAAGAACGAAAGAAAATTGAAAGGGGATTGTGGAGACTAGGACGACTATGTTGCGACGAACTACACGAGGATTGGAGACGGTGTTTGCTCTGTCCAGACAGGCTCTTCCCCGTCCTGAGCGTCTGTACACGACGCCGTCCAACCCCTCCAAGTCCCCTGGCCTCGCGACCCAGGATGCCAGCATCCCCTACCCGGCCTTCCTCAACACCAAGCATCCTCCACGTCGACCAGTCAACGAGGATCGAATTCTCACTGACCTAGAGAAGTTTCTTGCTCGGGAAAAGACATACACTGTTTTGCCCCCACCCCTGCCGCCCGGCGCGTCGACCGACAACTCATGGTTCACTAACACGATGACCCAAGAGAACATGAGCATCATGGAGACGTGCCTGCATAACTCGCTTGATGTTCCTCGTGCAAAGGCCATCTTTTCTCAGCTGAGGAAGCGGGAAACAAAATCACTCCTTGAAGTCGGTGTGTACGATGCGTTCATTGAAGCGTACTTTGGTATGGCCACCCAGAAGGAGCCCGAGAACCAGGACCAATGGTTGGGGGAAATTTATGATCTCTACGAAATTCTTGAGAGCGAAACAGAGACCGTTGCTCCCGACCAAATGACGTATGGGCTCATGCTTCAGATCTGGATGCAGTAAGTGTTCGCTGTCTTTCGTAATTTCTATCCCCTCTGAGTTATCCCCGAACAACAGTTACAATCAGGAGTCTCGGGATTTCGACGACCCGACATCACGACCAAGCACACAGGTCAAGTTGCCGACGGCTTCTGAGCTTCTCTTCAAGATGCACTCGCGCAAGATTTCTCCTATCTCCGTGGTTAGAGAGACCGTGTTCGACAGCCAAAAATCTGCGGTACAAGCCATAAAAACACTTTCTCAGTCTGCTCTCAATTTGAGCATCCCTGACATAATCTCAGAGCTTGGCCAAGCTCAAGTGTCTGTCCTGCCAGAAGATGCCCTTAAGGATGTTCCACAGGTCAACCCTGTCATGAGTGAAGCTGTATGTAGTCATACTTCATGGAAGGCTTGTCAGCATTAACATAACTCTATAGAGATATGATAACCAAGGTAACCTCACTCAAAAATCCGATGTCCCCTTCAACATCGCTCAACTCCGCCGTCATCTTGAAAATATGAACGACACACGCCGTATCTTATTTGAAGATGCCCTAGCACGCCAAAGACAACTTGAAAAATCCGCTTACGACGTGGCTCTTGAACGTCTCCAAACACAAGCTGAAAGACTCGAATCTTTTGGTATAATGAACCCCGCACTCAAAACTAACTCTCTCCAAACCTGGATGTGGACTTGGCACCAAAAGCTTCGCAGTCGTATCGAGCAGGAGATTACTTCTGCCGCAAAAAAGGGTAGAAGGAAAAGAAAAATTCATGGAGATGCTTCCCAGGACAAGCTCCGAATTAAAGAAAATAAGAATCTTTCTCTGCTGAGATCATTTTTGCAACTGGTGAAAGTCGAGAGGCTGAGTTTGATCACAATATTAGAGATAATGAGGTTACAGGGGTCCGGCGGATTGACAGATGGGATGAAGACTACAAGGGCCGTCGTTTCGATTGGGAGGGCAGTGGAAGCGGAGTACAGAGCACAGGCCTCGAAGCGGCATCAAGTATCGAAGGCCAGATTGTCAGTAGATGTGTCAGAGGAGTGGGTCCGAGATGAAATAGTACCTGGGTTGTTCACTACTACAGCAACTTCAACGGATCTAAACATCTATTCTGAAGTGCTGTACAACAAGATGCGGGATAGGAGACTGACTGCTGCAAGGCGTTTGAAGAAGCTTGACGGTTGGGGGCCAGGATGGTCGCAAGTGACTAGAGCAACAGTGGGTGGGCTTTTGGTGGATTGTTTGATGGAAGTTGCAGAGGTTGAGAGGACGGCTGTTGATAAAAAAACAGGCGAGACTGTGTAAGTCTTGTCATTTGACCACATGCAATGCGTCCTTCATTTTTGAACAGTTCAGAGATGCAACCCGCATTCTATCATACAATTGAGTATGAGCGTGGTTCCAGAATTGGCGTCATAAGATTGAATCCGGTTGTTTCTGAACGACTGGCGCATGATCAATTGAAAGACACTCTTCATCCCAGACAATTACCTATGCTTGTACAGCCTGAACCGTGGACGACTTACAACAGGGGAGGTTACTTGGACAGTAAAAGTGTGTTTTTTCCCCCTTCTTTGCTTACTTGTTACTCAAGTGACGTCTAGCTTCCGTCATGCGATACAAGGACTCTGAAGAACAGCGCCTTTACATCAAACAAGCTTCTGAAAATGGTCAATTTGAATACGTGTATGCTGGGCTCGATGTGCTAGGCTCTACACCATGGAAGATCAATCGTGATGTTTTTAATGTGGTGATCCAGGTGTGGAATTCTGGTGAGAGGGTTGGTAAAGTTCCACCTGCAGTTTACGACAAGCCGGAACCTGAGTTTCCGCCGAACTATACTACGGATATGAAGGAAAAGAAGGTGTTTCTCCAGAGACAGAAAGCGTATAACCAGGCCAAGGCGAATAATCATTCGGACAGGTGTAGTGTGAATTATAAGCTGGAGATTGCTCGGGCGGTAAGTTGTTCTCACATTCTTGCGATCATAGAAGTGATTTGTTTCCGCCCTGATAGTTCTTGAACGAGACGTTTTACTTCCCTCACAACGTTGACTTCCGTGGTCGTGCATACCCTATACCGGCACATCTCAACCACATTGGTGATGATTTATGCCGTGGTCTCCTCACATTCGGTGAAAGCAAACCATTGGGCTCCAAAGGTTTACAATGGCTCAAGATTCACATTGCCAATTTGTATGGATTCGATAAAGCTGCTTTTGAGGAACGCATGAAATGGGTTGATGACCATATGGACCAAATTCGTGAAGCCGTTAAGAACCCTTTGGATGGTTCGAGGTGGTGGTTAACTGCAGGAGATCCATGGCAATTTCTTGCTGCGTCGATGGATTTACATGCTGCTTATGAATCTGGAGATCCAGAAGCGTATGAATCGAGTTTACCAGTGCATCAAGACGGGACCTGTAATGGGTTACAGCATTATGCAGCGCTTGGTGGAGATGTCATTGGAGCGGAACAAGTGAATTTAGTTGCGGGAGAGAAACCGAGTGATGTTTATAGTCATGTTGGGAAGATGGTTGAGGAAGTTATTGCAAAAGATGTATCGGAGGGGCAACAATATGCGACAATGTTGCAGGGAAAGGTTACGAGGAAGGTTGTTAAGCAGACGGTATGTTTTCTTCACGTTCTCATTTCCCAAGAGTTCTTGTGCTGATCTTGGTTGGGCTGGGTTGGGTAGGTCATGACAACGGTGTATGGAGTGACCTATGTCGGTGCGCGCGATCAGATTGAGAAACAACTCAAAGATCTTGGAACTATACCAGAGGAAGATTGTTGGCTTGCTGCCTGCTATCTCGCACATGTGGTGTTGGGATGTATCGGCAACCTTTTCTCTGGAGCGAAAGCTATCCAGAACTGGCTTAACCTCTGTGCACGACTCATATCCAAATCTATCCCTGAAGCACGTATTCCGGAGCTGATGAGCGAATATGTGGGAATAATCGATAAGCAGGCAGAAGCTCCTGATAAGATAAAGGAAGCAAAGGAAGACACTGAAACAGCAAAAACGAAGGATAAATCCTCGAAGCGGAGAGCAAATAAACGGAGAGTCTTGCCCATGGATTTGTTGAAGAAAGAACAGATGGCAAGTGTGAGATGGACTACGCCGCTTGGGCTGCCGATTGTTCAGCCCTACAGGAAGACAGTGCGGAAGCAAGTGATGACAGCACTTCAGACTGTGTACATTTCGGATCCAAATCTAATAGCTGAAGGTACGTCGATTTTTGGTGTTTATTTCTATTAGGGTAATGTTGCGTTTCTGCAGTCAATTCGGTGAAACAAGCTTCTGCATTCCCACCTAATTACATCCATAGTTTGGATGCGACACACATGATCCTGACTGCGCTTGAGTGTAAAGTGAGTTGTTGTTCTATCTCTGTTATATGAAAATGTGTTCACGAATTATGGTCCTGGCATAGAATCGAGGATTGACATTTGCTTCGGTTCATGATTCGTACTGGACGCTTGCGAACGATGTCGATACGATGTCGGGGATCATCCGAGAAACGTTCGTTTCGCTTCACCAATTGCCGATTCTGGAAGTGCTTCTCAAGGAGGTATATTGTATAAATCACTCATTTTTTGAAAAAGATCTCATCTTTTCATAGTTCTTGCAACAATATGAGAATTATAAAGTTCCTCTCCTGAGTCTGACCCCTGGCCTTGCCAATAAGCTCCACCAAGCTGGAAGTCGAATCCATGCAACATCCGAACAAGCCAGATCACTCACGACATTGTCAAAGTTGATTGAGGTAGTGGAAGAAGACTCATCTACTGTTGATGAATCGGAAGCCGTCAAAAATCAAGATGCAATTCGAAATCTGTTGAACGATCTTGATGATAAAAAATTAGCGTCTGGTTCCAAAGACGTCAAGGCGGGTGAAGAAGGGGCAGAAATAGTAGAAGAAGAGGGGAGGTCATCAGTTGCGATGGAGAAGAAGGAGAAGCAGAGGGCTGCAGTTGTAGAATTGGGAGGCAAATTCGTATCCCTCGCAGATCTGTTACCGCCTTTGCCGCAGAAGGGTGATTTTGAAGTGTCAAATATCATGAACAGCACATATTTCTTCTCATGAAGGCAGTAGGTGGTGATAGTGCGATTATTTCTACTTGGTTTGAGTATTTACTTACCAACTCGCACATACGCACATTGACACAGACATAGATAGAATTTAGTTGTGTGCTTGACTTTTCTATACATGCTTCATTATAGATTTTTTTTTGGGTTCTCGTATATGAGAGTAGTAATCATGATCTGGACAGATCGGACTACAAGTAACACAATGGGAGACGTAGCCTCCGCCACTTACTATCTATCACTCAAACACACATGGCCATTTGTAAGTACCCTCTACCTCTAATTCTTGCAAGACAGAGGTTATTTGGACCGACTCCATATTCTTTATTCAAGGTGATGGGCAACTTGTGCAGTGCATGACATATAATTTCCGATACATTTTCAGCTTATCCGTTCTTCTTTTTCGAAGAGGTATGACTACCAGGCGCACAGATTACGAGACCTGGACTCGTAAACAACTTATTGAGAGGCTCGTTGCCCTCGAGGATTCGGAATCTGCTACTTTACTGCGCTCTTGCTCGTCTCTAACCAACACACCCACGACCGCCACTACTGCCAACGTCGTCCATGATGACGCGTTGCCTAACCTTCCAGCCAGAATTCCACCGAAACCTAAAACATTCAATTTTGCGCAGCATCGCAAACGCAAAATCGCACTCAAATTCTGCTATTCGGGTTGGGACTACGGTGGGCTTGCGTATCAAACTACTCATGCTTCACAAACACCGGCGGTGGAGAATGTGTTGTTTGACGCGATGGCGAAGGCGAGGTTGGTTGATCCCAGTCGAGGATTGGAGGGATGTGAATGGGAGAAGTGTGGGAGGACGGATAAGGGTGTAAGTGCTGCTGGACAAGTTATTTCGCTGTGGATCAGGAGTGCATTTGGGGACGTAGAGGAGAAGAAAAAAGTGGAAGATGTTTTGGAGGATCCTGGGACATTAGTTCTCTCAAGATCTCCATCTTCCCCGCCAGCACTAGCAAAGCAGCGACTAGAACTCGACTACGTTGGTGTTCTCAATCGCCTCTTGCCTCCCACCATCCGAGTTCTAGCGTGGAGTCCAGTCGCACCGACATTCTCAGCGCGATTTTCATGCCAATATCGACACTACAAATATTTCTTCTCCTCTCACTCTCTCGATATATCTGCTATGCGTGAAGCAGCAGCGAACCTCGTTGGCGAGCACGACTTCCGCAATTTGTGCAAAATCGATGCTCAGAAACAAATTACAAAGTTTAGGAGGACCATTTCGCGTGCTGATATCGAGCCCATCGACTTGCCCACTGGTGGAGAACGAGGAGAAATGATGTATGTGTTCAATCTCATTGGAAATGCGTTCCTTTATCATCAAGTTCGAAATATCGTGTCGATTCTTTTCCTTATCGGAACGGGGCTCGAAAAACCTTTGCTAGTGATGAAACTGATGAACGTCGCTTGTCGTGTAGAACTGACAGTGGAAGACAAAGACTTGGAAGTTGTCGAATCGAAACCCGAGTATCAGATGGCTGATGCTCTACCACTTATGCTTTGGGACTGTGGTTATGCGGAGGAAGATGTCAGATGGCGGAGCCAGTCAGTTGTCGATGTTCCCTCATCTTCGACGGACAGGGATACAAGACGGTCTGGACAGGGCACAGAAACGGACCTGTATCATCAGCTGCACTCAAAATGGAATCGCTCTCGTGTGTACGCTATGCTCGATCGACATTTTCTACAAGCTGCAGAACAATATCATCGACCTCCTCGCTCTGATCTCCCCCTTCCCTCCACTTCCACCCTACCTTTGAGCGATCTAGACTTGTTAGCGCAGAATCTCGGTACAGTGGCGTACCCTCTGGGTGGAGGCACTTACAAACGAGCGGTAAAATATACTCCTCTTTTGAGACGTAATAGACTTGATACATTAGATGTGATTAACGAACGGTGGAGACTGGGTAAAGGCGCAAGGAAAGCTGAACGGAGAGGAGAAAGCAGTGTTTGTAAGGGCGATAGATGTGATTTGGACGATGGAAACGAATGAATGCATCACCAAATCTAAAGACGACTCGGGCCTTGGGGTTGAAACTTGGGTAGCACAAATGTTTTAATCTATAATGCAAGCGATCTCGCAAAATGATAGGAATTTGTTACCGGTCCTCGACTTTTCGCATTCCATCTCGAGAGCAGGTTTTGCACTCTATTCTCTCAAAATTTGAGATGAGGTGAGATGAGATGCTCGTCTCGAATTATCGAATTATGTGATGGTTGAGGTGTATAGTCCCTGGTATTTGATTATGAAGTAGATGAGAGTGCCGATGGAGCAACTCTTGGCAAATCTAATAGGGCGAGTAAATTGAAGATTTTGCTAAAAAGGCGGAGACTTCTTCAAGTGGTGAACAATTCTTGAGACATCCGATCCAGTCTCTTCCCTTAATGTGTAACGGTACAAGGCATCTTGAAGGTGTCTTGTTAGTTGTCAAATCAGTTTTGATTCCTTTCCTCTTTTCACGTTATATCTTTTTCTTCTTGACAGTAGATCTTTGTCGTGTGTGACTGGTTGGATATGATTACAATCACTCTGCATAAAACTATGAACATTGATTTTTAATACTGTTCAATATGATTTGAGGTTTCTGACAAAGGATATTTTGTGCCATTGCATCATCTTTTCCTTCTTTACTGCTGATTCTATTCTCTGTCTTTGTACTCAATGTCACTTGTAATCCTTTCTTTTTTCTACCCATTTCTTTCCTAAGCAATATATGCACATAATCTCTGAGACATCTACATTTCTGTCATATACAATATCCAGAGCTCTTCTGAATCATGTTCTAAGTATTTTATTCATTTTATATTCATTTATTCATTCCTTTTCCTCTTCCAAGTTCCTCTTTTGATTTTCTGAGTTTTTCTCCTTACTTTCTATTAAGATGTGAGTCTCAGGAGTCACCTATCAAGCTAGTGTTGTAATTGCGTCTTGAGCCTTCTTCCTTGGATTTCCTGTTCTTTGTCTTCATCAATTCTGTTCCTGTTTCTATTCTTATCCTGATTAGTCAGCTTGTTATTTTTGCAACAGAGAACTTTTTCTACCCTCAGTTCTGTGGATATCAGACTGAGGTAGATATCTTTTTATTATGGATTGGAATTACTTTATTGATGTATCTAGGTGGATAGGTCTACAGGTACATCATAATACAGTTCAGTTCTGTGGATATCAAACTGAGGTGGATTGATCTACAGATTGTTGGATTAATATCTAACAGCATGACTCAATCACACTCAAGACCTTGCAACCTGGCAAAAAACAACTTGAACCTGTACCACTACCATTGCGAGTAGCGCTCGAGTATTAAGTTAGTGAATATAATGTACATTCCCCAAAACCCTCCCCCTCTCTCCCCTAGAGGCTGACCTTAATCCCGGGTTTCCGTCAGCCAGCCCCGTTTGTCTTCCAATACCTCCTGCGATACAATTCATACCTCGTCCTCTACGGAGGAATATTGTAACAGAGTTGCCCGTGAGGCCGCAATGGACATCGACGCCCCCGTTCACTCCCTCTCCTGGGCAGACCAAATGGATCTCGTGGATCCTCTTCTTTCTATTGATCAATTTGACCTAAACGACGCCCTCCCCACCTCAGAACAAATTGAGCTCGAATATGCTCAATGCACACCATCCTCCACTACCGAACACGTGGACTATGCCCCTTCTCCCCCCCCATTTCATAACACCCAAATAGACAGCATGCATACCCAGGCCCCTTTCAATGACACCCAAATGGATGTCATACCATTACAACCCTCCCTCAATGACACCCAGGTGGACGTCAACCCGTCGGTCATCCCGTATGACATCAACTCTCCAGCAGACCCATCACTTTGGAACGGACAATTTCAGGAATTATCTGTATTCAGCACCAAGGAAACTTTTGTCCAGGACACCACTAATGTCATCTCCTCCCTCGAAAGAGCTGCTACATTTATCAACCAAAGGGAATTAAAAGGCACCAACCCCAACTCCTATCCCAATCACTCGGAACTATTCCACCAATTCAGTAACGCAGCATGGCGTTTCCTCTCTGCTATCTATAGCTCCAAGTGGGATCAATCATTCACTGATGGTAACATTTCCTTCCGTAACTGTGTTTC
>Ga0153987_1000520_pt1 | contig 11945 bp, 13 predicted proteins | sample TSNC071MetaG_FD_102279 | JGI IMG/M metagenome (GOLD analysis project Ga0153987, IMG submission 102279) | Attine ant fungus gardens microbial communities from North Carolina, USA - TSNC071 MetaG | ecosystem: Host-associated > Fungi > Mycelium > Unclassified | place: USA: North Carolina, William B...
CACAGTATATCAACCAACATTCCAGCAAAACAAGAAATACTTGTTAATAGCTGGACACAACAAGGACGTGGATTCATAAATTTAACCTTTTACCTCCTGAACTCTGCTCTACTCCGAATTTCAAAGAATCAAAACAGGCATCCTGGGAAAAACAAAACGAACTTGGGGCCACGTTTGCGCAAGGCCCAATGTCGTCAGATTGTCAGCAACAGCTCATGATGGAAGGGTAACAAATTTCCTTGAGCTAGTTCATCTTGAGCTCTCTCTCCCTCAAGTCCCAACATCAAGGCAGACACTCCTCCTTCCTCCTCCAGAAGGAGACCGTCTTCCAGTCCCGATGTGAGTAATTTACCACGCTGTCATCTCTCGGCACAGTAATAGCCAAACATTTTTCAACATGCCAAAAAAAAAAAACGACGTGCCCTTGGGTAGCGATGCAAAATAACATTGAGAAAATGAATCTGAGACCTTTTAGCATAATTAAAAACACATTTCGTCCAAGCAACATTAATTAAGAGGAGGTCATCAACCCCACTCGAACTGTGTAAGAAGGTCACTACTTGAGACCCTAAATCTGTTCCAGATACCACTTCTCTTCCATCTTACGCAACAGCACAAGACCAAAAAAAATATCCAGTCAACTTAAACGCATATGAGAGACTCGACTGGACTTTTTTTTAATTCGGCCCAATGAATTGATATACAATCCTGCGAACAACCCCCGACAGATGCTGCGGATCGTTCTGATAAGTTCTCTACGAAAAAAAAAAGATGTCAAAGATCAAGTTCTCAATCACTATAAGAAATTCCAGGCGCTCACCATCACCAAAGCCATACTGATCGCCGTTAGCTAATGCCAAAAAAAAATTGAAATGTCAATTCGTGATATCAAAAAAAAAACTCGGGGAACCGTACCACAATTTCACCCCAATCCCCCGTCTTAAAAACCAGTCCACGCCCTCTCAATGCAATCCACAAGCTCTCAGCGCCTTTTGGCAAAACATACATCGCCAACTCCGTCCTCCTCCGCTTCTCTTCTACCAATATCGACAACCCCGACAAAACACCCAAAAGCAAGAACGAGAATTTCGAAATCAACAGGTCTATCACAGATTGGGGTAGACGTCGGAACACCGCCGTCGCCCAATCGCTGGGCATGAGACCCAACTTGATCCTAGTGAGATGTCGGTGTAGCCTGTGTTTATAGCACAATAACGCTGACAATGTCGTCTCAGAAAAAGAGAGTGCCATAGCTGAGATACAAGGGAATGGACATACTCTGAAAAATGACGACAAAAACACCCAAGAACACCGAGCTCCTCACACTCCCTGAACCTGCCTTTATAATCACAGAACCCGGATCCTTCAGAAAATTCGACCACTTGAATAATATTGGGGGAACGAAGTGAAGTGCGCTATAAACAGGTAACACCCATCGAAAGACAGAGAAAAAGCGTTCAAGGGTGACAAATGAACAGGCGGACAGTGTTGGGTGCATTGCACTACATGGCAAATGGCGGTAAATATATTGGGATGACGAAGGATTGAGATAATCATGTCGAAAGGAAAGTAGCTCAGCTTTGTTGTACGGTGTGATGTCCTGTCATCGCACAGATCAAAATGAAAAAGACCTCCATAAGAGTTGACGACCTACGGGAAGCGATAGGATTTTGGCCAACTCAGATAAATCACATTTGCCTTCTCTGGACAGACTCATATTCATTTTGAAGCAAGCCTCAGGAACTCTCGAAGCTTGGCTTATCCTGAGAGCGGATTCAGCCACACTTCAAGCCCAGAGATAAAAACTCACCAAGCGCGATACGAGTGTGATAATGTATCAGGTCGTAGCAGCTTTGCATACATGATCTGTCCACACCTGCTCACAAATAAGAAGAGTATTCGAAACCGATGTACACCAACACTTACGCTAGTGAAAATACAAGAACGACTCCATGAGGGATGTGAATTCCCTTCCGTGTCGTGTATGAGTTATAAGACCCTTGCAAACCGCTTTATAACTGTCAGGCATAACGATATGTGGAAGCAATGCAACGGACCGAACAAACAATTGTTGGGCAATCAATCCCCTGCGATTCTTCTTCTCCCAAATGATCGCCAGTCCACCTGCAAGAGCCCCAGCCAACGTGGCATGCCATCGACGGGTCCTCTTTCTGATGAGAGTCGACTGAGCTCGTGCACTGAGATGAAGTCGCGTCTCTCGATGATGCGGTGCCGTCATGGGAATCCGGACCTGAACGTCATTGTCGCCATCAACTGCAGTCGACGAGTTGGAAGGATCAACGAGGACTGGGATTGCATTGATGAGAAACTTGTACACCGATGTGAATGTGCCTTTGTTGGAGGATCAACGCGAGGTACGCGGGGTTTGACGTGATGACAGCATACCCAACATAGCAGCAAATCTCCAGGTGTCTGAGCCAAATATTGCATGCCTGACAAGTACAATTTTCAAGTCTCTGGGAAAGAGTGTCATTACTCCCAAGATCGACTACAGACCGACATTACCTGGGTGCACGATTAATGCGAATGAGAGCAAGAGCTAAATTTATGCACGCTCGTATACCAAATGCCAACGAGCCGGCGCCTAGGAATTGTCTTTTTTTAAAAAATAAGTATCAAAATGAGTGTCCTTGGATACATACGAAAGCCGCCGCGAGCAGCGTGCTGCAAACATTCTCTCACTGTCTGTAACTCGACAGCCTGCTCCCCTCTGTCCCTCCAGACAACACGTCGAGCGTCCTTGAGCCGTTCCTGGTAGTTTGCTAATGCAACAATATTATCGAAAGAGGCCATGGCTCTCTTCGACATGAAGTGTATGCCTTCTCCGGGTGACGAAGGTGCGCTCGGGTCGGGGGAACTTGGATCCATTGCGATATCGTCCACTTGAGATATGGAGCAGGTGTTGCACTGGGCTAGAGGAGTCCGGCATCACCGAATTTTCAGCACTGAAATGATGGAGCCTAATTCGGAACGACTTGTGTAGTATCTGAGCGCGGTGCCAATCATGTGCGCTTAATTCCATGCACCGTGGGACGAGAGAAAAGCTCTGGACATACTGAAATGTCCCAAGATATGTCATTCTAAACTGAACAATACTAGAACACGTGCTTCCTTCTCTCATCCACTGTGTTTCTCTCGCCCGGCCTCGAGCAGTCGCACCGCCCTCTCAACTGCAGCCCTTCTTACTTTAGCCGGGACCCTGTCCCAGTAGATCTCCTCTGGCCTTCCCATCATACGCTCCACAACAATCGGCTTTTGAGAAATATGTGGCAACGTAGACGCTACTTCTGTCCCCGTTTCATCCATACCGGAAACCTGTACAATCGCGTGTATCCGATGATAGTCCACAAGTGCCGCAGTGTACGATGATGTAGTCAGGCGCAAATAACACTAGGAACAATGTTATCCTTCTGCAACACTCGATCGTCAGATGAAAAAGGCTTACTGTATCCATCCCTTTGCTGAAATCAACGTAATCCAAGCCTTCAAAGCTTTTCTGTGCTGAGGCATCAGGCCGTCGGAACCCTCGGGAAAAAAGGGTGCGCAGTGTCGTTTTAGTGGTTTCTGGGTGCACATTCTTCACAAAGACAAGACAATCAGGGGGATATGGAGAAGAAGGATTCAAGGACGAAATAGAACGATCCCAGACATCGATGTCTGTTTCAAGTGAGCCCTGGTTCATAGAACCAGCAGTCTCGACATCTGACTTTTCCCCGGACCACCTCTGTTGAGCATCTTGAGATACGTTCAGCTCTTCCACCAGTCTTCGCCGGTAGTCCAAATATTCTGCTTTGAGCTGAAGCCATCTTTCCTTGGAAATCACACGCAGATTGTGCTGCCGCGTAATGCACAATGGATCGGTAGGCGAGATAGCTCCTTCCACTTCACTAGCCTTAAACTGATCCATGTACAAGTCACTCGAAGCATCTCTCATCCAAGGCCAGTTCTTCTTCAAATGATCGCAGTCGGCAGTATGTGCGAGAGTGATGAAAGCGAAACCTTTACATGACGGTTGCACGTCTGGTTGGTCGTTGTAATGCGGAGGAAATAATATGCCCTGTATACGAGTCAGAGGATCTCTTGAAGGGATGGGGGTGGACGACATAGACGGTGCATCGCGTAGCAAGTAATTTAAGAGACGAATTATCTTCGCGTATGACCTATATCCAGGAGGTATATTCTCCTATGATAACCGTCAGCTCACTAAAGAAAACGGTTCGGAAGAGGATATCACCACGCACTACGTACAAAGTACATGCATCCCAGTCAGCTTTGCCCTTTAAATCAATGCATTTTCTCCGTATTTCATACCCTCCTCCAACTTCTCTCTGCTTTCCGAACCGCGGAACCGTCTCGTCGGGATGCAAGGTAAGCTGCACATCAAACAAGTGACTTGCGTATAATCGTATGGCTTTGACCAAGGCCCTCTCAACTTGGCTACGTGGGATATCTGTACGGCTACAAAGACCAGAAAGCACTGCAGAGTGCTCGAGGAGATAATCTAGTGGAATATCTGTAGCTTGGTCACAAAAAAGCCTTGTACGCGTTGAGAAAAGCAGTTCGACTAACAACCAGTATCAGGTCCTTGTGTTGGACCATATCCCAGTTCTAGACGAATATCTGTAGCTTGGTCAAAAAAAAATTGACGCATTAAGAAAAACAGTTCGACTAACAACTAGTATCAGGTCCTTGTGTTGGACCATATCCCTGCTGCTGCCTTGGCTCCGCATCCAACCAAAGCGCAAAGTCTGATAACGACAAACTCAGCAAACTGATAGAATCCTGATCGTCGTATTCAGGCAGAGGTGCGCCGTTGGAAGAGGTCACCGCGCCGCTGCGAGTCACGTCTAACAGGGTAATGCCAGGTGCAGACTCCCCGGTTTTCGCACTACATGCACCCGACTTTTGAGAATTGATTCCCTTGGTGAGTTTTCGAGGTAGGAAGGAAAGTGAGGACATTTCTTGAGAATCGAGGGCTTGCGTTGGCTTTCAGACTCTCACGCCCTAACACAAAGATCTACCCGAGAAATAGATACAAAAATCTGCTTTCAGACAAAATGCTCATCTGTAGGCTTTTATATTACTCTGTGTTACATGCACAATAAAGAACGATAGGGAGACAAGATATTGAGAAAGATAACTGATTATGTTTCTCTGTCTTGTCTTTTGCTGGTCTTTGAGCCTCCCCAAGGGATCACTCAAAATCAAACTCTCGTTCCTGATATGAATCAGCTATCCGTCTTTAGGGGACTCCGACTTTGAAATACCAGCTGTGAGGATCTGGCGTATCATTCCAGTAGCGACTTCATCCAGGTTCTGTTAGATTACTCAACCAAGACCAGTCATCAAGAATCGACGGTATCCAATCACATCGCCCCCGGTGATCGTGATATAGAACGAAGCTCCAGCTCCTTCGATCTATTAGACTGAGATTCAACGTCTTCAATTTCCTCTGCTGGCTGACATTCCTCTTCAGCCGGCTGAGCAATTTGCTCCATAGGAAGGGTCAGATTGAGTAGTACTGCAAGAACTCCAGCAGATAAAACTGAACAATTACATTCAATAAAATTCGGTATGAACTGCAAGGACTCACAAGGTGTACTCAGCACAATCGTAATCGAGTCAAATAACCCCCTCAAACCCGACCCAGGACTAACAACCCTCTCAAAAAGATGCGTGAAAATATCAGGCTTGAGCAAATTCCCAACCCCAAATGTCAATGCTGCAGCTAAAACAAACCGGTCTCGCCGCGAGAAATCGATGTGACTCAATACGCGGATACCAGACGTTGCTACACTCGCAAATAAGAAGGTCGTAACACCACCGAGCACCGGCGCCGGAATGGCCAAAAAAACACCCGATAGTTTACCGAGAACACCAAAGAGAATCAGGAAAGTACAACACCACCTTCCAGCACTCCTATTAGCACAACGTGTAATAGCAATTATGCCGTTATTCTGTGCAAAGGTCGATAAGGGGGTTACCGTGAACAACGCTGACAAGATTCCACCAATTCCATCCGCGAGGACGCCTCCTTGAATTCTCGAGTCAAAGACATCACCTACAACAGGCTGCTGTGATACCTCAGCAGAGGCGGTGATGTCTCCTATCGCTTCCATAGCCAAAGACACATATACAGCAAGCATGGGCAGAATGGCTGGGGGATAAACACCGAGTTTGAATCGGCGCACCCATATGAAAGTGATGGCAGGCGAGGAGCCGATAGTGGATGAGTCAATATATCCTGTCACTCCTGCTACGATACAACCAACGAGAAGACCAATGATGATTGAAACATTCTTCATGAAAGGCGATCCAAATACTTCTGTGAGGATGATTGAGATGAATGAAAGAAACCCAATTCCAATGAACTCTGCAGATCCCCATCTGGGTATCGAATTTGGTACACTCATGAGAAGGAGGGGAAAAAAAATGAGGGGGAACGTACGGAAGGGGCCGAGGCGCATTGACATCAGGACAGAGAACAAACAATCCACTGTCTGGCCGGTTCTGACAATCATTTGATCCCCCACCCCAGTTTGGGATACCAGAACTACCGATGAGGGAAGCACCAATCAAGAAAATGACTGTACCTGTCACGATAGGAGGAAATATACGCTTCAGCGCACGAGGTGGAAAGAATGACATGAATATTTCGAGGAAGGAGCATATCAACGAGGTACCTTGCGGCCTTTTTTGTCAGAACATCAAGATATCAGACTGAAAGCGCCCACCCAAAACTTTGCCATAGGCGTCTGGACACGGACCACGGACTGTCAGTCCATCAACTAGAGAGGATGGGCAACTTCCATCGTTATACATGGCATCAAAGATCTGGATCAGGAGTCAGTCCCAAAACTCTTATCTTGAACGTCAACGCGTACGGCATTCGCACTAGAAAGGGTTGCAAAACTCGTTCCAACAACTGTGATCAAGCCTGTTCCGAGATAGTAATCCTTGAATAGATGTATTCTGGATATCTGGACGAAGCTCAGAATGCCTAAGACGACATTGAAAATAATCAGCACTCTGAGAGCTACCTGGTAGCTTAAAAACCCGAGGAAATGGAGATTTCACAAAAGTTTTTTTTGCTGCCAGACCCCCCGAACCTCAACTCACCACAACCAATCAGTGAAGCAGAAATCATATAGGCCGATACATCAGGTGGTAGGTTCAACGCTGAAGCAAAGATAATCGGTGGCGTAATAAGCCCAGCAAGCATCGCAAGCGCATGTTGCAGTCCCGATGAGATAGCAAGAACAAGCGGCAGTTCATCATCAAGAGCATAAAATGGTGGATCGCTGCTCTTTCGCGTCACAAACGGTAACATTGGCATACATAGCCTGGCAAGAGTATGAACCAGGGCTGGGATCTGCTTTTTTTTTTTACGACATGGACCTACCAACCATAGTTATAATCACCTAACCATCCTTCTCTCGTCGTTGTTTTATGTTTTACTAATTCATATGTTTTTTGCAGCCGACATAAGAATGTATTCGATTCTCTTGGAAGTGGAGGTATCGTTGCAACAGGTTGCTCCGTGATCATTGGCATCGACATGTCAAGCACCAAATCTGAAGTATCTGTGGAAGACGACAAAGTAGAGGATGAACACCCGTGGCCTTAGCTGACAGGAGATGGCTGTCATAATTCTATTCCTTTTTATATGTGAATCACGGGAGTGTTGGTGTCCCATTGCCACCGTGAGTTCCTAAAATCGGCTCAAATCAGAGAAGAGCCAAAAACTAATGACACTGTGCTAGAGCTCCGCAAGTATATCGGACTTACCAGTCACCGAAGTGAAGTTAAATTTGAACCCGCTGATCGTAGGAAAGAGAGAAGCATACCACAAAGTTAATCATATGGATTTTTTTGATTATCCACCGACCAAGTCGACAAAGCGAAAATAATGTACAGAACCCACAGGGCCGTAAGTAAGATTACAAAATATTCATACACAAGTCAACAACTATTATTATCGTCCCAATCATCATCCATAGTCTCTCCCTCCCTGTCTCTCCCACCCCTTTCCATCAGCCCTGCAAGGTTCAATGTCTTCGACAGCGGTGAGAATACATCTCTCATTGTCAACCCTCCGCTTCTGCCATCCCACTTATGGGGGTAATTGAAAAACTTCCTCTTCGTCGCTTTACCCAGGGCAGCACCACACTCATAATGAGCAAAGCCGCTCTCTTGGACTGGAACGTCAAAGTAGCGATTCGTGAGTAAACACATTCGCTTTCCATTAGCTGCGAGTTCTTCAGCATTTCCGCTGGTTGGGTTGGCGGTCATGCGAGGAGGTTTATTGGAACGATTGCGACTTAACATGCTATTCGGTCGGAGCCGCCAACTGTTAGCAGTGTCATCCGAATCCCAGGGCTCTTCATCTTCGCCTTCAGAGGAAGCAGAGGAGGATTCTTGTAGATTGTAAACATATCGTACGTGTTCTGCATAAGAAGCATTACAGGATGGTTCAAACATGAACCAAGGAGGAAACGTACGAGCTACCCGTTCGTCAAGTTCATCCCAGCCCTCATCATCATTCATGAATCCGAGGTGATGGCCTAGAGACTCTTTCGGTACATCGTGCATTTGTACTGAAGGAACATGGGCAACCTCCTGCAGCTGTTCAAGTGCAGTCACGCTGATAGGCTCAGGCCTAAGCACTGCACTGGAGTATAAGAACGAGAATGACTCACCGAACTCTGTCAAGCGATCCATCCTTGATATTCAAATCATCCATGTTATTTCCAACAACCTCTAACCGGTATCTCGGAGCAAACCATTCAAAATACTCACTCCATGGAAGATTTGGGTCGACATCATTCTCTATTCCGAGAGCGCATGCTGTTTCGTATGTCCATAATCTTGCCACATTTTTCACTGTGTAGCCGCCTCCACCCAACAGAATAAGTGGTATGTTCTGTCGCCGGAGGAACTGGACGCAATGCGCGTGTCCTTTCATCGTCAAATTAAAGCACCCGAGTTTATCTCCAGACAACGAATCGGCACCACACTGGAGCACAACTGCAGATGGCTGAAATACGTCGAGAATCTTAGCAACTACCTGTACCATTCTCACTTTAGTTCTGCCAGATGTCAAAGACGAACATACCGGTTCAAAAATACTTCGGAATGATTCATCTGTGATTCCATCCTTTAAGGGGACGTTGATGGCATACCCCCTGCCCTTGCCTCGACCTTTGTCTTCTTGTGTGCCAGTGCCAGGGAAGTATTCCCCAAACTTGTGGAAACTACATGTCATGACCCTGTTACTGGTATAGAATGCCTCTTCCACGCCATCGCCATGGTGGCAATCAATATCAATATAGAGAACGCGAGGGTGAAAACGTAAAAGTTCAAGGATCCCAAGTACAATGTCATTTATGTAGCAAAAGCCGGAGGCTTCACGTTTTTTGGCGTGGTGAAGGCCTCCAGCCCAGTTGATTGCGATGTCGGCAGAACCTGAAGCTATTCGTTGAGCTGCACCTGTTCGAAAACTCGAATTATGGTAAACAATACCCTGGCATCACGATGTGTACCTACATATAGAGCCGCCCGCCGATATTGAACAGAACTCGAATAATCCCTCGAATGCTGGGTTGTCATCTCCGACTAGAACTAGAACAAACGGATAGTTGAGATCTCAATATAGTTCTGAATAAGTTTTGAGCATTTACATCTTGTACCGTGGTATGTCAGCTCTTCTGCTGTTTCCGGTGAGACTCTGGTAAGGAAATGGATGTATTCGTCTGTGTGGAAGGCAGTAAGCATTTCGGGCGTGGCTCTTTTTGGTCGCTAAACAAATACTGTCAGGTGCAGCTGCACATGATATGAGGTGTGAGCACCCACCAAGACGTGCATCTTGGGCAGCATATCGTACGCCGTGACGAGGTCGTGAGTGACCCGTATCCGATGGGGTTTCATGGGATGACCAAGGCCATATGTATACGAGCCAACGTCAGCTGAATTTCATAGAGTGAGTAAAAGTATGGACCCAGGAATTGCACTTACAGTCGTAATAGTACGCGACCTTTCGTTTGGACATTGTGGAGGGACAGCAACCCGTTTTAGAATTCTGGTTCTGACAATCATGTGCACATAGTTTGTGAAGTATTAATAGATTCTTCTCTGCTATCATCACAGATTCATGTCCCCAGAAAATGGCACTAGCTATTCTGTTCAAAGGTTGCTGTTCATAGGCTTGCTCTTCCACATTGTTTTCATCGGTTCTGTATTCGACTGCTATTTCACAAGCCATGTTGTTCATGGAATGCAGAGTTTCAGCACACAGGCTGAATCAAAAAGGCTGGTCCTGATCGTTGGTGTGTCGTGAGCCTGATACTGTCAAGCATTGGTAATGAGGCCTTTACCACCAGGCGATGGTTTGCGTGCAGACCTCCTGTTCAACGAGTACCCATTTCCGAACATTGAAAACTCCCCCCGGATTGTTGCTCCATATCTTAGATCTATCGCAGAGTCTCGCGGGGCATTTGGAGTGTCCCATACTCGAGTACCAACTGAGAGTCGACCAGGTCATGTCGCTATTATTGGAGGAATGTACGAGGACGTCTCTGCTGTCACAAAGGTTTTTTCATGTTCAAAATGTTCTGTGGGCGCTTTACTAATTCTCATTCGCAGGGTTGGAAAACAAACCCTGTAAATTTTGATTCGGTCTTTAACCAATCAACTACAACGTTCTCATTCGGTTCACCTGATATCTTACCCATGTTCGCACGCGGTGCTGTACCCGGCAGAGTACTAGAATGGAGCTATGATGCAGAAGAAGAGGATTTCACCAAAGGTAGGCTCTTGTCCATTAGGATACGGCTATTACCAAAGCGTCCGCCAGATGCTGTCGAGCTGGACTACTGGGTCCTCAACCAGCTGGAGACTTTGTTCCGCAATGCTGTTAGCGATACGACACTCAAGACAAAATTACACTCCGACAAAGTCGTTTTCTTCCTCCATCTCCTAGGCTTGGATACCACAGGGCATTCGCATCGACCTCATTCTCCAGAATACATGAGGAATATCCAAGCCGTAGATCAAATCGTTCAGCGAACAGAGCAGCTTATGGTCGAATTCTATGGAGACGAGGAGACCAGCTTCGTTTTTACTGCTGACCACGGAATGTCCGTGATTGGGAACCATGGTGATGGACGTGAGGGATATTGTATTTTCTTTTGTCTGCTCTTCCCATTATCTCTTACAGATCCAGATTGCACGCGCACTCCACTTGTCGCATGGGGGAAAGGCATTCGTGGGCCTCTTCCAGATACAGTGCCATCTTCGCACGATGATTATTCTGAGCCATGGGGTCTCAATCATCTCTATAGACGGGATGTGGAACAAGCGGATATCGCAGCAATCATGTCGACACTGATTGGCGTGGCATGGCCCGTGAATTCTGTTGGCGTTTTACCAGATGTTGATCCCGACAAACCTGGGTATCTAGACCCAGGACGGGGAAAGAAAGCACTGGCAGAAGCTGCACTAGTAAATGCCAAAATGATTCTAGAGCAATATCAATTCAAACATGGTGTGTAGTGTCCTTCTCATGGCATCATCGTCTGAACGTGCGTATTCTATAGAATCAAAAAAGGCACATACCCTACTCTATAAACCTTATACTCCACTCGAGTCGGGACCTATACCTAGTCGTATTCAACAACTTAATCACATCGACGCCCTGGTCAATAACTCTCAGTGGTACGATGCCCGACACGCCTCGCACGTCCTTATCAAAGAAGCTCTCAATGGTTTACACTACCTTCAAACATATGACCGGACATTCCTTCGCATCATCGTAACCTTGGCTCACATTGGATGGATGCTCTATTCTTCGCTCTATATTATTCGACCATTGGAAATACCTGCGCTATCAGTCAATAAAGGTGTCTTACAATTAGTTCCGCCCGTAA
>Ga0153987_1000521_pt1 | contig 11940 bp, 15 predicted proteins | sample TSNC071MetaG_FD_102279 | JGI IMG/M metagenome (GOLD analysis project Ga0153987, IMG submission 102279) | Attine ant fungus gardens microbial communities from North Carolina, USA - TSNC071 MetaG | ecosystem: Host-associated > Fungi > Mycelium > Unclassified | place: USA: North Carolina, William B...
AAGCACAAAAGCTGCCAGATTCAGTCGCTTGTTCGCCCGTGGGTCATCGCGAGTCAGCTCAAAATTCCATACTAGCTTCAGTTATATTTCAACTTGCGACAAAAAGTCATACCTTCCAATAAAGCAGCCCAGGTAGAATAAACGAAATCGTTGTTGACCCTGTCGACCCAACGAACGATAGAACTGTGACTCCTTTGAGTCACCCGGGGCACACATGGTTCTGGCTAAACTCACCCAAGCGTAGATCATCAATCATGTACGCAATCATAAACCCAGACACAATTATAACAGTTGTCAGGAGTGTATGGCTCAGAGCTGATAATTCCTTTTCAGGATGGTCGTCGATAACTTCACCTTCATCTCCGGCTGCCACCGTCGTATGAGAGTCTATATGATCAGGATGTAGCACTTTATCGATGCAGCTTCTACAAGGGTGAACCTGCAAAGGATACGAAAATAGAACAAGGATAACAATGGCTAGTTGGCCCACGGCGATAAAGAGTGATGTCGAGGGATACATTGTAATTATATTAGCCCCAACCTGCCATAATAGGATCAGCAACTTGTCCTGAGCAGATTTTTTCTTATACCTTGGATCCAAATGTGAGGTACCCAAATACAGCGATGACCTCATATGTGATGACCGCAGAACCAATGGACCCTCCGATGATAACGTTCATTCTTTCCTGAGTGTTGTCAATGACCTCGTTATAGAGAGGGAAAAGCTTGAGAAAAGTCATTCATTGACAAGAACTCTCCTATTCAGCAAAGGGCTCACGTTCTGAGAACAGGTGAACGCAAACACCTGAACTGGAAAAGTTGATATAAAGTTGGGGTTGAAATGGATGAGACTGATGTCCCCTGGCTCTGACATTCCTTTCATCGGCCAGAAGTAACACTTGACAACAATCACCAGGAGATACACTTCCAAGACAAATCAATGAGTTCTGCGTACTACAAGCAAATAAGAAACTCACCGACAGAAAACAAAGCAATATAACTCGTATGCCTCAGACTATCTATACGCTTGGAAAAACACCACGGCATTAAACCGACCATCAGAATCAAAATCCAATTCCTTCCATCCAAAGTCCATGCAGGCGGCTTCTGTGTTGCCATAGTCAAATCATGATAAAGCGACGCAATCACACTCGGCATGAGTCCTTTGATAATGATCAAGTAACTATCAACAATGAATTAATTGAGCTCAAAGGCTGGGCATTGCAACCCTGCTGCATGTGCAGAGGTAGAACACGAGGGACAAGAACCATACCTGATGGAGACTCCAAAGCACTTGATACCAATAGCTGTATCGAGGAATACGGCCGTACTCGGGAAAGTTAATCGAGACAAAGCGTGAAACGAAGCACGTCGATGTCCTGTGTATGGAGCACAGAGACTTAAGAGATAAAGTCCGAATGCAGCGACACCTCCAGAGAAAGCACATGTAAGCAGTCCTGGAAGTAATCCGGCGGAAGCAATAGCCTACGTGACCCACTCAGCGATTGTGAAAAGAATTCTGGATTGTGCAGGCAAGATATACCATTGGAAATGTTAACATCCCTGAAAGAACACATCAGAACGAGAGGCACAAGACATGCCGAAGTACTCACCGCTACCAATGATAGTATTGGAAAGGTTACTGATACAACTCGCTAACGTAGCGCGCCCCTCTCCTTTCCCTGCACAATGTCTTACCGCCGTCTGGGCATCATACTCACCGAGCAAAGCGTTCGTTTCCTCAACACTTCTAGCATTCGGTGCCTCTGTACTGCTTCTATTAGGGGTAATTCCATATGTTTGTACCATTTCGTACTCTACTCCTTCGTATATTAGATTAGACAGCGAGATATCTTGATAACGCTTCAGCCAAAATAAATGACGACTCAACGACGATGGCTGTTGTCGTCTGAGGTTGTTATTGGGGGACGAAGACAATGAGAGTGCAAAAGTCGGTCTCAAATCCTCGCCGTAGCAGTGTAAAGAAAGAGTTAGCGATCAGGCTCAGATAACAGTTATCGAATACAGAATTTAGGCTTGTCGAAGGAAGAGTAGGTAAAGCTTAGTAGTCTTCCTAGGTATACTACAAAAAAGGAAATACCTTCGGCAAGTTGCGTTTTTGCCGCTGATGTGATCAATTTCCAACAACATATATTATCTGACCAACGTCATTCTCTCTAACAAAATACTTCCATAGCTTCTCTTTGCCTTCCGTCACTTCATAGATAGATAGATATACAGTAAATAAACCAGATTTCTTGAGTACCTTCATAGGGGTGCAGTGTAAGAAATCTATGGGACCTCATATGCACAACTGCACAACCTGTATAACTTTCGAGCTGTCAGTTCTGCCGACGTCCATGGGATCCTGGTTTTCTGATGATTTTAAATACTTTGAATTAAAGCTAGTAAACTCATTTATTAGAAGCCTCAATTTTGTGCTTTGGTGAGCACACAATTTTGCTAACGATACAGGTACACTTTCTAATTCCTGTCCAACGGATGTCATAGGCCGCGACTGCACGACCATTTCATTCATTTAAGCTGATCTTGAGTAGGCACCTCTAATTCCAGCCTTTACGGTGCATTGACTCACTCTCAACTCAACCAACAAATTATCAAACAATTAGTAGCAGGAACTCAAACGCTCTCGAAGATCGGTAGTCATCAAACAAGGACACCCATAAAGCATAATATGAGTTGTCCCTACGTCGAGCGAGGACGACTGCCATTCTCGATGTAATTTAATAATCGAACTCGAACTCGGACAAACAAACCAGAACGGTTCATTCCCCAAATCCACAGTGTCACGCAGAGAAAACAACCAGTTCACTTCCTAAAAAGAAAATATCCTTGCTCCGTACTCCAGATCGTACCCACCCTCTGGCGCGCGCGTAAACCGAGATTCATTTACCTTTCCTGAAAAAACTCCACATGTATCGCGTCTTTGCTCACTTTCCCGATTTATCCCTTTTTGTACTTCAAAATACGGAAGCGAAATCGGCTCCGAGCTGTGACCTCATCACACCTCAGCTGGAAAACTTTATCTGATAATTGCGACAAGGGCTCAGAAGTCTCACAAACACAAAAAAAATGCAGTGGGTCATGAACAATCAACTTTTCCTTACTCGCTCGAATTCTTCTTCTTCTTCTAGCCCCGTGCTACAGACATCACATTGAATGTTGCCTTGTTGGGCTTAGTTGAGATCAACAAAGAATGCTGGCTCCAAAATTCTGGTAAATGGCGACAGTTGGGTGATTCATGAACGGTGTCATGTAATGGCATTGAGTCCGGGAATTGAACATGGCCCCGAGTCGCACGCAAACGTCGATTAACAATAAGAATCTGCGTGGACAAACAACATTCTCTTTCATCTAGATAAAAGCCTCGGGGCCATACAGACGGTGGAAGTGACAAAAGCGAAATGAAAGAACCATCCATACATCCACAATGTGCTCGACGCGTACCGCTTCTAGTTGTCTTGTTATCAAAACCTCATAGCGTATTTCCTGAAATAAAGCTTTTTTTGATTCAGAAGCATTCCTTCATTGAAGGCACCAACTTTGCAGGATGACATACTAAAGCCAGGTAAATATGCCCTCGCTGGTCCAAAAAATGCATCATTGATTGAAGCTATTTCTGAGGCTTCGGTACTCCGAAGAAAGTATTGAGTGTCTTTTGCTTCTGTCCTCCTTTCGATCTACTGGATGCGGCTTTTGCCGATGACGCAACAACATTTGGGTTTTTTTGAAACCTAGTTTCACTGTTGCTGGTGGGGTTGACAGCGGTGTCCTCGAATGGGGCTGATTCTATAGTTGCATATTCCTTTTCTGTAGCTACAGTACGCTTACCACCACCCTTTTTAGATGAGACAATTTTCTCGGGTTCTTCTTCCTCCTCTTCAACGGATTCGTATGACGAATAGTCTTCTGTCACTAATCATTCAGTAATCGAGATGATGAGCCATCCATCAACGGTAAACAAGTAGATGAAAAGACGCACCCATATACCCCTTCTCATCGACGCACATTCGACTCTTCATAATGCAACGTTTTTTGAGACCATTCCGACCGATTGGTATGACTTTCTCTTTCTTCTTCCTCGGCCTAGGTCTGGGCTTAGCCTCCGTGATATCCGACATTTTCACGTCTCCATCTTGATCAACTGCCTCCAATGCTTCTTGCTCTAGTTCTGAATCTTCCTCAAGCCTTCTTTTAGACTTCCTGGGGGCCTTCTCTACTTGATCTGCGGAAAAACGTGAGCCTGAAGTTCTACGAGTACTGCCGTGTGGGAAAAGGAACACACCATCGTCCATGTCCATAATGGATTTGAGAGCTCTAACAGAATCTCTTGAGGAATTGTTGTCTTCATCCTCTGATATATGAGTCACTTGTCGCCGTGACCGTTTCGCAGATTTCTTCTGAGGCTGCACCTCATTCTCCTCATCAGAAACGATCGCATTCTTGTACAGCCGCAATTTTGACATTGCTTTCGTGGCAGGGAGGTCTGAGCGCATCGAAGGAGGATCAGAAGACTGTCGCGAGAGTGCTCCAGATGAAGCAGCAGAAGTCGACTTGATCACTTCGTCGGAGCGATCTGCAATATTGGACTTCCTTTTTGCACCCCTCTGTGACATGCCATTCAATTCAGATCAATATCATATTGGATCAAATGCAACTCGCCTTCAAAGACTCTAATACTTCTTCTGAAGGTAAAGGTGGCGCAGGCGTGGGCATGGGCGTCTTTTCCTTCACCGAAGAAGCAAAGTTGGGAGAATCATTAGCATCGAAAAACATTCTGCCTTTTGAGCCCTTAATTTCCTTCCCTTTGGCATGAGCCTGTGGTTTAGGCGCAAAGAAATCTATTTTCCCGGTTTGTCTTGTTTTCAGCTTTGGCTCATCATTTACTGGTTCTTTTCCCTCAACCTTTGTAGTCGCCGTGGCGGCGTCGGGTGTGAATGCGCCTGCCTCAGCTTTGAGTTTCGGAACCGCAAGTGTAGGCTTAGCCAAGCTAGTCGTAGCAGCAGTGGGGCGACCGCTAGGTTTGGTAGTACCGGCTTTAATCTGTCGCATTTGTGGTCATGTCAGTCAAAAAAACGTTACATTCAAACAGAAAGTCCAGCTTACCTCGATACCCTCGCCGATTATTCTACCAACAGTCTTGGAAAACTCCACTCCCTTCTGATTGTCTATCTCTCTAATCTTCCTAGATGGTTCACAAAGCAAGTCTGCATCCTATTCGACGTATAGTCTGGCAATCAATCCACGAACTGTACAGGAGATCAAATCGAGACTTACGCGCACCGGTGCAGGGCTTAAGCTGTACATAGTCACTGAGTTCACCTTGATATATTTTGCTTTTGCGTCTGAGTACAAGGTAATTGATTAAGCAACCGACAAAAACGATGTCGAAAGGCAAACATACCTTGAAGGTTAGCTTCTCCAACGACCGTCAACCTGGTCTGCGCTATTATATCCCCGTTACCGTTCTTCCTTCCCTCTACATTTACAGATTCCCGCGGCTTGAGTCGTGACTGAGACTGGGACTGTGATTGTGTAAAGTCATAGGGACCCGAGTCGGAATCCATATCGAAATCCAAGGACCACCCATTTTCCTTCTTCTTGCGCTTGCTTCCAGTGTCAGTGCCGTCGGCATTACATGAAAATGGAGTCTTGTATTCGCCACTAATGAGGTACGTCGCCGAGCATGACTGATCTGGTGACTTGGTCACCTTGGTATAAAATGCAGCGAGTTCACTAGCGACGTGTACCGCCAAACAGTGGATCATTGTCAGACCCTCTGAGTATTGAAATAAAAGAAAGAAAGAAAACAGAACACTCACTTCTTAGCTACATTAACATGAATTCCAAGTTCTCGACTTAGTAATCGATAGGTCACCTGTAAACATTAGTGGATGTCCGCTTGCACACGATACAACGCACTCACGATGTTCTTGGATATAAACAACTGTTTCGTCAAGAAATCCTCAATTTTCTGCCCAGACATGTTGTGAGCTAGAGACTAGAGAGTTACTTCGCGCAGAACAGAGCGATACATATTATTCACGCGCCAATGTCACACATTCGTGACTGAGAAAGCAGGCGCTGCCAAAGAAGTCGACAATGAGAATCACTATGTTATTATATTGCAGTCTACACAGAAGTGGTGATTCTATGCATCTGATGCACTTGACATAATGCGTATGGAAAAAGAGCAACGACTTGATGAAGTCTTAGCGGATGCTACACAATTACAAGCTGAAGACAGCCGAGACCGGAACGAAAACTGAGAAACAGACAGAAATGTACGACAGAGACAATTGGAGAGAAGTCCAATAGCATGGCGAGATATGAACCACAGATAATAACACGAGTTGTGCATCACCCAAGAAATGAACAAAGGGATCCGTAACGTGAACCATCCATCGATCACTAGAACGGCTGCCCGGCAGCCCTCGTACTGGGAGTTGAACACCCTCCATTCCTTCTTTCTTTGTCCCACTCTTTCACTCTCATCCTCTGTTGTCTCGCATCCAACATCATCTGCTTGCCTAAAGGGGACAATTCCGATGACGAATTGCCTCCACCTCCACTCATATTTGCCAGAGAATTCTCTAGTACACCACTGGTGCCAGGACGCTGAAACAGACTGGGGGTCACAACTTTCCTAGATAACGGGCCCTTTCCAATTGTATGACTCCTCAATGGCGTTGATGGTAAGTTCACCTTCGCAAATAAAGCACCCGAGGAGCTCTGATTCTCCTTGTCTCCTCCACGAGGGGTCCGAGTTGGACTTCTGACCTGTGGACAGGCCCTGTCTCTGGCAAGTTGATCCAAGGCACATGCAGTAGCTACTGCCAAAGCGTCAGCTTCTGCTTGAAATGACGACATGGTAGAGGAGGCGATGGATACACGACAGGCACTTCTCCGAGAAGGTCGGTGGCGCGGAATTCCAGTGGGGTTTCCTCTTAATCTTACAGAGCCACGGGAGGCCGAATTGTTAACAATATTCGTACGTTGTGTAAGTGTAAGCATAGGTGTGCGACGGGTATGGGGGACTTTGCGTTTGTATGGGTTATGGGGTAGACCACGGATGGGAATACGACTCATCACTTGCTCCGACTGACCATTGGGAGTGGGTTCAGTAACCATGATCTTCGTGGGCCCAGTCATAAGTACACGGACTTTACGCTGGGGATACTCTAAAGTATCATCATCATCTTCGGCAACTGAAAAATCAGGTACAGTACGAAGTTTCGGGATGCGTTGCATCGGAGTTATGCTGCTCTCTTGGGATGTAGCAAGACTACTCCTGCTTTGCCGACTTGTTCGTCCGTCAAATGAGGACTCATCAGTAGAGAAACGTGAGCAAGGGGCATCATAAGACCTTTCCAGAGAAGAGCTGAATGGGATCAGAGAAGGTACGCGTTCATGCTTAACAGGGTTGCGTTTGGTTATGAAGGAAAAAATCTGGGAAGCCCGCTGAGGTGTGGTAAGATCCGTGTTGGTGTCTCGAGCGCTTGAGGTATCGCCAAACTCGGCCTCCATGGATGTGATAGCAGGATCATTAGGGATACTAGTGGATGATTCGCTAGAAAACGTCAAATCACGAGCCTTCGGAAGGGTCATATAGTCATGAGTAGAGTGCATGCAAGCTGAGGGAGTATGCGGTCCAAGTGAAGAAGGTGAAGAGTTGTTTTCGTCCTCGCTACAAATTTGTCAGTACCTTGTTCAAGTTGAGGAACCATCAATTTACCGCAAGAATTGTTCAGCCCAAGAAATATCACTCTCAAGATGGCCACCGCTTTTTAAGTCCAAGCTATCTGGGCCTCCAAGTAGCTCACGTAAGGTTGAGCCCCCACGTTTCTTTTGAGGACGTTCCTGCTTTTCAGCAGAGGGGGGACTGTTAGAAAAAGCCTCTGCCGGTAATCTCCCATGTTCATCGTATAAAGAGATCAGGCTAACGACGGAGGGATCAGATCGGAGGCCCAGTTGATGACTATGGCGCTTCGACCGTTGAGTTGGAGTATCCGTGTCATCTCCGAGTTCCCGGTTGGCGTTAGGAAACTCGGTGGCAGCATGCCTCTGTCGATCATGAACAGTTACAGAAAATGTGCTATGTCGGCTCAAACTGCTACTTGCAAGACTGGCAACAGATGGAGATAGGCGTAATGAGGTGCCCTCTTTCGGTGTAGTATTGCAGCCCGCGAGGACATCATTGATCGGATGAGCTGGGGAACAGAATTCAATATGAGAACCAATGACATAGCACAAAGGCTTACGAAGAGGAGGTAGATTTGAGTAGTCAGTTTCTTTGACTATTGCATATCTGCTAGAGGACGATCGAAGGATGCGACCAACAGCAGCTTCGTGTTCTTCTTCCAATTTTCTCCTCCGTTCGTTGTCAAAGGACGGAGCCGATGTCGGAGGAGCTGGGGATCGTTTTTTCTTACTTCCAAATGAGAATATACGCTTGAGAAAGCCCATTGAGGATTGTTGTGACCAAAAGAAGCAACTAAAGCACGGCTTTGGATGAGAACTCAACTAACACCAAGCAAGTACCAACAGAGGATCACGATCATCATGTGACTATCATGTGATGAGCACTCATGCACACGTGACGGCATATTTTTCCCTGAACTTGAATTTAGGCAGCTGGGGGTTGACGCTGAACCACGATGCCCAGCGAAGTAGAAAATACAGGCAGCCAAGCAAGAGATTTCTGCATGCTTGAGCGGAATTTTCTCTCCCATGTCAAACTTGCCCTCTTGCTTGCGGTCCTCTCTTGGTCAATCCTACTGAAATCTCGTCTTGTCCCCGGACAGTCAGAAAAAGAAAATGATAATGGCACCCCTCTTTCTGCCGTTGAATATGGCGCTTCACTAGCCTGTGTGATCGCTGGGGTTTGGGAGTATTATAAGGGGTACAGGGACCTTCGCACTTCGACGCCATTCTTCAAAGGGACCAAGTGAGTTAATTCCCCGAGTTCCACTGTTATACTCATCTCTTGCAGCCTTCATATTGTTTTCATGAGTGTGCTGTCAGTAGTGGTGTTCGGTACCTGTATAGTGTTGGTGATTGAAGAGTCTTGAATAAGACAAACTTGACGGCAGCTCATCTTTCTTCCCTGTATCTTGTATCAGATTTGGAAGCAGAGAGCAGGCATAGTGATGCTGTTGAACATGAGGGAGTGAAACTGTCAAAAAAACTATAGATCCCTGAACATAGTCAGAACGTAGTCAGGTGGTCGTCCGATATTTCTTTTTTATTTTTATTTATCCGATATTTATACTTCCATTCTCTCCCAACTTCCCAACTACATTCCCAACTACATAACCTGTTCACAAAATGAAAATCAGTCAAAAAATAAAGCAGCGGACAAGAGAAGATAAAATTTGGTGGTCTTTTGAGTATTTCCCCCCTCGTACCGCTCAGGTGCTTCTCGGTGGTTATTTCTTCTCATCATTATCAATGACTGGCATCTTTTCTTTCTGGGTAGGGTTTGCAAAACCTTCTTGATCGCATAGAGCGCATGCGTGCGCTTGGCCCAGAGTTCATAGACATCACTTGGTAAGCCAATTGTTACTTGTTTCATCGATTTCTTATCACAAACACAAGGAATGCCGGGGGACGTACATCGGAACTCACATCCGAAATGGTTAAGACATGCCAGTCGCTCATTGGTATAGAAACCTGCATGCATCTAACATGTACGAACATGCCAAAGGAGAAAGTGGATATTGCCCTTCGCGTGAGTGACCTTATCAGTCACTCTGCCTCGTGTGCACTCGATATAAACATAAACATCCAGGAAGCAAAACAGCACGGTTGTCAGAATGTGCTGGCACTCCGAGGTGATCCCCCAGCTGGGAAAGAAAAATGGGAGGCTATAGAGGGTGGCTTCATTCATGGTGTCGACCTCGTCAAGCACATTCATAAACATTATGACGACTATTTCGATATTGCAATCGCTGGTTTTCCTCAGCACATGCTATTGCCGCCTGATGAACTCGAACAGGAGATGATATGGCTGAAAGATAAAGTCGATGTCGGATGTACCTTCATCTTCACTCAGATGTTCTACGACGTTGAAATCTTCATCAGATGGGTTCACTGTGTCCGTGCACACGGAATCACCATCCCCATCGTTCCTGGGATTGCACCCATTCAGACTTGGAACGGCTTCATACGAGCAACAAGCCTTGCCAAAACCGTTATACCCCGATCTTTCCTCGATGTTCTAGAACCGGTCAAGAATAACGATGAACAAGTTCGAAAACTTGGTACGAAACTCGTAGCTGATATGTGCAGACGTATCCTTGCCGAGCCTCTAGGAATTCGAGGGATTCATTTTTACACTATGAACCTTGAAAGGGGGACAAAGATGCTTCTTGAAGAACTCAACCTTGTTCCTAGGGTGGAGACAATAAAACCTCTGCCATGGCGTCAAGTATGGTTTTATTTCCCGCCTTCATTTCCATTATGGTTCAGAGTTCTTATTATGATTATCATCTAGTCACTCACCCCCAGTCGGCGGTCTGAAACCATCCGCCCGATCTTTTGGGCGAACCGGACCAAGTCCTACCTCTTTCGTACCGAAAATTGGGATGAATATCCCAATGGCCGGTTCGGCGATTCTCGGAGTCCGGCGTATGGTGAATTAGACGGTTATGGTGTATGGATCAAGCAAACTGTGTGTATACTCCATCTATTCCGATGAAAAAAACCCGCTGAGTGTTATGATTACGATAGAAAGATGATGCTCTGAAGCTCTGGGGTGAACCTAAGACCTTTTATGACATCACAGCTCTCTTCTCTCGCTTTTGTATCGGAGATCTTTCAGCACTTCCTTGGTCCGACCAGAAACCTTCTGCAGAAACAACGGTCATCTCCAACCAGTTAGCAGAAATGAATAAATTAGGGTTCTTGACCATCAACTCTCAGCCTGCCGTCAACGGTGCTCGTAGTGATGATAAGACGTTTGGTTGGGGACCAGCCAATGGTTATATATACCAGAAGGTATGTGCTCACATCATTCCGTGGTTGATTTAGATCCTTATGTTCAATTTCAGGCATACCTCGAATTTTTCGTCAGTCCGAGCCTTCTCGACTTGCTCATTCCCCACATTGAAAGTGATCCAAACATCACTTACTATATAATCAACAAACAAGGCGACCTCCGCACCAATACTCACTCCGACGGACCTAATGCCGTGACATGGGGTGTTTTTCCTGGCAAGGAAATTGTCCAACCTACCATCGTCGAAGCCATTAGCTTCATGGCATGGAAAGACGAGGCATACGAGCTTGGCAAGCAGTGGGCTGCCATGTACGAGGCCGAGTCACCATCTCATAGAATCATATCCAGCTTAATGGATACTTCACTCTTGATGAACGTCGTGCACAATGATTTCCATGATACAGAGGCGATATTCGAGCCTTTCTTCAAGGCTGGAACAGAGTTCTTCTCCAAGTCCCAGCCAATCGTTAATGGTCACTGAGCACTCCACCTCGCCTGCCTGTTCACAGGGAATGTTTCCATTTCTTGCCTCTGCTTTCTACGATTCTTCATTTTTCAATTTTCCCTGAACTGTATCTCATGATATTTGCCCTCTCTTGCTAGAAGCTCTTCGGGTTCAACCCCCCGTCGCTATTGTTTGTCGGAATATCACATGTATCTATTGCATTTCTTACCTTCAATCTCTCTGCAACCTCTCTGCAACCTCGTTATCTGCATCAACTGCATTTGTCTTAGTACTCGTGATATCACATATACATCTACAATGTACATGCGTGCACTTGTTCTTGAGTCACATAACTAGAGGATCTGACGAAAGGGGAAGGTAAAATTTCAAAGGTTGAATGTAGGTGTAAAATGAGACAACATATGATATCATTCTACATTCTCATCTTAGCTCCTGTAATTCGACGTATCTACGT